>Ga0316204_10003222_pt1 | contig 33497 bp, 30 predicted proteins | sample 6monrhotite_MG_2_FD_205661 | JGI IMG/M metagenome (GOLD analysis project Ga0316204, IMG submission 205661) | Microbial mat bacterial communities from mineral coupon in-situ incubated in ocean water Damariscotta River, Maine, United States -... | ecosystem: Environmental > Aquatic > Marine >... | reverse complement strand
GTGATTGGTGAATACCTTGGTCGTATGTTTGATGAAACCAAGGGCCGCCCGTTATATTTGATCAATGCCTATGAAGAAGCTCGGGATAAAAATAATCGACCAGTATAACGTTTTTGCACAAAGCCAGGATGCAGAGTTCTTACCTGTTTTTCTCTGCGACCTCTGCGTTTACAGCACCCAAAGTGATAAGCGTTATACGTCTAAGAAACAAAACCAGACGCGCTTAATGCGTTAAGGTCATTGCGTGATCTGTGGATTTTGAGCCAAACGCCGAAAAAAAGCAGCACGCTCTAGTCTGCCCAATTGCCGATAAACCAAGGCAAGGTTGTGGCTAGCGATGCGGTTATTGGGATCAGCCTCATAAGCCCGTTGATAAAACCCCAAAGCCTGTCGTTGTTCTCCTCGGGCGAGGGCATTGTTGCCCAGACCGACCCAGGCCGATGAACGTTTTGGCACACGGCGCACAATGTCATGATAAAGCTGTTCGCTTTTACTGGTGTTTCCGCTTTGCCCATAAATGCGCGCCGCATTTTCCTGAAAGTTGATTTTATCGGTTTCGCGAACGGCAAGCTCGGCGGCTTTTAAATAAAGATTGATGGCAGCTTCATTGTTTTGAGTTGTGTCGCGTTCGTAAGCAGCCGCTAGGCCCGCAACAGGCTTGAAAGAGTCAGGGCTGGTTTTCATCGCCTGGGTATAAAACACTATATCGTTTTCCCAGTCAGCTATTTCTGTCATGGATGCGATTGAAAAGAAAATCAAAAATGCGATGGCGACGGTTTTTGTTATCGCCCCAATGGTGTGGCTACGTTGTTGTGCCTGTCGTATGGCCCAGGCGATGAGCATGGCGAAGCCTACTGATGGTAAATAGAGTACCCGCTGGGCGAATACCGGCTCGTCAAACAGGGCAATGGGCAGGGCAGGTAGTAGCGTGATTATGATCCATGCGACAGCCAGTACATACAGACCCTGTTGCTGACGAAGGGCGCGTGGCAGATAAAACAATGCGCCGATAAAAAAGAGGCCACCTGTAACAAGAACGAATATGCCAGCAGAGGGTGGAGAATAATAATATTCCAGTGGCGAGGGGAAAACGAGCAACTGGATATAATGAGTAAAAAATGCCAGTAATACTGGGAAGTTTTGAAAATTGATGCGTGCCCATGCGCCGGATTGTTGTGCTGCTTCCTCATCCAGTGCGTTGCCGCGCAGTACAAAATAGATCAGTAAAAGTACGGCATAGGTCAGGTAACGGGCAATGCCGGATTTTGAACGCAATGCACTGCGCTGAAATAATACATCGTAAATAATCAGTATCAACGGGAAAAATATTGCCGTTTCCTTGGAGAGTAGCGCCATTGCAAAGCACAGTGGGGCGCTGATGACATACAGCCATTGTAGGGATGTGGACTGGCATCCACGGCGATGTAACAAAAAACCGCTGAGCAAGAAAAATGAAACCAGAGGGTCGGTTATTCCGGCGATCCAGGCAACCGATTCTACGTGTACAGGATGCACGGCAAAAATAGCGGCGCTCATACCTGCGACCATGCGGTAGGCCGGTGACAGAAAGCCAAGAATCAAAAAATACACCAGAATGGTGTTGATACTGTGCAGCGTCAGGTTGAGTGCGTGATAGCCCAGGGCATTGTCTCCCCAGAGCTGATAGGAGAGATTCAGGGTCAACAGAAATACGGGGCGATAAAGACTGTGACCTCCCAGCCCTGTTTCTTCCGCCAGATCGGTGTTGGACCAGACCCCATGGGTGAAATAATCCGGGATATATTTTGTGTCAGTTATTTTGCTGTTTTCTTTGATGACGGGCCAGTCATCCATGACAAAATCGCCGCTAAGGCCACTGACGAAGGCGATCACACAAAAAATAAACAGCCAAGCTGGTAGCGAATTGTTAATTAAAGCGCGCAATGAGACAGCCATTATGTTGAGGTATGGTTACATGCTGATACCATACCACTATTTAGTCGAATTGTTTCTGGATTATTTCGACATTGGTGATTTTTGCGTAAAATGACATTTTGGAATTTTTGGGGAATGAAATTTATGTGGCGTGGGATGATGACAGGTTTTTTGATGTTGTTGGGGGTGACTCAGGCAGTGGCAGGCTTTGATGAGGCAGTGGCTGCGGTCAATGACGGGAAATTTGCCGAGGCATTTGAAGCATTTTCGACGCTGGCAGAGCAAGATGATGTGCGCGCTCAACAGGCGCTGGCATGGATGTACTATGAAGGTCAGGGGCGCAAGCGGGATTATGAAAAGGCCGTATACTGGTATCGCAAAGCAGCCGATCAGGGAAACATCACCGCACAGATCAATCTGGCACAGATGTATGCCTATGGTCAGGGAGTAGCGCAGGATTTTGCTGAAGCCGCCCATTGGTGGCAAAAACTCGCGGAGCAGGGAGACAGCCAATCACAAGCAGCCCTTGCCGGACTTTATTTTCAAGGCACGGGTGTTGCGCAGAATATGCTGACTGCCACATCGTTGTGGCGTAAAGCAGCGGAGCAGGGCAACATCGAGGCACAGCGCAATCTGGGGTTAATGTACGGCAAGGGGCAAGGTGTGGAACAAAATGATGTACAGGCCTATGCCTGGTTAAATACCGCAGCGATGCAGGGTGATAAAATCGCAGAGCAAAGTCGCGATTATGCCTTCCAGCAATTAACCGCTACACAGTTAAAAGAGGCAGAGCTATTGGCCGGGCAATATGTGGAAAAATACGTTGTCGCGTTTGAAGAAGAAAATAAAAAGCCACACTAAATGTGAATTAAGCGCTAAAAACACGCCACTTGTCAGTGCCTGCCGTGACAACATAACTTCCCTTAATGTACAGGGGTGCTTATCTGGAGGTTTAACCCTCTGGATCCCGGTTAAAAACATGCCGGAATAACGGTGTTCTCAGTAAAAAACGCTAATTATGGGTATGTTTTGAAAAGGGTTTCCCTTTTGCCGGGTGTTTTGATGGAGGTGGCGCAAACGGATTGCGTACCGCAAAGGGTGTTTGCAGAGACAGGCCGCTTCCATTCAGGGACCGTTTGACCTGAAATACCATAGGTAATCGTTTGCAACGGTCGGGTCGGTTGCGAACCAAGGTGATGGCGGGCCCGTCTTCCACGCGTAATTCAAAATCGGCATCTTTGCTGCAACCGTAGCTTGTGAGTTCGAAGATGACGCTGTCGTGGTATATGGAGAGACTATGCAGCACAGGGATGCTTGGTTCTGCTTTGGCTTGTATTGCCGGTAGAAGCAGGCCAGCTGATAAAACAAGGCAATATATGTGTTTCATGTTCTTACACATCGGCCATTATGTTGTTTACTGCTGAACAATAGTGCCCGGTGATGATGAAGACCTTTTCGTAAAATCAGAACAATTGCAAGCAGTAGTAAAAAAAGTTCGCTGAATTTACCGCCACCACCGCTAAGTCCACCACCAGGGGGGGGAGCTAAAGGGGTGTTGATGCTGTCCAGCCAAACTGTGTCCTGGAGTGCGCTAGCTGCGATGTTCTTTTCATAAACCCATACGACCCGATGTTCACCCGTACTTAAAGCGATATTGCGTTGCTGCCAATCCTGATCGCCACTGATGGTATCGATTAATATGTCGTCGATATATAGTTTCAGCAGATTAACGCCTTGTTCGGTGGAAGCTTTCCAGCGGAAGCTGAGATCGTCCGGGCCGGTGAAATAAGCGAGCAATGCCGTGTTTTGATTATTGCCAATATTGCCACTGCGCATGGCTGTCTCACCATTACTATTACCCGTGAAGGCATTGAACCAGTTGGCGTCATCTCCGCTGTACCAGAGGCGTGGAGGAATTTCATCCAGTCCTGTCGCATCGACAGTGGCCAATCCAGTGCCACTGATTGTGGTATTGATTGAGGGGTTGCCAGTGCCAAAGTCAACGTCGAGTGTGGCTAAATGTGTGCCCGCACTTGCAGCCTGAAATTGCAGAGTCATCGAGCAACTGTCATTGTTGACGATGGTAGTACCTGTGCAGTTTTGAGAGAGGAGGGTAAAGTTTGCCGGGTTACTGAGATTGATCGCAGAGACGGTGATACCCGCATTGGAATCGTTGTGCAAGGTCAGCGTTGTGGATGTGCTGCGGTTGACGCCATGGTAGCCGAGTTGATGTTGACCCACCAGCTGAGGAGGTGTCGGTATGGTGTTGTTTATCCAGTTAAGGTAATTGGCAGCACGGGTATAAACGCCGGGATTGTTTGCTTCCGCGCAGCCATTACCGAAGCTGGTGACGCCGGTTTGGTAATAGGTGTTGTCACTTGTATTGAAATACAAAATGGGTCCACCACTGTCGCCCTGGCAGGTATCTTTTTCACCAGCGGCAAAGCCTGCACAAATCATATTGCTGGTCAGGGTGCTACTGTAAATGGTATTGCAGGCATCAAAATTAAACCGTGGAATCTGTGTTTCCTGCAATAAATTAGGGTAGGCGGGTGTCAGGGGAAGGGGGCTGGTGGCTCCCCAGCCGATGATCGTCATTAATTCACCGATGGCGATGTTATCGGTGAGATTGTTGTCGGCAATGGCCAGCACCGCATTGTTCGATGGTATTGCCAGCTCCAGAAGGGCGATATCATTATCCAACGAAATAGTGTCGTAATCGGGATGCATGAAAATGTTCTGGACGATTTTTCGATCAGTGTTGCTGATATTATCTAAATTATTGATACCAATGGCTACTTCGATTTCACTGGCCGAAGAAAAACTGTTAACACAGTGAGCCGCCGTGAGTACCCAACGACTGGCGATCAATGTGCCGCCACAAAACTGGGCATTAAAGCCGTCGTTGACATCGGCGAACAGCAGGGCGGTTGCCCAGGGGTAGTCATTGGGATTTGTATCGATGCCGCCGATAATGCGCGGAGTGATGTCAGAGACGGGCTTTGCCTGTGCCGAAACTGCAAATCCTGCGAGTAATAACGCTATCAGTAGAAGGGAGAGGCTCACCTTATGATGCAAGCGCATGTCGTTAAGAAAGCGGGAATGTTTTGTCATTGTATCTACCCAGTTTTTTGCGAAACATCGTCGCAGTGTACCGGATTTACGGTGAGCAGGTCGTGATAAATTAGACAAAATGCCGCATGCGCGGGTATATGCCCACTGATGGTGAGATTACCCAGTATCACTATTATTAGTCAGCCTTTCATTCCCCGTTCATTCTCCTGAATCCAGCGTTTGCGGGCCTTGTAATATGCGCTAGGATCTTTGAATCCCAATAAATCGCATGTTTTCGCAATTGAATCATGATGATGGGAAACGAGTAATCGTTGCCGTTCCTCATCAAGCAGCGTGGAAAAGCTGGTCTCTTCATTTCTAAGCTTGCGGTATAACGTTGTGCGACTCATGTGTAACGTTTTGGTAAATTGCCATAACTCCATGAGTATTGATTCTGGATAACGAGAGCCTATAGCGCTTGATATATCGTCGCATTGTTCCAGAACATTAATATGGTCGATTAGCTGGGGATGCAGGACTCGTATTCTTTTGCATCAATGATTGAGTGGCGTTGATGATGCTACTCCGAGTAATGGCATCACAATTACCAGTAATATTATGGATTTTTCCTTGCCCATTGCTGACTTTGAAAATAACAGTAACGTGTAAACAATCGTTGCTGAGTTAAGCGCTGCTACAACGGCTGGTGCTCGCAACCTTGTTTCTGCGCAACAGGCGCAAGCGCATTTCAAAAATACATTGATATCCTTTTTGGTTGGAAGCTATACAGGCACTTTTTCTGGTGATGATCAGGGAAACTTTTCGTTGACTATTAATAGTGATGGCACGCTCAGTGGTAGTGGTCAGGGGATTGAAGAAGCATTTACTTTGGCGGGTACTGTCAATAGTGACGGATCAGCTGCGGCTGGCAATGTGTCTACCGGTGCGGAATTTTTCATGCAAATAAGCCGTGCTGGTAGTATTCAAGGAACGTGGAGTGACGGCACTTTTAGTGGTGCGTTTAGTGGTCAAAAAAATTAGTCACTAATTGAGGTTAGTCACTAATTGGGGTAAGGCAGGAAGAATAAGCGCGGTTCTATTTTTTATTATTTTTCCCCATCCCGGCAAAAGCCGGGATGGGGAAGAAAAAGTGTTTTCCCTTCTGAAAGTCAATCTCTGTTAATGCCGGAAATGCCGCATTCCGGTAAACACCATGGCGATATCGTGCTCGTCAGCAGCAGCGATAACCTCGTCGTCACGCATGGAGCCTCCGGGCTGAATTACTGCGCTGATACCAACTTCGGCGGCGCTGTCCAAACCGTCGCGGAAGGGGAAAAAGGCATCGCTAGCCATTACCGAGCCTTTTACCATCAGTTCTGCATCGGCGGCCTTGATTGCGGCAATGCGTGCGCTGTATACGCGGCTCATTTGCCCGGCACCGATACCGATGGTCATGCCGTTTTTGCCGTACACAATGGCATTGGATTTAACGAATTTAGCCACTTGCCAAGTAAATTGCAGATCACGCATTTCCTCTTCAGAGGGCGCGCGTTGGGTGACTATTTTTAGTTGGTCAACGCTGATCATGCCCAAATCACGGTCTTGTACCAGCAAGCCACCGTTGACCCGTTTATAGTCCAGGCCGGGTACACGTTCATCATTCCATTCTCCGCATTCCAGTACACGCACATTTTTCTTTTGCGCCAGGATGGGTCTGGCGTCGTCATTAATACAGGGAGCAATGATCACTTCGACAAACTGGCGATCAATGATGGCCTTGGCTGTTTCGGCATCCAATGGTCGGTTGAAGGCGATGATGCCGCCGAAGGCCGAGGTAGGATCAGTATTGTAGGCCTGATTGTAGGCGTTGAGCTGGCTGTCGGCTACGGCGACACCGCAGGGGTTGGCATGTTTGACGATGACACAGGCGGTTTCTACAAACTGTTTGACACATTCCAATGCAGAATCAGTATCGGCGATGTTATTGAAAGACAGCTCTTTACCTTGTAGTTGCACGGCAGTGGAGATGGATGCTTCAGTCGGGCTGGCTTCGACATAAAACGCCGCTTTTTGATGAGGGTTTTCGCCGTAACGCATGTCCTGTGCCTTGTGGAACTGCTTGTTATGGGTGCGGGAAAAACCGGATTTGCTGCCGTCCAGTTGTGTTGCCCCCAGGTAGTTGGCGATGGCACCATCGTAAGCAGCGGTGTGTTCAAAGGTTTTGGTGGCGAGATCAAAACGGGTGGTGGCGCTTACGATGCCTTCGTTGTTTTTCATTTCATCGATGACTCGAGCGTAGTCATTGGCATCCACCAGCACGGTGACGGCGTTATGATTTTTTGCCGCAGCACGTAACATAGTGGGGCCGCCGATGTCGATGTTCTCGATGGCGGTAGGCAGATCACAATTGGGACGAGCCACGGTTTCTTCAAAGGGGTAGAGGTTGACTACGACCAAGTCGATAGGGGCAATGCCATTATCGGCCATCACTGCGTCATCTATGCCGCGTCGCCCCAGCAGACCGCCGTGAATTTTAGGGTGCAGGGTCTTTACCCGGCCGTCCATCATTTCCGGGAAGCCAGTGTAGTCGGAGACCTCGGTGACATCCACGTTGTTGTCGGCAAGCAGTTTGGCGGTGCCGCCAGTGCTGAGAATTTCTACGCCAAGCCCGCGCAGGGCGCGAGTAAAGTCGATGATGCCGGTTTTATCGGAGACGCTGATGAGGGCGCGTTTGATGACTGTCATGATTAGGCCTGTGTTGCTTGTCGTTTTTAAGGGCTGTCGGTGAAAAAAACAGTCCTTAAAAAATAATTTATAAATAACAAAGGGGCCCCAAAGGGCCCCAGTGTCGCTATATTATTAAAAATTTAACCTAAAGCCTGTAGGTGATCGTGTTTGCGCAGCGCAAGATTTGATTCATGGAGCGAATGACAACTTTGAATGGAATCCTTATTGTGATTGCCGAGAAATCTCATTTCGCTGTACGGATCAAGAGCTTGTGCTGAGTGAGTGCGAGCACTTGCAGGATTGAGGTTTAATTCAAATCGTACTGTTTGAGTTTTTTGCGCAATGTACCACGGTTCAACCCCAGCACAATGGCTGCTTTGCTTTGGTTGCCGCGTGTGTAGTGCAGCACGCTTTCCAGCAGAGGTTGCTCGATTTCTTGCAGCACCATCTGGTACAGGTCTGCGGGCGGATGCCCGTCAAGGTCGTTAAAGTAACCTTCTAACATGGATTTGATGTGCTCACTCAAGGATGCGTTTTGCGCGTCATCTTCCAGATGACTTGCGGCAACTTGAATCATGGACTCAGTATTTTGAAAATGTATAGTCATGCGGCTAGTTCCTCCCGAACCAACAAGGTGTCAAAAAAATCTTTTGTTATTTGTAGTTGTTCTGCGACGGTCTCTACCCGGTTGACCGCCTGACGGAATGCTCCGCCGTGCCGTTGCCCTTTGCTGTACCAGGAGATGTGTTTACGCGCCATGCGCACCCCTGTGTACTCTCCGTAAAACGCATAAAGGTTTTGCAGGTGTTCGAGCAGAATGTCGCGCACCTCTTTAAGCGTGGGCTCTGGCAGTTTTTCCCCGGTTGTTAAAAAGTGATTGATCTCACGGAAAATCCAGGGGCGTCCCTGAGCTGCCCGACCGATCATTACGGCATCTGCCTGGGTGTATTCCAACACTTTTTTTGCTTTTTCCGGTGTGCTGATGTCGCCATTGGCTATTACCGGAATGTTTACTGTTGCCTTGATAGCGGCGATGGTGTCGTACTCCGCTTCCCCTTTGTAGGCACAAGCGCGGGTACGCCCATGCACGGCCAGGGATTGGATACCCGCACTCTCGGCGATGCGGGCAATACGCACGCCATTGCGGTTGTCAGTATCCCAGCCGGTACGAATTTTCAGAGTGACGGGGATAGGTATTGCGCCAACGACGGCATCAAGGATGTCACCCACCAGTGCTTCGTTTTGTAACAGTGCCGAACCGGCTGCCACGTTGCAAACTTTTTTGGCCGGGCAACCCATGTTGATATCAATGATTTGTGCGCCGTTGTCGGCATTGTAGCGAGCGGCTTCAGCCATCATCTGTGGGTCAGCACCCATGATCTGTACTGAGCGTGGATCGGTTTCACCGTCATGATTGGCACGGCGTCTGGTTTTTTCCGAGCCCCATAAAAGGGAGTTGGAGGAAACCATTTCTGATACGGCCATGCCTGCACCCAGCTTTTTGCACAGTTGCCGGAAAGGGCGATCTGTGACGCCTGCCATGGGTGCGAGGATAAGTTGATTGGAAAGTGTGTAAGGGCCGATTTGCATGGGTTTTATTTGAGTTTTTTGCCTGAGTTCTTTCTCCTGGAGCAACTGCCAAACATGCCTGGGATAAAAACAGAGACACATACTTTGCCGGAAAAACGTAGCGATAATATTACTCTTAACCCGGATGAGAAAAAAGATGTTGCGGAAGTTTTTTCGTATGTATTGCCCTTGAGTTTCAGTATTCACCGAAAATTATTCTGCCTGTATGGGTGGTTTTCGCCCTGTAATCCGTAGTTGACGGTATTTTACTGAGCGGTTAACTGCGGAATTCAGGTTTATGTGAGGGGGCGTGTTTGAAGCGGATTGATTTCGGCGTGAAACTCGTAATTCACCGCAGCTTTGCCGGGGTCAACTAACTCCAGATCAATACGTACGGGCATGTTGGGCGTCATGCCGGTGTCCAGATCAATGGTATTGCTCAGGTATTCGTGGGGCGTGAAACGCCGCTGGGCAATTTTTGTGCCGTTGATATCCGAAAACACCATGGTCAATAAAGGGAAGGGTTGCACAAAGGTGGCGGTGTTGATCAGACTGGTGCTGACGACAAGTGCGTTGTCAGCCGAAGGGTGGGAGCGTACATCGCGACCGATGATTTCAATTTGTTTGATGTCATAGGGTTGGCGCAATGTGCAATTGAGCACTTTACACATTTGTATCAGCCAAGGGCGCAAGTCGGCGTCTTTGGCCAGTTCGTCGCGTGAGTAATACATCACTTGTGACACTAGAGTAAACATTAACAACAGGCTGCCAATGATCCATGGGGTGTTGGATGGCCGCAGTTGCTCGGCTCTGGCAGCGTGCAGCTCGTCGAGAATGAGATTGGGAACGTTGACGGTCTGCGTTTCGTTTGCAGACGATGATTGTTCTTCTGATGCGTGTACGGTTTCCGCCTGTGAGTTTTTTTCAGGGACAACCGTGTCTGGTGTACCGATGGTGATGGACTCAAGGTCGGTATCTACTTTGTTGCTGCGCCAAACTTCATCTTCTGGTTTGTCTGGGTAAACAGCAAATTCAGAAAACGCGCTATTGTCGACGCTGATATCAGTATCCAGAGCTGCTGTGACAGCGTCGATGTCGCCGAAGTTTGTTTCACCAGTGAGTGTGGTGTTTTCTGCCAATAAAGAGCTATCCGCAAGTAGAGAGCCATTAGCGGGCAAAGAGTCATCAGTCGATTGCGAATGCTTAACCGGAGAAAAGCCGTCTGTTGCCGGAGCGTTTTCTGCCGGTAAGGCATTTGTTGCTAAGAACTCCTCAAAACGATCAATTTCTTCTACAGGAACATCGTGTCTATTTGCTTCGTTGATGATGTCATTGAAGATATCGCTGTCATCGGTTCCGGCATCCGTTTGCCTGGCTGCGGGCCCATCTGTATTTGTCACGTTATCCGGTGTTTTTCCGGTTCCGTTGTCGTATCTGTTGGTTTTGTGCGTAGGGTCTTCTGTTTCTTGTGTTGCTGGTAGATCTTCGCTGAGGTGGTCCAACGCATTAAATACCGACAGACATTGTCCGCAGCGCACGTCGCCATTGGCAGCCTTGAGTTGGCTGGCGGAAAGCAGAAAGATGGCGTCACATTGGGGGCACTGGGTAAACATGGTGGTTGTTTGTAATTGTGTGTTGTTTCATCAATAGTTATTAGGGTGATCGACTGAGATTGTTGATCCTGGCTTGCTCCGCTGGTGGTGTTTCGATGTGTTTGAATTCAAACAGCGAAAAGGAGCCGCTGGTTTCGATCATCTGCGTCAGGCGCACATACTCTAGCTCAGTTTGCCGGTTGAGTACCAGTTGGGTGCCAATGTCATAAATACTGGCCGGAACCAGCAGGGCAGATTCTACCGTATTTTGTTTTTTCAGAAAGGTTGACTGCATAAGCAGACTGCGAAAATATTCCCCGCCCGCACCCGGACCACCAATGGCACGTACGGCTACGGGGATGCCGTGTGTGGATAGAGTCATGATGCCGATGTCGATGGCTTTGCCTGGGGTATCTCGTAGCCAGCGTAGCGTGCCGATGCTCCATAATTCGTTGCTATTGTTGCGAAAGGCCACCACCGTGCCGACGCGTGTGCGTGATTGGTTTTTTGGCAGGCGGCGCAATGCCAAACCGGTAGCGCTGTGGTTGATGCGTAGCCAGGGTTCGACACAAAAGTGTGCCATGGAGGCTTCGCGTTTTTCACGGGCATGAATTCCGGCTTCATGAATGGCATCCCACACATCGACACCTTCGATGAAGCGAGACACACGAGTGGTGTCCCGTCCCTGTTGATTGGTACTGCCGGGGGCGTCCAGTGTCAGTGCATTTATCGGCGCCAGCGTCAGGCCATTACTGGCCTCCTGCGGGCGATGGTAATCAATTTCATCCTGCTCGGGGTGGAAATCATTTTGGTTGCTGATAAAGTGATGACACATATCCAGTCCCATGCATAACGATATATGGGTGGTCATGTCTTCCTCACGTTGACAAGCGCGTTCTGCCCGCCCTTGCCAGGCTTTGCGCAGGCGGTTGAGCAGGTTGCGATGCAGGCGTTCAACGATAGTCAGCGGCACACGCTGTTTGGCTTGGTGTTGCTGATCCATGCTGGCACTGATCTCGTCGAGTTTTTCCTGCAATTTGCGGATATCCAGAAAACGACCATCGATAGGGCGGAAACGCGCATAACCGGCTGCCACTGTGGGTGGACGTTCGTCAGCCAGATCAATGACGATGTCACCAATTTTTGCTTCAGTGACTTTTCGGTGGAACATGCGACAACCTGCTGTCCATTTTTCCAGGTATGTGTAGATTTGTGTTGCCTGTCCTGGCATCAGGTGATTGGGCGTTGCCAATGCTAACAATACCAGACGCAGATAACCGTGTTGCACTGTCGCGACAGGGGTGTCGGTATACCTCAGGGTGCTTTCCCGATCTCCTGCAGGAGCATGCATCCTGCTTGCGTTTTCAGTGAACGGACGGGTATGCAGGCCGTTGCGTTCTGCCAGTTGATAAGTACGGTGTATCTCACCCCACAAACCGTCTATCGGCGGCGCAAATTGGGCATAACATTCCAGTAATTGCAGTCCCAGGTGGTCGATGACGAGTCGCAGAGAGGCAATGAACAGGTTGATGCTCATTTCATTATTTTCGGCGTCAATGACCGCATCGGTAACCGCTGCCTTGTAAGCAAAGGTTGTTTCATCCAGAAACCAGGTCACCATATTTGCTTGTGTGTGGGCGCTTTTGTGCAGTGGCAGAGACTCGTTTTGATAATAACTGCGTAGTTGTTCGACGATGTTATCGATCATCGGCTGTAACGTAATCATTGCTTTAAGTCGCATTGCTGCAGGCATTTTGCAGCGGTTGTAGCTCTGTAAAAGCTTGAATGCTAAAGGTGCTGTGGATTGCAGATTGATAGTTGGTTGTGCAGCAATCCACGCCGCCAGGGCATTAGGCCGAGGTTGCAATGCATTGAAGTCGTTTTGCTGTTGCCGTGGCAAACGATACCTGAGAGGGTTCATGTCCTGTTGATCCGTCAGAAGATTTATTATCTGATCGGCAAACCAGTGGAAATATTTAGCAGAAACGTTACCTGGAAAAACAGATAAAGTCTTGTTTTTATGACGATTATATACTCATAGTGTTTGGGGTTCAGGTGTATTAAGTGTACGCTCGAGAGAAATACCTTGTGATTTATTGGGCTTTGATTTTATAAACCCTATGAGAGATCCCTTCTGATCTTCAGGAAGGATGTGCATCAGACAAAATATGAGGGTGATTCGTGGAACCAAAAGACGAGGATAAAAAACAGTTAATGGTTGATTCAAATGACCAATTAAACAAAGTTCTTTTTTCGATGAAAAAAATCGAAGTGGCGTTAGAACGCATTAATTCACACAAGTTGATTGAAATATATAACTCCATCTTTAAATTGTTATTCTATCAGTTTTTGAAGGGGATAGTTTTTGGTTTGGGAAGTGTTCTCGGAGCCACAATAGTCGTATCCATTTTGGTTTATTTGCTGTCACAAATTGAATTTATCCCAATTATTGGCGAGTGGGTAAAACACATATCTCAGGAGATACAAAAATAAAATTTGCTGCGAGCGATTGCACGCAGAGCACGTTTGCGGAAATGGAGGTTAGGAGGCTAAAGTTGGTTGAAAGTGTAGCGTTACCAATGTTTTATCTTTCTTGTCGCACTTGAAAATCCATTTATTATGAATAATGGTCGCTAATTGTCTTTGACTTGTTAATTGTATAGACTGATCGGGTATGAACTTTTTTTGCCAGATAAACAGACAGACATTGCTATTGTGGAGCTTGTTGCTCGCTTTGATGCTGTTGTGTACACAGGGCGCTAAGTTGCACGTCCATAATCTGGATCAGGGGCATGATAATCACCATAGCCATGCTATTGACGAAGCTGGCGACCATAACCATTTGAGCAAAGCCCATTTCACTTACGATACATCCCACGACGATTATCATGATGATGTGGTATCCGAGGTTGATATCAGTCCTGATGGGCTATTGAAAAGCACCAATAGTCATGTTTTTACGATAGCACTATTCGCTTTCTTTTTTACCTTGATAACGTTTATTTTTTCACGACAACTTATTCAACGTTGCCGAGAGAGTAGACTTATCCTTCGTCGGCAGTATGTCCTTTCTCCGCCTTTACGGGCACCACCCCAGTACTAATTTTTCTGAGAGTTTTTGTCGTATCGTAGTTTAGCGTTAAGCTTTCTACGTGATGCGGTTTTGCTACGCCTCTTTTGGTTGGCTGTGACCTGGTGAATATTTGTCTCAGAAAAACTTTCCCTACCCGTTTTTTCGATTTTTCTCCTTTGTTGAATGATGTGCAGCATCTGCATGAAACCGAAAACTAACTAGGGGGGTTAACGCCCCCTAATCTTTAAATAAGTTGTTACGCCTGCATGGTGGCAAGCGTACACAAGGAGTTTGTAATGTGGGTATCTTTTTTTATGCCGAGACAAAGGGCGACAGGGTCGGTTGTATTTTGTCTGGTATTGCTGAGTGCAACTGTAGCGACGGGTCTTGCTGTAGCTTCCGATGTAACGGCCAACGAGCGCACGATTAATCTGCGTGAAGCCATTAGTAAAACCATTGAATACAACCCGGATTTACGCGCTTTTGATTATCAACTGAAAGCACAGCAAGGGCGAGTGCAGCAGGCGGGGTTGGCCCCACCTCCCGAACTAAAATTCGAGCTGGAAGATGTTTTAGGTACGGGCAACAACAAAGGTGTGGATAGCGCACAAGCGACCTTCAGTATTGGCTGGGTGCTTGAACGTGGAATCCGCCAACGTTATGTTGAAGCTTCACGCGCGGGAGAGTCTTTAATCAAAGTTGAAGCGGATATAAAACAACTCGATGCGGCGGCTGAAACCGCACGACGCTATCTCGTCAGTTTGGCGTATCAAGCACGCGAGATAAATGCAGACAAAACGATTCAGCTTGCAGAAGAGACGATTAAATCGGTATCCAAACGTGTCAAAGCAGGCAAAACACCTGAAGCTGAACTATCCAGAGCGCAAGCTGAGCTGGCACGCAGAAAATTGCAACGCGAAGACATTGAACATGAGTTGCTATCCGCAAATCGCCGACTGGCTGCCCAATGGGGCGAGACGACATTAACGTTTGCACGGGTTGAAGGTGATATTACCCGCCTTCTCCAAGTGGCATCATTTGAAACGCTTAAATCTCAATTGCCACAAAATCCTGAATTTGCCCGGCTATTGTCAGATCAGCTGTTAAAAAAGACGCAATTACAACTCGCATTGGCCCAAGATAAATCTAACTGGCGTATCAATGCAGGAATTCGTCATGACAATAACAGCAGTGATCAAGCCTTTGTCGCAGGCATTAGTGTTCCTTTTGGAGAACGCACACGCAACCCTGGCCGTATTGCCGAAGCCCGAGCGAATCTAGCGAAAACAAACAGTGAAGAACAAGTCGTACGTATTCGCATTGAAACCGCACTTTACGTGATGTACGAAAAGTTACAGCACAATTTGCATGTCATCGAGACAGTACGTAACGAAATTATCCCTCCCCTTGAACAGGCGCTCACAGAGACCCGCCGAGCATACAATCTTGGGCGTTACAGCTATCTAGAACTGCGTAGTGTCCAGGCAGAGTTGCTGGATGCACAGAATGCATTAATTGAAGCGAGTATTGCTGCTCATCGCAACATGATTGAAATTGAACGTTTGACGGGCGTGAGCATTGCGCAGTCGAAGATAAAATTATGAGGTTCCAAATGAATAACACAATGAAACTATCCTCGCGCCGAATTTGGCTACCGCTATTGCCTCTATTGTTAGCCGCATTCCTGGCTGCGTGTAATGGCACCAGCCCAGAACCAACCATGTCATCAAAGGATGTCCATGGTGAAGGCGCTGAGGCTGAACCCGAAAAAGGCCCACACCGAGGGCGACTGCTAAAAGAGGGTGATTTTACGCTTGAGCTGGCTATTTTCGAAACCGGTGTGCCACCGGAGTTTCGTGCCTGGGCGACGAAAAGTGGTAAGGCACTTAGCCCTAATGAGGTGGACCTCAATATTAAGTTAACCCGTTTGGGTGGAAAAATTGATGATATTAACTTTGAACCAAAAGAGGATGCGCTACGGGGTGATACGGTTATTTATGAACCTCACTCATTTGTCGTCACGATTAATGCCACGCATAACGGCGTAACACATACCTGGGAATACGATAACTTTGAAGGCCGCACAAAAATTGAAACCGCAGTTGCCGAAGCTCTGGAAATAGGAACAACGCTTGCCGGTTCTGTTGTTATGCAGAAAACCATTCCTGTGTATGGCCAAATTACTGCAAACAGCGAGCGCATGCGCAAAATCAGTGCTCGTTTCGACGGTACGATTAAGTCTGTTTCAGTTTCACAGGGTGAGAATGTTCGTAAAGGCCAGGCATTGGCCACGGTTGAAAGCAACGAAAGTCTGCAACTGATTACCATTACTGCACCGATCAGCGGTGTGATAAACCAACGTGATGCCAATGTCGGTGAGCAAACAGAAGGGCGTCAACTCTTCACGATCATGGATACTCGCTCGGTGTGGGCGGAATTGTCAGTCTTTCCGGCTGATTTGGCACAAGTCAATGTGGGTGCGCCAGTCACCGTCACTGATACCACCAATGGCCATACGGTGACGGGTAAAGTCTCTCGAATTAATCTGCTGACTGAGGCAGATCAATCCGTCAATGTTCGCGTCGTGCTGGACAATAAAAAAGGGCTACTACGTCCTGGGCGTCACATCAGCGCCGACATAATTGTGGGAGAACATACGGCAGCATTAGCAGTAAAACGATCAGGCTTACAAGCCTTTAGAGATTTTACGGTGGTTTATGCGCAAATAGATGATGAGTACGAAGTACGAATGCTTGACCTTGGTCTACAAGCGGGTGAATGGGCGGAAGTGTTGGGTGGTCTCGACCCTGGTACCCGCTATGTGAGCGAAAACAGCTACGTCATCAAAGCCGATATTGAAAAATCCGGCGCATCTCACGATCATTAAAGGCGATTCATTATGTTAGAAGCAATAATTAAATTTTCCCTCGAACGTCGAGGGTTGGTGATGGTGCTTGTTTTGATTGTGATGGGGTTGGGCGTATGGAAGTTTACTCAACTACCCATTGACGCCGTTCCGGATATTACCAATGTTCAAGTCGTCATCAATACTGAGGCTCCCGGTTACACACCATTGGAAGCTGAACAGCGGGTAAGTTTCCCGATAGAGACCGCGATGACCGGTTTGCCAAAACTCGACTATACCCGCTCTCTTTCACGTTATGGCCTGTCACAAGTGACAGTAGTGTTTGAAGAGGGTACCGATATCTATTTTGCCCGGCAATTAGTCAGCGAACGTTTGAGCACCGCCAAAGGTGACCTCCCTCTTTCGTTAGAGCCAACCCTTGGTCCCGTTGCAACGGGACTGGGTGAAATTTTTATGTTTACCGTCGATGCTGAGCCGGGCGCAAAAAATAGTGATGGTAGTCTGATTACGCCGATGGATTTGCGTTCAACTCACGACTGGATTATTCGCCCGCAGTTAATGCGTGTTGCCGGCGTGGCTGAAATCAATCCGATTGGGGGTTTTAAGAAAGAGATTCTGGTGGCGCCGGAGCCTGCCAAATTGTTGGCATACCAAGTTAGCTACAGCGAAGTAGTTAACGCCATACAAAACAGCAACAATAATCGAGGAGTTGGTTTCATCGAACACAACGGTGCGCAATGGTTGATGCGCGTCCCTGGTCAGGCCAACACTTTGGATGACTTGGCTAATGTCATGATCCGCCAGTACCAGGGTATTCCCATTCGTATAAAAGATGTGGCCAACGTTAGCCTGGGCAAAGAGTTGCGTTCAGGCGCAGCAACGCAGAATGGCCGAGAAGTTGTGATGAGCACGGTCTTTATGTTGATTGGTGAAAACAGTCGTACCGTTGCCAGCAATGTCGCGCTCAAGCTGGAAGAGATTAAAAGTAGCTTGCCAGAGGGTATTACTGTCACGGCGGTATACAACCGAACCACGCTAGTGGATAAAACGCTAGCGACGGTGCAGAAAAATTTATTGGAAGGCGCGTTGCTGGTTATCGTGGTTCTCTTTTTGTTTTTAGGCAATGTTCGGGCAGCGATACTCACCGCCGCCGTTATTCCGATTGCAATGTTAATGACCATCACGGGCATGGTGCAGACAAGAACCAGTGCCAATCTTATGAGTCTGGGAGCGTTGGATTTCGGTTTGATTATTGATGGTGCGGTTATCATTGTTGAAAACTGCATGCGCCGTTTGAGTCAATCTTATAATGAAGATAGACGCAAAGAGAGTTTGTCACTCAATGAGCGTTTGGCCATCGTTTTCGAGGCAACCCGCGAGGTCATTCGTCCGGCATTGTTTGGTGTCTTTATTATTACGGCTGTCTATATTCCTATTTTTGCGCTGAGTGGTGTGGAAGGAAAGATGTTCCACCCTATGGCGATTACGGTCATCATTGCCTTGGTCAGTGCGATGATTTTATCCATTACCTTTATCCCTGCGGGTGTAGCGCTACTATTTAAGAAACCGATAAAAGAGAAAAAAAGCAAGGTCGTTCAGGCGACAACTTTATTCTACAAACCTATCTTATCGTTTTCCCTGAGATTTAGATGGGTTGTTGTTATTGGTGCTTTGCTGCTGGTTGCTTTTTCAGGTTTGTTGATTCCAAAGCTGGGCTCTGAATTTGTGCCCAATCTTGATGAAGGGGATATTGCCATGCATGCCTTGCGCATCCCAGGCACCTCGCTCAATGAAGCGATCCATTTGCAAAAAGTCTTGGAGTCAGAGGTAAAGAAACTACCGGAAGTTGAAAGAGTGTTTGCCAAAATCGGAACTGCCGAAGTAGCGACCGATGCGGTGCCGCCCAGTGTGGCAGACAATTTTATTATTCTAAAACCGCGTGATGAATGGCCGGACCCCAACAAATCGAAAGCGCAGTTCGTGGCAGAGCTGGAAACATTGGTTACGCCAATTCCTGGCAATCGCTATGAGTTCTTACAACCGATACAAATGCGTTTTAATGAACTGATATCTGGAGTACGTGCGGAAGTAGCGGTCAAAGTTTTTGGTGATGATTTTGACCAACTTATTGCTCTGGGTAACCAAATAGAAAAAGCCATTAGTAACGTGCCGGGCGCTGCCGATGTTGCTGTCGAGCAGACTACGGGCTTACCCGTGATGACGATTGAGCCTAAGCGTGAATCAATGGCTCGTTATGGTTTGAGTATCATCCAGCTACAAGATCTGCTCACAACCGCGCTGGGAGGAACCGTTGCCAACCAATTGTATGAGGGGGATCGTCGTTCCGATATCGTGGTTCGGTTGGCTGAACATCTGCGCACTGATATTGATGCCTTGTCCGATCTTCCCATCATGCTTGCCAACGATTTATATGTTCCTTTGAAGGAGGTGGCCAATTTGCGATTAGTAATGGGTTACAGCCAGGTATATAGAGAAAATGGTAAGCGTCGTATCGTTGTTGCGGCTAATGTTCGTGGGCGAGATCTCGGTTCTTTTGTTCAGAATGTACAACAGGCAATCAAACAAAATGTTGAAGTGCCCTCAGGTTATTGGGTTGAATATGGGGGTACGTACCAGAAGCTTCAGTCTGCCACGCAACGCCTCTCCATTGTGGTGCCCATCACGTTAGCATTGGTCATTGGCCTGCTCATCATGGCATTGGGTTCTGTGAAAGATGCCGCCATTATTTTTTCGGGAGTCCCTCTGGCCCTGACTGGCGGAATTGTTGCGTTGTTATTGCGCGATATTCCTTTCTCAATTTCAGCCGCTGTGGGCTTTATTGCGCTTTCAGGTATTGCAGTACTGAATGGCTTGGTCATGGTCTCATTCATTCGAGACCTGCGTATCCATGGGAAAATGCTCCATGAAGCAATTATTGAAGGAGCTTTAACTCGCTTGCGACCTGTTTTAATGACCGCATTAGTCGCCGCATTGGGTTTTATCCCAATGGCACTCAACACAGGTATCGGTTCAGAAGTGCAGCGTCCGCTTGCCACCGTAGTCATCGGCGGAATTATCTCATCGACACTGTTGACCCTAGTGGTATTACCCGCGCTGTATCGGTTAATGCATGGGCGCGAAGCAAAAAAAGAACCAAGCCAACAGGAAGCGTAGAGTCGATATTCAAGGACAGAATCACACCGGTATTACCCAGTTCGTCCTGGCAAGATATCGATGTCGCTAAATAGCTTTAGGAGTAACAATCAATGTTGTTAAAGCCAAAATTCACTTTTCTACTAGTGAGCATGCTCGCGCTGATCTTCTTGCCTCAATTTGGTTATACCCACGGTATGTCCGAGGCTGAAAAGCAGATTATCATTGAAGGAGGAAACCTGCGCTATATATGGATTGGCGCCACCCACATGTTGTCAGGGTATGACCATTTGTTGTTTGTTTTTGGTATTATCTTTTTTCTGACGCGTTTCAGAGATATTGTTAAGTACATCACGGCATTTACACTTGGGCATAGCGTCACGCTGATCTTTGCTACCTTTAATGCCGTTCAGGTTAATTATTTTTTGATTGACGCCATCATTGCACTGAGTGTTTGCTATATCGCTTTTTCCAATCTGGGTGGATTTAAAAAACACCTGAACATTAATCCACCTAATATGTTGATGATGATTACAGGGCTAGGCCTGATCCATGGCCTGGGTCTATCAACACGCCTTCAGCAATTGCCGTTGAATGAAGACCAGTTGTTGATGAATATAATCTCTTTTAATATTGGTATCGAAGTCGGGCAAATTGGCGCATTGGCTCTGATGTTACTGATCATTACCGCCTTTCGAAAAAGTCACATTTTTTCAACCTTCAGCTTGACGGCAAACTATTTCCTGATCGTGGCTGGCGCTTATCTTTTCTTGATGCAAATGCATGGTTATGCCCATACCAGCCATCCCGAAGAATTTGTTGTTGCCACGAAATTCACTGAGCAAGTCGAAAGCAATCAGGCAATAGCGATAACAGAAAATTCTGGTGAGTCTCAACATACCCAGCGGGAAGATACAATCAGCATTGTCATTCCTGCTAAAGCGGATACGGAATATAAATTTTATTTAGAAAAAGGCGCGATGTTCGAATATACATGGCAGACTGATGGACCCGAACTTTTTTTTGATTTTCACGGTGAACCCAAAGGGGATACTACGGGGTATTTTGAAAGCTTCAAAAAGAACACCGAGAGTCAGTCGAGTGGCTCGTTAACAACATCCTTCGCAGGTACGTACGGTTGGTATTGGAAAAATTCTACCTCATATCCTGTGATCATTACATTAAAAACCAAAGGTGAATATCAACGCCTGGACTTGAATAAGATGCCAGAGGATATTCTCAATTAAGGATCGCCCGAACAATAACTGTCGCTTTTTGGGTAGAGGGTAATACAGGTTGAAAGGAGTGATGTTCTTCCCTTGACCTTTTGGTGGAACCGCTACGCTTGTTCCACCCTACGACTTTACCTTGTGCTTGAGAAGACGGAACAAACAAACCGCTACCCTGATTCTGACCTATCTCCGACCCGGGTTATGAATACGCCAACTTCAGCGATGTACGCGGGTAGGGTGGAACAAGCGTAGCGGTTCCACCAGGATCTTGCACACGCCCAAAAAACCCGAGCCAGCTCACCAATGAGACAGTTATTGTTCGAGCGATTCTAAGCCAGTCAAATCACTCTGCAAGCTGCGGGGAATCACATCCACCGAGATTGAATAATGTTATTTGGATTCCATCGCCGAGTGGTTATGGCTGCCAGCAAGATGCAACAGCGGCGGGCTTATGGTCCAGACACCAAAAGCGATTATCAACAAGGCTGCGATGTTGCGTACGGCAGTTTTTTGTGTCCAGGCTTTGAACTGAGTTGCAAACGCACCGGTAAGTAACATAATGGGAACCGTGCCAAGACCAAAGCTGGCCATGACCAATGCAGATTGTTGCCATTGGCCGGTGGCACCGGCGAGCGTCAAGGTGCTGTACACCAGTCCGCAGGGCAACCAGCCCCAAAGCATCCCCAGTAACAGCGCCTGCCAGGCTTTGTTGACCGGCATCAGCCGGTTGGTAACAGGTTGTATATGTCGCCATATCATATGATTGCCGAGACTTTCCAGATGTACGAGCCCACGCCACCAACCTGCAAGATAAAGTCCCATGGCAATCATCATCAGGCCCGCGAAGATGCGCAGCTCGGTACCCAGTATGCCGGTTGGCCCCTGTAATAACATGCCCATGCCACCGATCATTGCACCAGCCAGGCTGTAACTGAAAACCCGACCAAGATTGTAGAGAATAAGGGTCAGTGATATACGTGTTTTTGACTGAGGTTGTTTCGGCATGGCGAAACAAAGGGCATTCATAATGCCGCCGCACATGCCTGCACAATGCACGCCCCCTAACAGGCCGATGACAAAGGCAGAGGTGATGGTGATGATGGGATCATTCATGACGAGTGTTCGATAAGTGAGATTCAATCAGATAATAGCGTTAAACTGTTACTTAATTGTAGGTGGTGTTAGCCGTGCAAGAATCAGGAAGAGTTTACATGAATAAAAAAATAATTTTCGGCATTTTGGTGTTGGGTGTTTTCGTCATTTCGATCAGCCTGCTAATACCGGTTTCCGTTGAGACAGAGAGTGATCCGATGAGCAGCCCTATGACCCAGTTTTTGCCCTGGCAAATTGAACCCACGGCAGAGGGCAGTACACGCGTGTTTGGTTTAACACTGGGTGAATCTACGCTGCAAACCGCTGAAAACTTATTTAATGGTGGTGCCAAAGTGAGCCTGTTTGTTTCTCCTGAGGGCCAGCATAAAGTTGAGGCTTATTTTGATAAAGTGATACTGGGTGGCTTTAGTGCCCAGTTGGTAATGGTAATGGCCCTGAGCCAGGATCAGCAGGCGGCTATGTTTCAGCGTGGGGCAAGGGTGAGTAATCTGGGGGGAGGCCGAAAAAAAGTGACGCTCGCCGGGGAAGATTTGCAAACCGTATTTGCTGCGCCCATAGCCAGTATTGCTTACTTGACGCGTGCACGTCTGGATGATGAATTGCTGCTCAAACGTTTTGGCGAACCGGCACAACGTATTCGTGAACCGGAAAATAATACCATGCACTGGTTGTATCCCGAGCTGGGGCTGGATATTGCGTTGAGTGATAAAGGGCGTGCAGTATTGCAATATGTTTCACCCAAAGAGTTTTCCGGTTTAATGGCACCGTTGCTGGAATGGGAAGCACAATAATAGGGTTGAATAGTAAGCGCTCAACAAACAACTGATAAAAACCTTGGAAAAAAGCAAAAACAACGTGGCGGATAATGAAATCACCAAAATAAAATATCCCATGTTACGTTCCGATGAGCTCAGTGTTATGTGGTTTAGTGACTAAATAAAAATGATAAATACACTCGCAATTGGTAACTATAGATCCTTATTGAATTTGATTATTCCTTTTGGGAAATTGAATATTATTACTGGAGAAAATGCCAGTGGTAAATCAAATTTATATAAGGCACTAAGATTATTGTCAGAAACGGCGCAAGGTGGGGTGATTAATTCATTAGCGAGAGAAGGAGGGCTTAATTCAACATTCTGGGCTGGGCCAGAAAATATTTCCGGAAGGATGCGCAAAGGCGAGGTCGAGATCCAGGGAGGCCCGAAACAAAAAGCGGCCAGGTTACGATTAGGGTTTTCAGGCGAAGATTTTGGCTATTCAATTTCACTAGGACTACCACCTCCCGGAAACCTGGGGCCAACCGCATTCGCATTAGATCCAGAAATAAAGCGAGAATGTATCTGGGCAGGCAATGCATATCGCCCGGCAAATTTACTGGTTGACCGTACGGGGGCTGTAATAAAGGTTCGAACAAATCGCAGCTGGGAAGTTGTTGCGCAACACACAAGCAACTTTGAAAGCATTTTCAGTCAACCTGTTGACCCTTCGAAAGCACCTGAAATAGTAGCATTAAAAGAAGCGATACGAGGTTGGAGATTCTATGACCACTTTAGGTCCGATTCAGAGGCACCTGCGCGGTTACCCCAATTGGGTACTCGTACCCCCGTGCTCCATCATGATGGAAGAGATTTGGCTGCAGCCCTGCAAACAATAATAGAAATTGGTGACGTAGATGCGCTCAACGAAGCTATTTCAGATGCATTTCCGGGGGCCAGCTTAGATATTACCCGGCAACAAGATGGTCGTTTTAATGTGAGCCTAGAGCAAGAGGGATTGCTTAGGCCGTTGACCGGATCAGAATTGTCTGACGGTACACTACGTTATTTACTTTGGGTTGCTGCTCTTCTGACGCCAAGGCCACCTCCATTGATGGTACTCAATGAACCTGAAACAAGCTTACACCCCGAATTACTGCCGGCTCTTGGCAGATTAATTATTCGTGCGGCAACAGATACTCAGGTTTGGGTTGTATCACATGCCAGCAGGCTAATTGCTACGCTAGAAAGCTCGAAAGAATGTAATTCACTACAGTTAGATAAAATTTTTGGTCAAACCCAAGTTGAGGGACAGGGAATGCTGGATCAACCGTTGTGGCATTGGCCAGATAAGAATAAATGAATTGCTTTGAGGTCCGATCAGTTTGATTCTAGAGCAAGAAAAGAAAATCATTGACTCTGACCCCACTGATTAACATCATGAGATCAAACACCTCAATAGGCAGCCATGCTTTATTTTTCGCAACCGGCCAGCACTGTAAAAAATCTCTTTATTGCAGCGATAGCTGGCTAGAATGAAGCCTTTTTTTTCCTCTCAAAAAATGATTTGGTAAGGTCATCAACAGGAAAATATTGTTCGATAATTAATTCTTGCATTGTTACATCAATAGCTGTGCCAAACGATGCCAGTGTAGAAAAGAGCTTTAGTCGTATTTTACCCAAAGTTAACACTAGGTGAATCATTGGTTCTAAACGCTCATTGTAATTGTGTATATCCCAAGTGCTGGGTATATCCGGGTATTTCATCAATCTATCAAGTAGATTGGACGCTCTATCTTTATGAGACATTCGCTCACGCTGAATTCGTTGAATTAACAAAAAGGCAACTTCATCCCAGTTTTCAACAAATGGCCGGAACCCATTTGGGTCAAATAATAATTCTAAAATATTACAGGTATCTGGAAAATCAGGTTGTTCTCCGGCAATAAGTTGTGTCAATTCCTGCTGTGATTTATTTGCCATAATAATATTCCAGTCCCAATCCAGAACCAGTGCAGGATAAGGAGCGTGGTTATCGAGCATAATTGTCAGTGCATTGTGTACTGATTTCATTTCTGGCTGTTTAATGTCCATTCGACTGTAGGCCTCGGCATAACCAGAGAGAGAAAACAATACATTACGCTCACTAAGCGGAATATCCATAGCGTTTGATAATAAAATAATCATTTCACGGCTGGGTCTGGCACGCCCTGTTTCTAGAAAACTGATGTGTTTGCTAGAGATATTAGCGGTAAGACTTAATTCTAATTGGCTAAGTCCCCTGGATTTACGCCAATATTTTATTAGTTCACCATAATCACTCATATTCATCATACCTTCGAGAGTATTTTGGCACAGTATTGCACGTTATTTATCACTTACATATTACCTTGGAGGTAATTGTGACGATTACCTCTTATGTGCGAAGTTAATGACTTCTTAAAGCACTCAGGAACCAGCGATTATGAAACCTGTTTTTATCGAAAAATCCCGACAAATGAGTACAGTATTTTGCTATATGCATTCACAACATAAAAAAATTCTACAGCCGGTACAAAATACATCATGTGTGACCAAGTGGAGATAATACGGCTATGAAATCTTTAAACATAGAACGCACATTGAATGCACCTTTAGATGTGGTATGGAAAGTTGTATCTGATGTAGATGGTTATGCTCGTTACGCTCCAAATATAGATGCTTCTCAGGTAGTTTCGGGAGAAGGCGTTGGTATGGTCAGAGAGTGTTCCAGCAAAGAAGGCCGTTGGCAAGAAATCTGTACTCACTGGGAAAATCTAAACTATTACGTATTTCAGATACAAACCCAGGCAAGTGATTATCCGTTTCCATTTAAGGCATTGCAAGGCAAGTGGTCGGTTGAAGCTGTCAATGAAAAGCATACAGTTATCCACATGAAGTTTGACTTTGATTTTAAGAACAAAGTGGTTGGTTTGCTACTTTACCCATTGATGAGGAAGAAATTTCTAAAAATATGTGAAGAACTGCTGGACAATTGGCAACGTGCTATACAATAAACCCGATTAAACAAGTAAAGGAAAAGAGTACCTGGCTTAGTGGTCGATCGGAACGCGGCCGCAGCGTTGAGTTTGGTGCCATGAGCGCTGTCATTATTTTCGGATTCGCTATGTGTGTGTGAATTACTAGGTTTATTCGGGCTATTATTTTCACTGCCCATGAAGAGGAATAGAAAAAGAGTCAATAGGGTGTGCGGCTGAGCAAGGTTGATAATTCCAGCAGGTGAAAATCCCATCCTGGCAAGGTAGGTCAGCCCCGGGTAGTAAACATCGGGCAGATGGAGGTGACTCCAAATGTTAAGCACGGTGGGTGTAAGGCAGCAGGCCTTAATCAATGGGGTTGGAGTAATTGATTTTCTTACTCGCATTGTCTCGAAACGTATCATCGTTCAATGCAGTGCATATCCAGGACACGGGAACAGTTAAATCTTGTATTTCGACGTATAAAGAGTGCAAAGAAAAGATCGGGGTAGTTATATTATTGTCAAATATGGGTCTACAATATAATTATCGCTGGTGCGATTCTTTCCAGGCATTGTCTATCCAAGCCTACAGACACCAGTGGCATATTATTGGCGGTATAGCAAATAAGTACCTCTCATTAATTTTACTAATCATTCGTGAAGTTGGTTTGTTTAGGAGGTCGCTATGGAAGACATCGAGAGACTGTTCGATAAAGCTGTTGGCGAAATTGAACGCATGCTTAGTACCAAGACGGTCGTTGGTGAGTCTATCACCGTTGAAGGTAATACCCTGATTCCTCTTGTTAATGTCGGTTTTGGCTTTGGTGTCGGTGAAGGTCAAGGTACTGAACCGCAGAAAGGTAGCGGTCACGGCGGTGGTACCGGCGGTGGCGGTGGTGTAAAACCGGTAGCCCTTATCATTATCAACAAAGATGGTGTTCGGGTTGAGCCGATCAAGTCTGGCGCTGTATCAGTATTGGAGAAAGTTGCCGATACTATTGGCAAGGCTGCATCTGCAAAAGCAACAGCTTAACAGGCCGTTAGTTCAATGTTGACTGGAATGGTGATATTCCTGCTGTTGTTAATCGTGCTATTGGCGGTTCCAGTTACGCTGACATTCAAAATGAGCTGGCAGCAGGTCTTCCAGAGCGATGTCAAGTTGTTCTGGCTGTTTGGTCTTGTCCGCGTGCATCTTCCCTCATTTCAATCAAAGGCAACCCCGCAGGAAGGTGTAGAGCTGGTACAGGAAATCGACCGCCTTGAGCAATTACCGCATAAAAAGCAGAATGTCTTTGCCTTTTTTCGACAAAAAGCATTTCGTCAACGGATCATTAAATTCATTATCGACTTGTGGCACGCCGTTCACAAAAGAAACGTTAGTCTACGTGTTCGTCTGGGCTTAGGTGATCCGGCTGATACAGGACAATTGTGGGCCGTTATTGGTCCAGTGGCAGGAATGCTTTCCAATGCAAAAGAGGCATCGATTGAAATTGTACCGGATTTCTTTGATATCGCTTTTGAACTGGACAGCAGTGGAAATATACGGCTTATTCCATTGCAAATAATTTATCTCATTATCGGACTGCTGTTGTCACCAGCGATTTGGCAAGGGGTAAAACGAATGCGCATAGTGGGGAAATAAATGAGTACTTTACGCATTAGTGAAATATTCAGAGACTCTACGTTCACACTCATCGCGGTAGAGTCTGTCAATGTTTGGCACAGTAAAACGAACACCGATTGCCGACTGTATGGGAACATAGAACCGATTGCAGTGATCGTGAGTGGTCTGGATGGAGTTTACGCGCTTGATATGGACGCCAAGTTAATCGCCTTCGATCAACTAAGACAGAATATCCCTGAACTTGACACCATTTATTGCGCTATTTAATAAGGCATAGAAGTTGTCATTATGAATAGCTGTAAAGTGAGCTGAATGATCGCTCTACCCTTATTTTTCATGTGCTAATGATTTCTAGCATTTGGATGGGGCGCGATTGTTTAGATCCCCACCAAAATTCAGACTATAAATATCGGATGGGTCTGGATAACTTTAGCGCCAACAAATAAAGGTGATTGAAATGCGAGCCGCATGCTCGGACTTTTCCCTAAAACCAGAAGCACTCCACACAATAGCGATTGCTGATCTGAGCAAAAATTCCCTCTAACATAAGGTGAAGCAAGAATGAGGAAGGTGGGTTGGTGATTGTAAGAGTGGCTAGGTAATAGAGAGCGGAAAATCAGAGAACAGTGGTATCTAATATTGGGGAAAGCTGTTTTCTCACCCTATTTATTACGGCACCTCAAGATGCCTGAAATTGGGTCGATAATTCGGGATATAACCATTAACTCTCTTTATCCTACGTAGCCGGAAATCCTCGAAAGATAACCACGCTTGTTACCAAGAGTTTCAGTAGGGAGCATCTGACAATGAACCTTCGAATCGCCGCACTGCTGACTAGCTTTTTTGGGTTCTTTGTCATGGTTGGGACGCCAGCTTACGCGTCTAAATCCGTCACCTATACTTTTGGTGTTGTTCCTCAATTCGACGCCCGGCACACGCATCGCGTCTGGCGACCGTTGCTCACGGAACTGGAACAGCGAACCGGTTTGAAATTCCGCCTGGTTGGCTCCTCGAGTATCCCTAATTTCGAGTCCCAGTTCTTGGCTGGTGAGTTCGACTTCGCCTACATGAATCCCTACCATGTATTAAAAGCGAGTATGTCACAAAGCTACGTACCGCTGGTGCGTGACATTGGGCGCTCACTATATGGCGTTGTGGTCGTTCGTAAAGACAGTCCAATTCGGGATATGAAGGAGCTCGCAAATAAATTAGTCGCCTTTCCATCACCAAATGCCCTCGGTGCCTCGCTGATTCCGCGCGCTGATCTGAAATATATCTACGGTGTGAGTGTCGAGCCCCTTTATGTGCAAAGCCATTCGTCTGTTTACCTGAATGTCGCCATGGGCAAGGTTGATGCGGGCGGTGGTGTACAAAAGACATTCGACCAACAACCGCGTTCCGTGCGTGACAAACTTCAAATCATATACGAAACTCGCAGGTCTGCTCCTCACCCAATTGCAGCACACTCGAATGTGTCTCCCGCAGTACGGCTATCAGTGCAACAGGCGCTTTTGGCGCTAGGCAAGACCGCTAAAGGACGCGACTTACTGCAACTGATTCCAATCAAACAGATCGGCGTTGCCAGCATGGAAGACTACCGCCCTCTCGGTGAATGGGGCCTGCAAGAGTTTTACAAGAGCAAGGACTAACATGGGAATTCGAGGCAAGCTGCTGCTGCCCTTGCTGGCTCTGGTCATTATTATCATCGGATCGGTAGAGTATTATTGGGGTCCAAAATTCGTGGAGCAAGCCAAAACTCAGCACTTGGCTCAGCAAAAAATTCAGCTGGGTGTGCTTGAAATCGCGCTGGTAGAGCCGATGCTGAACAGTAATCTGGCGCAGATCCACCTTATACTCGACAATGTTATCGCTGAATACCCGGAGTGGATCCAGTTGGAACTAAGAACGCCGGATCACCATCGATTGTATCCGATCGATGAACTATCCGACGTGGCCGGTAGTGAGCACATGTTCCGGCACACTCATTTAGTGGAATATCTCGACAGTGCATTGGGAACAATCGACCTGACGGTAGACGTGAGTGGTTTTATCAAAGGTGTTGAACATCAACTTCTCGTACTTGAATATCTGCTCCTGTTATTGTTGTCACTGGTCGCCGGAGCCAGCACAATATTGCAGGAAAGGTTTGTGCGTCATCCAATGCGCAGACTGGCCCATGCCGCGAGCCGAATTGCCAAAGGCGATTTCGACGTAAAATTGCCCAAACCCAGTAATGACGAAGTCGGTCAGCTCATCATTGCCTTCGGCGATATGTGCAAGATGCGCAACTCAGCTGAAATCGCACTTGAAGAAATGGCCTACTCTGATGTGCTAACGCGCTTGCCCAACCGTGCGATGTTAAAAAATTATCTAACAAAAATGCTCGCCAATGCCAGGCGGGCCGAACGCACTGTTTCAGTACTGTTCATCGACCTCGATCGATTCAAGGTTGTTAACGATACTCTTGGGCACGACACCGGCGACAAACTATTGACCGATGCAGCAGAGCGAATAAGCAGCTGCATACGTACCGGCGACCTCGTCGCACGGTTGGGTGGCGACGAATTCACGCTAGTGCTAGACGAACAAAATGATTACAGAAGTTCACGTGTCGTTGCTGAACGCATTGTCAATGTGATGGAAAAGCCATTCATCATCGGCAACCACAGACTGGTCATCAGTCCGAGTATTGGTATTTCCTTATATCCCAAACATGCGACGGATTACGGTAGCATGATGCAGTGTGCCGATACGGCCATGTACCGGGCAAAGGAACTTGGTGGTAACCGCTACGAATACTATTCGACCGAGATGAGTGACAAACTGTCACGCCACATGAGAATCGAAGTTGGCCTGCGCCGCGCAATTGCGGAGGAGGAATTCGTTCTCTACTATCAACCCAAGGTCGAGCTCGTAAGCGGAAAAATTATTGGTGTGGAAGCATTAATACGCTGGATGGATCCCGAGCAGGGCATGATTCCGCCTGACGACTTTATCCCATTGGCCGAAGAAACCGGGCTCATTATCCCGATCGGGGAATGGGTGCTACGCAAGGCCTGTGAGCAACACGCAGAGTGGGGCGCGTGTGACATTGAACTGGCAATCAACCTGTCCGCGAACCACCTGTCCGATTCCAACTTGCTCGATACACTCCGTACAACGCTGCGAGAAACCGGCTTTGCGCCGCACCTGCTCGAACTCGAAATTACCGAAAACGCGATTATGCAGAATGTGCAACAGACGATCACCATTCTTGAGCAGATCAAAACACTAGGGGTAAAAGTAGCAATCGATGATTTCGGCACCGGGTACTCATCACTAAGTTACCTGAATCGGTATGCAATCGACACGATCAAAATCGACCGATCATTTATTATGGACCTTCCGCAAAACACCGATGCTCTTGCCATCACCTCAGCGACCATCGCCATGGCACAAAATTTAAAGCGGCGTGTCGTAGCCGAAGGTGTCGAAACCATCGAACAAGCCACCATCCTAGCCGAACTAGGCTGTGAAATGGGCCAAGGCTACTACTACAGAAAACCAATGCCTGCATCGGAATTCGCCGCAATACTATCTAGCACTCGTTACCTACCGAATGATCAGGAGTTACATGCAGGGCAAGGTTAAACATTGATTACACTGTGAGAGGGGTCAGGCATGTGTGAGAGGGGTCAGGCATGCGCTATTGTGTTTTATTGGCCTTGCCCTATTAATGAAAATACGCATGCTTGCCCCTTGCCCTATTGATTGTATTGATTCGATAAAAGTGAAGCCGAGTAGGGTGCTGAAACGATCTTCGATTTATTGGCGATCAGGCCAGAAGATTTGTTTATGGGATACCCTGATGACAAGGTATGGATTTGAGGAAGTGAAAGACTCAAAACTAGCAAATCGCTCAAAACCTATACTCTTCAACCGAAAGCGCAAAGCCTCCATCAATCGCAGGCCGCTGCCGTATCGCCAAGAAGCGGTAAGGTGGGTTTCTTCACGAGCAAAACCACTGGGATACGTTCATACCATTGCTGTTGATATTGCTTGCGCAGAAAAAGCAAAGCGTTGAAAGCTTGATTTTGGGTAGAGGCAGAAACTTGCCGGTTGATAGTCAGAAAACTGAGGGGTTCGGAAGCTTATGGTTCCGATGTTTCTATTGGGTGTCGTCGGTAGTGAAAGCGGATAAAAAACCGTATCCAGTGACAATATGCTTTTTCAGTTTTTCGACTGTAATGTCGTACTTTTAATGGCGGCTTTCACCTGTTCCATTAATCGCGATCCTTGCATTGTTTTTCCCTCTTATTACTGTTCATATAATCAGCATTATTGAATGGCATGAAAATAATTAAGTCAAGCAGTGCGCCTTGATATTGGGCAGATATTGGCTGAATAAGCACTAAATCCCTGTATTTTCAACAAATTAGAGAGCCGTATTTTCACCTAATATCCCGACGATATCCGGCGCATGCCGTAAAAGCCCCCAAAACCATCAATATCACGGCGTATGCCGGATATTTATCCATGCCTCTTGTGCAGGTTTGAAAAGTGCTTAATAATCACGGCAGTATGAGAAAAAATTCAAAATATAAAAAAAGACATAGACGACGTAAGCCGGATATCAACCCCATAGCGGACAATATCCGGCGCATGCAGCTATTTTCACGATATCCGGCGGATGCCGTATATTAAGCGTTATGCAAAAAAATAATGAATACAGAAATTGCATTTGAATCACTTAAAACGAGTTTATTAGCAAACAAGCTATTTAATAGTACGTTCAAGGGAACCAGGTTTTACGACGCTAGTTCTGAGTTCCCTAGGAGCGTAACAGCATTTTATGAGAATTATATTGCTGCTGGTGAAGTAACAGTTTATATCATTCCAGAGCATTCATATTGTGAATACGAGTTGTTAGTTTTTAAGGGTGAGTTGTTTTTTTGTGAAAATGAAAAATTTCAATCGAAAGAAGAGCTAGAGAAAATTATTGAAAAGTTTGGAGATTTTATTGCTAACAAAGGCGCATAACAAGACGCTCCAGGTTGATTCAAAACACTTTGCGAAATTTGTGGTGTTCGCTGTCGCTCACTTTGCCACAAATTTCACAAAGTATTTTGAACAACTGAGCTGAACGTTATATGCCTAAGGATAACCATGTCAAATAATCAGTCTCCGTACATGCTTGAAACAGCAACAGACTACTTAAGAGCTGCCAAAGTATTATGGGGTCAACCTAATTTGGGTGGTGTTGCTGTGGTAAATGCGGCAATTGCAATAGAAATAATATTAAAAAGTTTTATAGCTACCGTATCTGATAACAGTCGAAAAGGAGGCGTAGCTGAGCAATACGAAATTCTTGGTAAGAGACTTCATACATTAACTGAATTAGCAGAGAGAATTGATACTGGTATTTATAATAAATTAGGATTTTTCAAGTACGAAGAATGCTTTAAAAAATATAACAACTTGTTCGTTGAGTCTCGTTATCCGTATGAGCAAACCTCAAGAAGTGGTTATTCAGAAATTCCAATTAAAGTGGGCGGCGAAATGTTTAGATCCACGATGAACTGGTATAAAGAAACCGGTAATAAAGACCCATGGGTGGTAATGTATCCAGAGGTTGCGGGTGGCGGCATATAATCGGATAGCCAGGGGTTTTTCTCCCCCGGCTTCCACAACACCCTGCATGCGGCTCCGCACAGGGCATTTCCCAAAGACGTTTAAGGCAAGCTGGCCGATTAACTCCGACTTGCTTCAATGCTGGCTGCTGCTTTTGCGCCAACGCCCCTTAACCCGGTCGGGCATGGGGTAGTTGAGCTGCACAGACTCCTCA
>Ga0316204_10003221_pt1 | contig 33545 bp, 20 predicted proteins | sample 6monrhotite_MG_2_FD_205661 | JGI IMG/M metagenome (GOLD analysis project Ga0316204, IMG submission 205661) | Microbial mat bacterial communities from mineral coupon in-situ incubated in ocean water Damariscotta River, Maine, United States -... | ecosystem: Environmental > Aquatic > Marine >... | reverse complement strand
TATTATTCATATAAGAATCCATGGAGTCCGCATATCTCTGTGCCCATTCTTTCATGTTGTTTTTTTGAAACGTCTCATACCACTGAGACAATTGCGCTTCAATAGTATTTTCAGGATTCCATGTAATACCTTGTGAAATTTGAGTGATACTATCTTCAATATTGGGTACCGTAATGGAGGTTTCTATATAAGAAATATTGTCCTTGGCTGCTTTTGCACACAATTCACTTAACAATTTGGACTCATAACCAATAAAGGCGGGCATGAATTTTAGAAAAGTACTAAAAAACTGGTCATGCCCACTTCTTCCTAGTTTCTTGTAATTCCGAACGGACCAACTATCGATGATCTTATCTTTCTGATCGGGTGATGCTCTTAAAAAGGCATTAATAAGCACCGCAGCGCTGTCTTTTTGTGATAAGGCCTGTATTTGAGTTTTGTACAATTGATGGGTGCTGGGGTTGATATACATGCTGTCAGAAAGTGCATTTTTTAAGAAGCTTTCGGCATAGGGAGATCCACTTGCATGGTGATGAATGTCACCACCCTTAGGCATTTCTTGGAAGAAATCGACTAAGCGGGTCTCATTGCCTTTTATGCTTTCAAAATAGGCTGCCGTTTGATTTTCAGGAGTTGCTTTTTGACAGGAATAGGTAATACAGGAAAGAAAGATTGCTAAAAGAATGGTTTTTTTCATATGAAAATATCTCGTTCTAATTGCGATCTAATATAGGGTGTTTTATATAGATACCAAATATGCAGGTATAAAAAGAACTTCATTTTTGAAGTTCTTTTTACACGAGGTTTCAGAATTAATAGTAGCTAAAACAGGTCCTCGTTTCCAATATTTTTTGGATTGGGGCCATATTCGTTTCGGCCTACATCACTATCCATGCAATAAAAAACAAGCAATACAATACCGCCTATATAACTTACAATAGGAATAACTCCAAGGAGGTACCACCAACCAGATTTTCCTGTATCGTGGAGCCTGCGAATGGCCACAGCAATGCCCGGGATGATAGTAAAAAGTAGATATAGCCCGAGTGCAATAATGGGTAAATAAGGAATGATCATTAATGCCTCAGTTTCAATAAACAGGACACCTGTTATAAAAAACAATATCCCAGCTACCATAGCAACAATAATGTTGAATAGTGTAAAATACCAGTATTCAGAACGTCTGGCCCTACCGTCAAAATTTGCGTAATTATCATAGACAACTTTCTTCCACCAGTCGAATATATTGTATTCAGATTCTTGCTTTGTGCTAGGCATAACTTAGAGGTTTAAAAAATGTTTAGTTTATATTTTGGATGAAATATTAATTTGGAGGGAGGCTAAATATACTATAATTTGTTTTTATGTATTAGGAGAAATTTCCATCTCGAAAATGCCATCTATCTGAATATCTTCTGGCTTATTTTTAAACATTGATGTATTTATTTGTATATCAATACATTGTAATAATTTTATAGGGTTTTATTTGGAATGATTGTCTTACTTCAAATCAATAACTCCACATTATGAAATTAACCACTCATGCCCTTAAGTTTTCTTTTCTAGCATTTTTCTTCATTTTTATGTCCTGTCAAGAAGAGGACGTTGAAGCCGTGAATCTACCAGATCAACAACTGGTTATTGAAGCCGAATCCCGATTGGCTTCGTTGATGCAAGAAACCTCCGATCAAACAAATACCAATACAAATACGGTAGATTGTATAGATTTTGTGTACCCCATAAGTTTTAGTGTTTTTGATATTCAGAATCAAACATCCGAAATAGTTGTTGTAAATAATGCTCAGGGACTTATAGCCTTTATTATAAGCACCATCATTGGAAATCAAGCCGTAATTGTAACGCTTAACTTCCCTGTGAGTCTTGTCTATGCCGATGGGTCTACTGTAGAGGTTACCTCAATTCAAGAACTAGAAAATGTTTTAGGAGATGCCTTTGCGCAATGCTACTCCCAGTTTGATTGCCCAGACATACAGGCCAACATTGGAGACGAATGTTTTATTCAAAACCAACAAGGTATGATCAATGAGAATTGTGAGTGTGATCTCACACAAGAACCTTTTGATTGCCCTGATCTACAAGCTAATATTGGAGATGAATGTTTTATTCAAAACCAACAAGGTGTGATCGATGAGAATTGTGAGTGTGATCTCACACAAGAACCTTATGACTGCCCAGACCTACAAGCGAATATTGGGGATGAGTGCTTTATTCAAAACCAACAAGGTGTGATTGATGAGAATTGCGACTGTGATCTAACACAAGAACCCTATGATTGCCCTGATCTACAGGCTAACATTGGAGATACTTGCTATGTGCAAAATCAAGAAGGTGTTATCAACGAAGATTGTGAATGTGAATTAACCGACCCTTATTTTGACTGCCCTGATCTACAAGCCAATATTGGTGACCACTGTATCACTGCGGATGGTAACGATGGCATGGTAACCCAAGATTGTGAGTGTGAGGCCAACGATCCAAATTTTGACTGTGAAGACTTACAGGCCAATATAGGTGATATGTGCTATGTACAAAACCAAGCAGGAGTAATTAATGAAGATTGTGAATGTGAAATCACCGATCCAAACTTTGATTGCCCCGACCTGCAGGCAAATATTGGCGATCCTTGTGTTGTTCAAAACCAACAAGGAACTTTAAACGAAGATTGCGAATGTGATCTATAGTGAACAGCTGGTCTAGTGTTGAATTGTAGCAACCGATTTTTTTTTTAAAAAATCATAGGGTTTTTTGAACTAGAGTTGTCTTATAAGAAATCAATGCTATACTAGATTAAGTTGTGAAGAAGAATATAAGTTACGTAGCCAGCTAATCTAATACACGGTTTCATAGTTGAGAGGTTATCGTGTACAGCTATCTATCTATTGAAGAGCGTTTGGGTGTGAGCCCAAGCGCTTTCTTTTTTTACCAACATATCTGTCAAAATATCTTTTCTCATTTTGAGGATGTATAGATGCACGTAAAAGGATGAATTGATGTTCTTATTCTTTATTATTTTGGAATTGAAGTATGTTGTATGGACCATTCAAGATCTCTTTATTGAATAGATTTAACCCCTTCTTTTTTATGACTAATTAAAAATAAATGGTGTTACACCATACTATAAAAAGGTCAAATTAGTATCTTGGCTTTACCCTAAATCTATTTATTATGAAAAAAGTTATTTTCTCTTTGCTATTATTGGCGGCAATTTTTTATTCAGATGCCCCAGATACGGCAGTCCAAAACAAGGATAATTTAAAACAACAAATTGCGAAAGAAGACGCAGATCAAATGATCAAAACTATGGCGTTTTCATTAATGAAGCCACATTTCGAGGAATCTCTTAAAAAGGCAATTCAATTAGCAAAAAATGACCCCGAAGGGGCTATAACTAGTCCGGCGACTTGTTTTGCTCCGGATACAGATCCAGCTGTAATAGAAGCGTTTTATGAAAGCAGAGAAGTACTCCAAAACAGTCTTGGACTTCCCGGAACAGGGCAAGATTCCAGGTTTAATATAGGGGCACGATGGTCTTCAACGGCCATAGATGGAGGAGGTCTAGGGCAAGGAGATCTCACTACCTTGACCTGGAGTTATGTCCCAGATGGGACAACTATTGGTAACGGTGGTTGTGGTGTTCCGGATCAAGGAACCTTTTCTAGTGATTTTATTTCGTTCTTCAACGGTATTTATGGACCACCCGCGATACCCGGTGATTTTACAACCGCCCCATGGCACAGTGTCTTTGTTAATATGTTCGCCTCCTGGTCTAGTGCCAGCGGTTTAATTTTTGTTTACGAACCAAACGATGACGGTAGTACGGTTGTTTTAAATCCTGGAGTGCTGGGAGTACGGGGCGATATGCGTATTTCAGGTCATTTAATTGATGGGAATAGTAATGTTCTTGCATGTAACTATTTTCCTAATACTGGAGATATGATCATAGATACAGGAGATAATTTCTATGGCAATAACCCGGGTCTTGGAACTTCAAATGTACTAGCACATGAAGTTGGTCACGGACTTGGTATAAGACATGTGTGTCCGGTTAGCCAAACCAAATTAATGGAGCCCTTTATAAGTGTTGCTTTTAACGGACCACAGGAAGATGATATCTTGGCTACAAACAGACATTATGGTGATCCTGATAGCGGAAACGATTCTTCAGGAAATGCTAGCTTTTTGGGATCAAATGGGCTGCCTACTTCTTATTCGGTTGTACAACGAAGTATAGATGATAATAGTGATACCGATTATTTTTCTTTTACGGTAAATGGGTCGGCGGTACTATCAGGAACGCTAACGCCTACTGGAACAACTTATTTAAGTGGAGTGCAAAATAGCAATGGCTCTTGCAGTGCAGGTTCTTCTTTTAATGCACTCACTGTTTCTGATCTAATGCTAGAAATAATTGATACAGACGGGGTAACCGTCCTAGCTACTGGAGCGGCCAACGGTGCAGGCGTTGCTGAGAATGTAGCTGGTGTGAACCTTCCCGTTGCGGGAACTTATTTCGCTCGAATTGACCAGCAAGGTGGATCGGTGAATAATGCTCAGATGTATGATCTCGATTTAAATCTTGTTGCTGGTGGTGGCGATGTTCCTCCGACAGCGGTGTGTACCAATATTACAGTCCAATTAGACGCAGCAGGAAATGTTACTATTGCTGCAGCAGATGTCGATGGGGGATCAAGTGACCCAGAAGGCGCAGTGACCTTGTCTGTAAGTCCTAGTAGTTTTACTTGTGCAAATGTAGGAGCCAATACAGTAACGCTTACAGTTACTGATAGCATAGGACAAACAGATACATGTACTGCCACCGTTACGGTAGAAGATAATATTTCACCTACAGCTACTTGTCAGGATGTAACGGTGCAATTGGATGCGGCAGGAAACGCATCTGTTACCGCTGCTTCTATAGATAATGGCTCCAGCGATAATTGTGGAGTTGCCTCACTTTCGGTTTCTCCAAATACCTTTACATGTGCCGATGTGGGATCCAATACAGTCACGCTCACGGTGACCGATGATAACGGAAATACGTCTACATGTACTGCTACTGTTACGGTAGAAGATAATATTTCACCTACAGCTACTTGTCAGGATGTAACGGTACAATTAGATGCGGCAGGAAACGCATCTGTTACTGCTGCCTCTATAGATAATGGCTCTAGTGATAATTGTGGTGTTGCATCACTTTCAGTGTCTCCAAGTACGTTTACATGTGCCGATGTAGGATCCAATACAGTGACCCTTACCGTGACCGATGATAATGGAAATACATCTACATGTACTGCCATCGTTACAGTAGAAGATTCGATTGCACCTACGGCGGTTTGTCAAGACATTACAGTGCAAATTGATGGTAGTTGCAGCGTGAGTATCACAGGTGCCGATGTAGACAACGGTTCTAGCGACAATTGTGGTGTTGCATCACTGGCCGTTTCTCCAAGTACGTTTACATGTGCCAATATTGGCGCCAATACAGTGACTCTTACTGTAACCGATGATAATGGAAATACAACTACATGTACGGCCACTGTAACCGTAGAGCAAATCTTAGGCGTTGAAGACACAGCCGATGTATCAACCATCGTGATGTTTCCAAACCCAGTAAACGATGTGATTACGATTAGCAACCCTAGTCTAATTGATATAAAAACACTCATTGTTTATGATATTTCAGGAAGACAGGTGATTCTAGAAAACTTAGAAGGAATGGGCACTGAAAGAACAATAGATATGTCTCATTTACAAAGTGCATTGTATCTGTTTGTGATCAAGTCTGATGCAGGACAGTTGATACAGCGAGTGATTAAAGAATAAGAATTGACTTACCTTAAATAAAAAAGCCCTTTTCGCAATAACGAAAAGGGCTTTTTTATTCAATTGTATTGACTTATTTACAGCTTCCGTTGTAGAATTCAACAGCCTTCATTATAGTATCAAAATGTAGGTTGCCTTCCGTTATTCTGTTATATACTTCAGGGCATTCATCAAAAACATCTTGTAGTTTTGACAACAAGCCCTTAATTGTTCTTTGACTTGAACCTAAATGTATAACCTCTTTATCTCCTTCCTTTCGTATAAAAAAATGACTAGGCCCACCCGCTGTAATGACCTGGGCTCCAACTACAGGATCGGTGGGAAACATTATAGAACCTTCGTTTTTATGTATTACCCCTTTCACATATAGGTACACTTTTCCAGAAACCAGCTCTCCAATTACAGAAGGTTCTTTAGGCTTTTTGTTCTTTTTGACAATAGGCCACAAAGCGTAGGTGATTTTTTCGCCTTCTGAATCCATCATCTCAGCTTTAGTAAGTTCATCAAAATGAATGGTTTTAGATCCGCCGCCCGATGCTGGAGTAAACTTAATAAAATGGGCTCCTTTCAGTTTTCCAGAGCCTGAGAACACTTCTCCATTTTTAAAGAAGAGTGTAACATCTCCTTTTTGTCCCTGAACAGAAACATCAATAAATAAGATGATAATAATTACTATTTTTTGCATTTTTTCAGTTTAAAGCACCCTAATAGAATCGTTCTTGGCATAAGAAGACCAACATATTTCGAACATTTTTATTCTACTATTGAAACGGTAAGCCTTTCACCAACTTTGGCTACAGAAACCAATGAATGTTTTGTCAAACCTTTAATGGTCTTGTCCCATTTCTTGTTACTCAAACCACTTTGCGTTTTCAAGTCATTCAATTCCATAGGGGAATTTGTTTTCAGAATAGCAAAAACGGCTTTTTCTTCATCGGTCATTGCCACCTGCTTTTGTTCAGGTTTCATTTGTGGAAAGAACAATACCTCTTGAATGGATTGGTTGTCTGTCATAAACATGGTCAAACGGTCAATGCCAATGCCAATTCCTGATGTAGGAGGCATTCCATATTCTAAGGCACGTAAAAAGTCCTGATCAATGAACATCGCCTCATCATCTCCTTTTTCGGAAAGTTTAAGTTGATCTTCAAAGCGCTCTCGTTGTACAATGGGATCGTTCAACTCGGTATAGGCGTTTGCCAATTCCTTACCATTGACCATGAGCTCAAAGCGCTCGGTCAGACCTTCCTTGGTACGGTGTTCCTTAGTAAGCGGACTCATTTCTACTGGGTGATCCATGATAAAGGTGGGCTGAATGTATAAGTGTTCACATTTTTCGCCAAAAATCTCGTCGATCATTTTTCCAATGCCCATGGTTTCATCTACTTCCAAACCTAAGGCCAATCCAGCTTCTCGAACTTCCTCTTCACTTTTTTTATAAAGATCATACCCTGTATGCTCCTTGATGGCATCTAAGATCCCAACACGGGCGTAGGGTGCCTTGTAATCGATAAGGTGTTCGCCAAATTGAGCGGTTGTGGTTCCATGAAGATCCATGGCCACTTTTTCCAATAGCTTTTCGGTGATATCCATCATCCAATGGTAATCCTTGTAGGCCGCATACATCTCCATCACCGTAAATTCCGGGTTGTGGGTACGATCCATGCCTTCATTTCTAAAATCTTTAGAAAACTCATACACACCGTCAAAACCACCTACAATCAATCTTTTTAAATAGAGCTCGTTGGCAATACGTAAATACAGTGGTATGTTCAAAGCATTGTGATGCGTTACAAATGGGCGCGCTGCTGCGCCGCCCGGAATGGGCTGCAAAATAGGTGTTTCTACTTCTAAAAATCCCATGTCATTGTAAAAACTCCGAATGGTATTGGTGATCTTGGTTCGCTTAACAAAAGCGTCTTTCACTTTAGGGTTTACCACTAAATCTACATAGCGTTGACGGTAGCGTAATTCCGGATCGTTAAATTCGTCATATACATTCCCTTCGGAATCAGTCTTTGGTAATGGAAGCGGTTTCAGGGTTTTGGTGAGTAACACAAAGTTCTTTACCAACACCGTTTTTTCACCTACTTGGGTAACAAAAAGCTCCCCTTCAATGCCAATAAAGTCACCGAGATCAATTAGTTTCTTGAATACTTCATTGTAGTGCGACTTGTCTTCACCTGGACACATTTCGTCACGGTTAAAGTACACTTGTATGCGTCCCTCACTGTCCTGTAGTTCTCCAAAAGCCGCTTTTCCCTGCACCTTCTTTCGCATCAATCTCCCAGCAATTACTACTTTTTTCCCTTCAGAAAAATCCTGTTTAATGCCAGCGGAGGTGTGATCCACGGGATAGAGTTCCGGTGGATATGGGTTGATGCCTAAATTGCGTAATTGAGTGAGCTTTTCTCTTCGTACTTGTTCCTGTTCAGAAAGTTGCATAATATTCAGTAAAAATAAGATGCAAAGATATGCACAAACAATGGGTTATTCAATTTCAGTACGAGTTTTTAAACCACAAAGTCCGCAGTGGTTTTTATCCCATGGTCACGAAGTTGCTTTTCATGCTTCGCACCATTTGCCGTGGACCTTGTGGTTAATCTATAAAATAGGAGGCGTACTAGTTAGTGCCGTCCTTTTTCAACAAAGCGATGTTCGCTTTCAGTTTTTCATTTTCAGGATTCAATCCAAGCGCTTTTTCATAATTCTCTAAGGCCTCGGTTTTCTTTTCTACTTGTTTTAGTTTGTTCCCTAAATTTTCATACACTTTGGCTTCATTAGGATATAACAAGGTGTTGAGTGTAGCTACTTCAATGGCTTCTTGTTTTTTTCCGGCCTGAAATAGGGTATAGGAATAGGTGTTGAGTTCGTACCAATTGGTAACTTCTTCCTTCAATTGAGATACCAATTTTTTCTTTTTCTTTCTGAATTTTTCTAGCCCTAATTCTTGAATGGCATCATGCACCAAGGTAACTCCATGGTAATTTGAAGTATACGTGCCTTGGATTATAGCTGAAAGATCTTCTTCTAATGATACTACTGGAGACTCTACAATTCTATTTACTTCTTTTCCGTCCTTATACACAATAAAAGTGGGGACTCGGTGAATGTTTACCCCTTCATGCTCTCCTCCTGGGCTTTGTTTATAGGTATCGGAGTCTCGGCTCACTGCAACGGCTGTGAGTCGCTCCATTGGAAAGTTGGCCGCTTCTAAAAGTTTGTAGAATCTAGGGACTTCCCGTTTGCTATCACCGCACCATGTGCCCATATATAAAGTGATGGTGTAGTTTGATAACTCTTCTTTTAAGGTTTCTATTACCTCAGGTTTTAGGGTATAGGCTGTTTTGTTTTTTTGAAACCAGACTCCGTATGTATTTTCTGAAAGGCCATCTTGATTGATCTTTCCCAATAATAGGGGAGAACCCCCTTCGGGATGTACTTCGGTGTTGAAAGGCTGGGCCTGAATTGTAGTTGTAAAAATTAAAAGGAGACAAATAAAAAAGGTCGATTTCATTTTGGTTGTTTTTTAATGACAACTCAAAGATGAAGAACCGATGTGATTTTTGTGAGTTTCTAAGGTATGAAATGGGGACTAGACCCCCGTTTGAAATTTTGAGATCACTTCGTCTCGGGAAGACACTTTCAACTTTTTATAGAGATTATTGATATGCGTTTTGACGGTACTTACGCTCACAAACATCTCACTGGCAATTTCTTTGTTGGTTTTATGCTGAAGAATGAGTTCGAGCACCTTTTTTTCTTGATTAGAGAGTGATTCCACAACCGACGCTTTTTCGGTTTTATTCTTACGCGTTTTTCCGAAGAAATAGAGATTCCCTACAATGGAAAGCAATGCAATTCCACCCACCAGAAACACCCACCAGGGCAGTTGTTTTTTTTCTTTTCCGAAGACTAAAAATTTATCTGCAGAGAGTTCTGCCTCAAATTGCGTAGTATAGCTCGCACTGGGGTAGGATTGCTTTAGCCGGGCCAATAAACCATCATAATAATCATTAGATTTTAGGTCTTGCAAGTAGTAGGCGTGTAGGTTGTTGGCACGATCACTTAGGAAGGCAAAAATGTATAACTCCGCAAGCGGTTCGTTGAGTTCTACACCAAAGTCCTGTAAGGTGTTAAACCACTTTTCGGTATTCATTTTACGATTCGCCTCGCTGCGGTAGGTTCCAAAGTTATAACGCATTTCGTTTTTTATAGAATCGATTTTGAGAAAAGTTCTGGTTTTTTCGTTAGTAGACACTACGGTACAGAACATTTCATTTTCAAAGGCAAGTGGTAACGAAAGTGTGTCGCGATTGTTAGCCACAAACAAAATTTCTTTACTACTCTCACAATGACCTGTAAAGTGATTGATATTTTGGTCGTCCTCAGAACAGGTATCCACATGAATTCGATAGATTCTGTTTTCTGAAGGAAGATTGTTTGTTTGAAACGAGAAAAAGCTATCGGAGTTAGGCGTTGTTTTCTGAAGAATCTGCTCTGGGTAGACTCCTGATATTTTCCGATAGTCCTCTACAACAGATAAGTAAACCTGTCCTTCCTGAAACGAAGCATCTACATGCCCAGAAAATTGATGTTGAGCCACAACCCAGTAGGGGCAAGAAGCTACAAGAAAAAGGAATAGGACTTTTTTCATTACCTCACGAATATAAGAACAATGACCCGCTAAATCAAAACCCATTGTAACAAAAGGAAAAACTGAAGGACTGATACCTTGAATAATTAATTGTAACTTCGTATTATGAGTTTTTGGAGAGTCTTGCTTGCCATTCTTTTTCCACCCTTGGCGGTGATAGGTAAAGGGTGTGGATCTATTTTAATTGTGTTGATCTTAACCATCTGTGGATGGATTCCCGGGGTAATAGCAGCACTTATTATTTTGAACAATCCAGAGCGATAGCGGGGCTAGGTTTTATTGCCACCTGAGTTTTGTTAAGACATTTTAGAGCGCTCTCAAAAAACTAATCTTCTTTCTTTTTCAAAAAGAAAGAAGCAAAGAAAACAAAAAAACCACAGCCCTTAACTAGTAAAGACCGTGGCGGGATATAAAGATACTAATTTATACGTTACGAGCTTGCCTGTCGAGGACATGACAAAAACCACCAATGGTGTGGCTATAAAAAAGCCAAAGAGATTTGGCTAGAATAATTGAACAAAAAAATGCCCAACATTTTAAGTTGGGCGTTTTTTATGAAACAGTCTTAAAAAGAGTGTCTAGCTTTTTGTGACAAGTTCAATATAAGGGGGCGCTAACCAAACAACCATGAAAGAGCATAACAAATATTAAATACATACATTAATGTTACTATGGCTGTTGTAATGATATTTATTGAAACAATTGTTTTAGACTCCTTATCATTTAAATACAATTTTCTGAACAATAAAATACCCAAAGAAACAAATCCAAAAATAATAGATGATATCCAAAGATATATCGTCAACGATATAAGCCAACTTAGTTCCAAAACATTGGCTTCATCAAATTCGCCAGGAACTTTATTAAATCTAAAAAACCATATCAAGTATAGTATTAGAAAACATACCATAAATAAAAAGGGATAGTAGGTCAGCAGTCTAGATGTTTTTTTCCACATAATTATTCTTTTTTCTTTATTGATTCAGATAATTTTTTAAAATAAGAATTTGTTTTCCTTGTTCCATATACCCCAAACGTTAAACTTTCTGGAAAGTTGACAATATCTGTATTTCCATCTGAATCAAGGACAACCCTTCTCCCATCTGGGACTTTAGTGATTTCATTACTATCGTGGGCTTGAGTTTTGACACCATCAATACCACCATATACTGCTTCGCCAGACTTAACTTCAACTATATCAGTTGGCTTTATCTTTCCAGGCCCCTTTGTGACAGGGCCCTCTGGCTGTATGAAAATAGAATCTTCAGTTGTATTTTCTATAATGGCCTCGGGTCTTTCTCCTCCCGCTTCAACAATTTTTTCATTTGTTTCATTGGAAATGGTGATTGGCTTTTGATATCCCGGTTGCTTGCTTGTTCGAGATAATAAAGTAGAGTTTTCAGACTTTTGAAGGGTATTTGTCCCTTCTTCTGTTAAAGCTCCTTCCTGCCCTCCGTTAGCATCCCATGCCTCTTGACTAACAACTCTAACGTTTTTACTGTCCGCTCCATCTTCACCTAAATAATCTCCTTTTTCATTAACATATATATCTGTTGGCGTCATTCCATCATAATCCAAGAAGTATATAGGGTTATTAAAGGCATAATTGTAAGGGCTATGTCTTCGCATGTCTTCAGCCAATGGATCAATATTCATCCAGCGCCCTAATGCTGGGTCATAATTACGGGCAGAGACATCGTACCAATCAAGACCCAATTCCTCTTGATACTGTTTCCCACCAAACTTCCATTGTTGCGCTAAGCTATTTCCATTGGTAGAAATATCTTCATTATACCCCTTTTGTTTGAGCCCAAAGGGATAGTAATTGCTTTCTTCAATGATTTCACTTTGTGCAATGGCACCGTTATTATCTGCATCTGCATAGGATAACCTCACATTGCCTAAATGGTCTTTAAACTGGAACACATAATTATAGGCAGAGTAGGTGGTGGTTCCACCACTAGATCCTTTTACAGAGCCTGAAGTGCCTGCTACGGGTTCTACATACCCTTCTGGATGATTAAAAAATTGTAATGCCATGGTGCTTGTTCCCATATCTGAATATATGAAACTTCCTGCATACTCCGTTACGCTGGTAGTTGTTGCAGCATAATTAACTACTGTCTTTTTCTGTTTGATGCCTGTAGCATCATAGATATAGTCAATTTGTCCTGTGGTACCAAAGATCACACTAGTGGGCAGGTTTAAATGATTATAGGTGATACTGGTAATTCCTTTGTTATCATCCCGTGTCATATTGCCGTTGTCGTCATAAAGATATTCATTGGTGCCCGTATTATCATCATCAAAGCCATAATTTTTTAAGCCAGACAGGGTAATATCACTTACCTGGGTGAGTTTGTTGCCATCATAGGTGTATTGCAATTGATCCCATACTCCCGTAGATGTACCAGTATCATCATATCCCTTTCTGGTAAGTCCTTGTATGTTTCCGTTTTTGTCATAACTAATACCACTTACATCATGATTGCCTGTTAAACTCATACCAGCCAGCGTGGCTCCTTTATAACTTAAAGCGCCTTCTATTCTATTAAGGACGTCATAACTATAACCATAACTTCTAATATCGGTACTGCTATTGTTCGTTTTCCAAAGGGTTTGAGATATATTTCCGTTATACAAAGGGGCTGCTGTGGCAGCACCTTCTACATCATTGTAATTAATGCGGAAATTAAAAATATCTGTCTCCTTAGATCCCGTATAGGCTATGTCATTAATATCGGTAAGCCAACCTCTTACGTTATAGGCGTAATCTACATTTTGAAGCACTAAATCTATATTGGGCCCAAAAAGCTGAAAGTCATCTACCCGTCCATTGACTCCTTTTAAACCCACCTTTGCAATAAGGGGTTCGCCATTATTAAAGGAATTGTCTGTTTCGGTATGAAAGGTGGTTCCTTCCTTTTTAAAGATAATATCAATACCATCACGCTCTATAGAGAATTCATCTCCAACTTCATATTGTGTTATGGCAGTTGACCCTACCACTCCATTGATAATTAGTTTTACATCACGGGTGGATCCAGTCCCCAAGGCGGAGTAGTCTAATCCAAAATCAAAGTCGTCCCAGCTATTACTGCTACTTGTCTTATCTACACCTACACGCAGCGTGGTAAAAGCGGGAACAGAGTAACTCACGCCTCCATCATCGCTTACTTCTCCGCGGGTTTTGGCGCCCGCATCCCAAAGCGAACCACTGCCACTGGTTTTTTCAATAGTGGTTTGACCAATAACATCGGCATTAGTAATGTCGGTATATCCGTCTAGGAAGGTCTCTCCTCCAACATCCTTTCTAACCAGTTGCCCCAACTCATCATACACATTAGAAACAATAAGCTGCAAAGGCTCATCATCCAATTGTTGCTCGGCCGTAAGGAGCCTACCTGCATGGTCGTAGGTAAAATAATCTCGGGTTATAATAGTCGCATATCCCGATCTGGCATGTGCGCTTATTGTTTCTGTTGGATTTCCAGTAAAGTCTAAAAGGCTTTGATGCACGTCTGTAGTATCAAGATAATCATTGAAAGAGGCTATGTAAATAGGTCGGCTCTTATCGTCATAGCCTGTCATACTGGTGATCCAATCTGCGGTGCCTAACACCCGTGCCTTGGATACGGTAGCAAGGCTTTTTGTATCGCTAGAAATAGTCGTTCCTAATGCTGTACTCCCTGGCAAGACAAGTCCTGCAGTATCCACATAGGAATCATAGTAATTAATGGTAAGCACTGTTATTCCTGCGGTAGGATAGACCCCATTGGTATAATTAAGGCTAATATCACCCGCTGGCGTGGAGGCGTCTTGTGCTTCACTAAAAATTGTCTGACCTTCAATGGCAGTAATGATGGTCTGCTGAGTGGCCGTGGTGGTATATACCCCTGTATAAGCAACCCTGCCCATGGGATCGTATTTTGTAAAAAGCCACTGGTCGTCATCGCGTAGGTTTTTATCTTGGGTTAAGACTGGGCGATCCAACTTGTCATAGACAATGAGCTCATATTCTTTGCCAGGAATCTTTTTCCATATTAAACGATTGCGATGGTCGTACTTGTACTGATATCCAAGATCATCCAAGATGTCTTGATAGTTTGTGGCCAAAACACTGCCATTTAATATTTGTGCTGAGGCCTCAGGGGAGAGCACATAGGTTAGGTTTCCAAAATCATCATAGACATAATAGGTGTCATGGGCGATATTGCCCTCATAGGTCCTTTTAAGTGCTACTTGCCCTTTTTTATTGGTAAACTCCTCGGTAGTATGATCTTTTAGATAGGTTTGTGATGGAGACCAGTTTTCATCTTTGGTAATCGTTTTGGTAAGACGTGCGGCAGAAAAATAGATGCCTACTTCGGCTGTACCTTCAGTAGTGTCCAAGATAAGGTCGGGGTCACTAAAATCATCCCCTATAAAATCTACGGCAAGACGCAGTATGTTATCCGTAAGCTCATTGAGCTCATAACCAAATTTTACTGTATGGTCTGCATCACTGGCTGTAAGCACCTTCCAATCATTTCCTGGAGCACCCCGCTCATCCACACGAAATAATGGCGAAGGCTCAAAAGAGCTTTCACTATAGGGCTCGGTGGTCCCCTCATATTTTGGCGTGTCATAAAAATTCTCGATGGCTAACAGCAAGGTACTTGGTGTAATATAGTTCATGCTGCTAGCGCCGCTATTGGCCCACGGAAGGTACTCTTTAGATTGCACCCCAAAGTCTGTGTATTCCATATAACTTACGATGTCTTCTCTATCGCCACCACCTCTGGCATTTATACTTTGTACGGGCCTTCCAAGGCCATCGGCATAACTCACGGCTTCCACCTTGTCGCCATCAGCAATATTATTTCCCGTAGTTGTTTCCACTCTATAATCTGTGGTTTTTATATAGTTCTCTGTGCTTGTTTGCCCCAAAAGTGATGCTGGAAACAAAAGCAGTACAATGATATATCTAAATGTATTCATGGTCATGTATTTTTTAAATTCTCTTGTTTCCATAATTATTGATGATCGGTATAACAAACAGCGTTTACTATTTCGGTGACGGTAATAGTCTCGGTGGGACTGTCTGAATCCACAATGACACACCTAAAAGTGAGTGTGTTTGGAGTAGCCCCTGGATCATTAATGTTTACCCCATTACATGGGCCGCTCGTGGTGTCAATCTCATAAGTAAGGGTAAAGGTCTCTCCCGTTCCCAACGTATTGTAACCTCCTGAGTTCACCTTATAAGACCAGGTGTAATTATAGGGTTGTACCCCACCTGCCAGATTAAGCACATGCCCGTCATACTGCACATAGCCTGGACTACTTTGATTGTCTGAAATAATAGACATCCCAGTATTAGTGAGTGGATCAGGAGGGCCTCCGCCTCCCTGACTGGGCGGGGAGGTAGCCCTATAGTTGTAATCATACTCCCGTACAATATGTTGATCTTTGTCTTTGAGGTATTCCAACCTATGATAATCGTCGTACAAATAGTTGGCCTCATTTTTAGTAGGGTCAGTAATAGAACTCACTCCCTCATCAGATTCATAGGTGTAGGCAGTAACTAGCGCATTAGGAAGTCCTGTTCTTAGGTTTTCCATCTCCGTGGCCAGTGCTGTACCTTCCAATGTTTGCAAGTTTGCATAGGTGCCGCTAAGGGCACTTTCCACTTCAGTAAAAGTGGCGTTGTCTACCCTCGCTACCAAATACCTATGGTCATAGCCCCAAACATAGGCTGTATAGGTCCCGTCAGTCTGTTTGGACTGAACCAAGTTATCATCTCTATATTCATCTAAGACTACCCGTTCTTCCATGGCACTGGTTCCTTTACCAACATCTACAGAGCTAGGTAGTTTTCCGCTAAAATTAGTTTTCTGCGACCCCAACTTAGCATTATTTTTATAGGTGTTGGTCTGCACTTGAGCCCCTACTATATTGGCATCTCTTAAAGTTTGATACTCACTACCACTAAAATTCTCGGGGTAGTAATAATCTTTACGGTAATAATCTCCCTTGCTATCCTGCATGGTCATACGCTTTAGGGTATAGTTTACCACACCAAGCAAAGGAGGCAAATTGTCTGAACCTGCTGTATAAACAGGAGCAAAAGGAGAGCGGGTATCTTCCTGAACTGCGCTATCATTATAATCGTAATAAGTGGTCTGGGAGCTGCTTTGCGACCCGTCATATTGAATGCTCTGCGATAATGTGATATTCCCTACATTACCTGTGGCGATAGTTAAGTGTTTTACAAGCCGCGCCATGGCAGGGTTGCATAATTGATCCTTATCAGTTCCATTGGTAAAAACATCACACTGAGGCGGAAAAGCAATAGCAACACCATTAAGTCCTCCTGCATACCAACTCATGCCACCTCCACCACCGGGTCCGGCATAGGTAGCCACCAAAGCATACGGGGTATAATCTAAAAACCACTTGTTTGTGGTTGTGTTTTGTGTTGGAATAGGAAACAGTCCATCTCGAATGTCTTTACCGCTTCTAACCGAGATCCCTACATTGGAATAATGCTCTTTTTGATAATATTCGCTTTTGGACTCGACAAGTAAGTTATCACTAGTATCATAGGTTTGCTGTCCCTTAGGTTTGCCAAGTTCATAGGTTGAATAGTAGCTATTGGGCGTAGTCTCTCCTTCAATGGCATAGTTAAATACGCCGCTTTGGTGGTTTCCGTATGCTGCAGTATTAAAATTATGAACAATATATCCGTTAGATGTCAAATCACCGCTATCTAGCACTGCTTCAGTAACCGAGCCATAGCCCATATGGGGTTTATCGGTTTCTGATACTTTAGAAAAACGATGCAGGACTTCGCTCTCGTAAGAACCCGGTAGGTTAATATCATAAGAGATATCTCTAGCAATATAATAATAGATAGGTTGAGAGATTACTTCTGGTTCGGCATATGTAAAACTGCGTTTTAATGTTCGCTCGTTTTCTTTATGATAGTCCGTAATACTCTTGATGCGGAATCCTGCTTTTTCTTCCAAAATGTATACGGGTGTACTACTACTGGTCTCAATAGCTACACTCTGAGTGGACCCTAGCTCTACATTGGCAACAAAGAGTTGATAGGTGCCCGGCTCCAAGGTGAGGTTGATGGCTTCTCCATCTCCCGGCATATCCCAAAAGGCTTCTACTTGGGATGTGGTTTGACAGGCCTCATCATAGAGTTGGCTCCAAGTGAGGGGTGTTGTGGTTGTACTGGTTAACTTCACCAGTCCTCGACTTTTAAAGTCTCCAGATAATACGGTACTGGAACTTCCGGAACGAGCTCCAATAAATTTGTACGAGTCTTCACTGGTTACATCAAAAACATATGATTCCACTTTTGGGGTGGTCTCTATAAAATTGGTTCCATTATGCACCAGTGCATTACACTGATTGGTATCTAATGTCGTCGCCGTACTTAAGGTATTGGAAACCGACTGCCAAGGGGACCAAGTGGTTGTATAATAATCTACAACTTCATCATAATTGGGTTCAAACTCAAATTGTGTCTCCCCGCCTGTAGGGTAGATAATCCGGGTTAGGGTTCCATGAAGGGCCTTATTAAAATTAGGACTCCTGTTAGCTCCATCGGTGATTTTGTCAAAAGGGTGTTTAGGATAAAGCACCGCGTTGGTTACCCCGTTATAATATCCGTAATAGTCCTGGGACAGACTCGATGTAACGGGCATCTCATCCGGGTTTTTATACTGAAAATAGTAACTGTTTACGTAGCTGTCATTTTCGTCTTTCATATCAATCCCCTCCAATTTTAGACGAATGTTCGCCTTCACCGTAGAACTATGACAGGGATCAACACTGTCGCTGGTTTTGAAATAATCATAATCAAGATCAAAGGCCTTAAACAGGTCATTGGCGTCACTACCCGTATCGTGATTAAATATCCTGATCTTACTAATAGCAGAATTAACCTCAAGATCACAGCGAGTGCCCAAGGTCACCTTGGTCATTCGCTGCCCATTATAATCAATTTGACTCAACACTTTTTGCTGGATCTTGTACTCATTGTTCCCCGTAAAACCCATGGGAACCGAATGAGAAATCCAATTAGTCCCCTCACTAGGACCTTTAATGAGTCTATTTACCACCCCTGTATAACCACCTACCTCATTAGGGTTAGGCCAAAATCCAAGGTCGGTATACGTGAGTTCGTAAGTGTCTTTCTTGGTGGGGGACTCAACTTTGGTCAATAGCCAAGAAGAATTATATTTTTTGGTATATCCTTTAAAATCAAATCCATCTACATCATTCAAATTTCGAGACCAAGAAATCTCTGCTTCCAGAAAATACAGCTTGGTACCATCCTCTAAGGTTACAGTCCAATGACCAATAGGGTCATCGGGACCTGTTGGAGTATCAAATACAATGTCAATCCTCGGATTATTGAGCGCCTTGGCCTCTCTGGAGTCAACATCAATGACAAAGATGTCACTCACACCAAGGGCATTAAAACTGAAATAATCTGGCTGGGTGTCGTATTCATTCTTATAGATCTTTCTAAGGAAATGCATATAAGCAATAAGATCATCTTTTGTGTCAAAGATTGGATTGGTCGAGGCATCGTCGTATTCTAGAATTTCACCTCTAACAGTATCATCCCACATGGTCTCATATACTTCATGCGTACCACCTAGTCCGGTGTGATAGTCATCTGGCATACCATTGGTAATACGAGAGATCCTTCCTCCTACATTGAGATTCCATCCCAGTCCTACCTGAGTGGCTAGTTGCTCTACCTTAACTCCTGAAGCATCATAGGTCAGGGAGATAGGCAAGCTCATCTCACGCCCATTGTGGGTGTAGATAGGAATTTGAATGGTGGGGTTCCCGTTGTACAAATTCACAGGGGTGTTTCCATACTTGGTAAAAGCCTGTGCTTCGGGAGAATTTGGAACAGGAGCTAGGCGGTTCATCTCGGCCATAGGGTCGAAGGAGCTGTCAAATATTTGTGCTGTGGCCCCAAAAAAAGACATAGCAAAAAGAGTCATTAATACAATTCTTACTTTCATTGCATTTAGATTTTAAGATTAATAAAATGCGCTAATAGTACCAAATAGGGAATTTGGTCTAGATAGCTGTATCTAAATGACGGGGGGGGATTGTAAATGTATGAATTTTTTGATAACATCAAAAAATAAAACACAGCACCATCATATAGCGCCTGTTCTTATTTAAAAAAACCGACGTCCGTCAATAAATATATTAGGGGGGAAGTTTTGGTTATATGGTATATGCCAAAAACCGTGCTAGCTTTAATATACGAAGCCTAAAGCGTTCAATTTGTCATGATTTTCGAAAATAAAGCTCCTTTTGACAGTCTTTTTACTGACAGGCTTGCAAAAAATGGCATCCAATGTTTGCGCGGCGCCACCGTGTTATCTTTTCCCCGCTTTCAACCCGTCTATTTCTGTACAATGCATAGGGATTTTCCGTTTTTAAAATGGGGGAAAATCCCTTCCAGTTGGATGGGGTATTTTGGATATTGCGTCTCTAATAGGCTAAATAAAAACAACATATGGACTTAAAAGGCGCCCAACCGTTCTCTACCTTACTGTGTAATTTCAAGACAAGATTCAATCCCGGATATACTCTAGTAGAACCTTTTGAGCAATCTACGGCCGTTATAGGCAAACAAACATATGATAAAAAAGGAGTTACAGGAATTAAAGCCGTGACACACTGTACCCTAGCAAACAATACATTTGTACTGCTAGCGAATGGCGCCTCCACAAAGGCATTTACCCATCAAATGGAGTCAGATGGCACGCTGGGAGCGGTAGTTGAAGAGCACAATTGGGAATTGGGCTGGACGTCCGTTTCTTTTTTCTCTGTCAATGGAAACACCTTCTTATTTCGACTTAAGGAAAGTGATGGGATCGTAAAAATAAATCAAGTCAATGCCAATGGAATCCTAGGGACTCAGGTAGCAAGTCATGACTGGTCTTCGCATTGGTCCACGGCAAGCTTCTATCAGGTAGCGGGCAAAACATATCTATTTCTTCTGAAAGAAACAACAGGCGATGTTCACATTCATGAAATGAACAACAATGGCACATTAGGAACACAAATTACAAATTCGAAGTGGAGTCCAGGATGGACCACGGCCACTTTTTACACCTTAGGAACTACAACCTATCTCTTCCTTGTAAAAGAAAGTACGGGTGATATTCATGTGCATAAAATCAAAGATGATGGTTTGGTAGGAACCAAAGTACAAGATATAAGTGACCCCGAAGAAAGCGGTTGGACCAGTGTTGCGATGTATCGCGTAAATGATGAACCCTTTCTGTTTATGCTTCGGAAAGAGGGCGGAGTTGCACGACTCTATGAGTTAGAAAATAACGGAAGTCGTGGCGCACTGGTGAAAGAATATAATTGGACTTCAGGATGGTCCAGTTTGTTTTTTTACCGTATAAATACAACGGTTTTTATGGGTATCCTTAAAGAAGGAAATGGTCGCCTGGTTATAAATGAAATGCCCACCGGACAGCATTCACATACAATGCTACTTAATCCCAAAACAGGAACGGCAAGAACCTATGCTTTCGAACATAACGGGCTGCTAGTTGACAAAGAGTATGATTGGACCAATGGCTGGACCGTAGTACGCACCTATCAAGTAGATGAACAGCTATTTGTATTCCGAATGAAACAAAAAATGGATACCATGGTGGTCATTAATAAGATCAATATTGATGGAACGTTGGGTGATGTTGTCAAAACGGATACATGGTCGTTAGGCTGGACCGTAGCCGAATTCTACTACCACGATGAAGATACGTATGTCTTTTTATTGAAAACCGATGGTGGAACGGTACATATGCATAAAATGGATGCAAATGGTACGGTGGGTAAAGAAATACAAAAACATACTTGGTCATCGGGATGGACACATGCCCAGCACTACTGGATTGGGCGCACGCAATACTCCCTGATATATAAAAAAGGAACTGGCGATGCGTTGGTTCAGAAAATAGATTCGAAAGGAAAAATAGTTTCACAAGTGCATTCTAAAAAATGGGAAAAGGGATGGACGTCCATGAAAGTTTTTAGAAGTGATGGAAACACGTTTGTGTTCTTACTCAATGAAACAACGGGACAGACAGAGACCTACCGAATTAATAGCGATGGAAAAATTGGCTCAAAAGTAGAAGCCAATAGCTGGTCATCGGGGTGGAGTTCTGTCGAACTTTATACCATTAATGCCACTACTTTTTTATTCCTTCTGAAAAAGAAAAACGGGATTGTGCATATGCATCAGATGGAGAATAACGGAAAGGTAGGACGTGAAATTGGAGACCATCATTGGACCGGTGGATGGACGTCTACCTCTTTTTTTCAGCGAGGATCTAATAACTTTATGTTGCTGCTCAAAGAAGATACGGGTGTGGTTCATATTGACACTATAAAGACAAGTGGTGCCTATGGTGAACGGATAGATACTATAAACTGGACGGGTTGGACATTAGCCAAAGCCTACACCGTAGGTAAAGATCGCTATATGTTCTTTCTGAATAAAGACAACGGATGTGTACATATCCATGAATTGGTTAAAGGACAAATAGGAAAGAAGATCAAAGGATATGCCTGGTCCAAAGGCTGGACCAATGCCGCCTTCTATACGGTGAAAGGAATCAACTATGTGTTATTGCTTAAAGAAAGTGATGGTAGTGTGCATACCCATACAATTAATAAAGACGGTACCATAGGATCTCGAGTAGAAACATTGAACTGGCAACAGGGATGGACGACACTCACTGCCTATCAGATTAAAGATGTTTGGTACCTTTTTATATTGAAAAAAGCGACAGGAGAAATGCGTATTCAACGCGTTAATGAAGATGGTACTATAGGACAGGTTATGGAAACAGATGATTGGTCCAGCGATTGGACCACAGCGGAGAAATTTGACGTGAATGGGATTCCTTTTCTGTTTCTATTGAAAGAAAAAAATGGTGTTGTTCATATTCATAAACTCAATGAAGATGGTACCATGGGGCTCAGAGTAGAAACCGATGATTGGTCCAATGATTGGTCACATGCCAATTTTTACAAACAGTCAGGAAATACCTACGTGATGTTTCACAAGCAAAAGAGTGGTGTGGTCCATTCGCATATAATGAATGCAGATGGTACCGTGGGCGATAGAATAGACCCCCAAGAGCCACAGACAGTTGCAGAATTCGAAAAAATACTAACAACTGCGGGTAACGGCATGGGCTTGGTGGCCGATTATTGGAAGCAAGTTTCTTTTGGAAAAATAAGTATGGATCAATCTGTAGTAAAGGGTTGGTATACCATTCCTCATTCTTGGGAAGATGTGAAAGATCGGGGCAGAGCAGGTAAGGTGCGTTCGGGACGAGATGCTGCCAAAAATGATAATAGTGATCCATACACATTACCCTCGGGGCATCGCCTAATTGTTTGGCATAGCCTACCGGGAGATTCTGCCTATAATAGTGGGGTGTTGGGCTATCCAGGGATAGAATCAGTTACTTTCTTAACCCATGAAATGGGCCATGCTATGAGCATGATTCATTCAAACTCAGACGACTTCAGTATTAAACACAATTCCTGGTCAGGCCCGGGCGAGTATGATGATCCATGGGATGTGATGAGTGCCATGAGCGTGTTTCATTTTGATAATGGGCAAAATAAGAAGGTAGGTCCTGGGCTTAATTACTTCAATCTTAATTACAATCATTGGTTAGACTCGTCCATGGTCCATAAAGTAGATGCTTCCAATACCTTGAGTACGGTTAAAAAGATAGCATCACTAAGTAAGCTTGATAAAAATGCTAGCATGTTTGTTACGGTAGATAAAGTGGATGCCGATTATTCGTATTCGGTGGAATATCGCACGCAAACAAAATGGGACTTGAAAATTCCTGCCAATACCATGCTTATCCATAGACAAAAGGACAACGATAGTTATCTCCTGCGAGCTACCAAAGATGTAAGTAGTAGTCGCTCCCCCTACCAATATCACTATGATGGTGAACTCTCTATAACACGTAGTAGCCAGGAACCTTTAGGAGATGAAATATCTGTATTTGTTGCCAATAAACCCGGTAATGCTACCGTGCATAGAATGGGAGATTTTCCGCTGGGACCCAATGGTGAATTATGGCGTGAGAAATGGTCTTCTGGATGGACGACCGCCAGCCCTTTTCAAGTAGATGGGAAACAGTTTCTATTCTTACTAAAAAAATCAAATGGCGCTGTACATATCCATGAGATGAATAGCGATGGTACAACGGGATCTCAATTACATACAGACGTTTGGTCCTCTGGATGGACGGCTGCTCGGTTTTATACGGTAGGAACGCAAACCTATCTGTTTTTACTGAAAGAAGGATCTGGCGAGGTGCATATTCATGAAATGAATGCGAATGGTTCTGTTGGCGACGAAATAGAACGACGCACTTTTGAACCTGGATATACCACCGTCGAAATTTACGAGGTAAACGGAACTAAGTTTCTTTTCCTATTAAAATCATCAGATGGAATTAACGAGATTTATCCTATAAATTCAGACGGGAAAGTAGGGACTCGGGTGAACCGAAGTGATTGGTCTAATGATTGGACTTCAGCAAGTTTTTATACCATAGGAAGTAAGACCTTCTGTTTTTTGATAAAGGCAGTTAATGGCACTGTGCACATTCATGAGATAAATCAAAGTGGGACGTTTGGAACTAAAATTGACGGTCATAATTGGTCCAAAGATTGGAATATTGCCAAAGTAACACGGGCAAACGGGAAACTTTGTTTGTTTCTGTTGAAATCTAATGAGGGATTAATACACATCAATCAAATAGAGAACAACGGGAAAGTAGGCGAGAAAATCAATACACTTAACTGGGCTTCTGGATGGACAGAAGTTAACTTTTATACCATCAATGGGAATAGCTATTTATTCGGAATAAAAAGCTGATAATTGCCTGCAAAATAAAGAGACTCCCAATGCTATTTTGGGAGTCTGTTGTTTCAAAGAACGCTAACTGTTTTATATTAAGTGGTTTTCGTAACCGAAGGTGGTATCCAAGTTTGTGTGCTTGCCACCGAAGGTGTTGGCATATAATCCCTGAGTATCATAAAAAACCCATCGTTATAATCGTTGCTTTCGTTGGCCGTAGGAGACTGAAGCCAGTATGTTCCCTCGGGCATATCTGTGGGCTCATCTTGCTGTATGAGTATCGTCATGCCTCCTTCACTATTTCGAGCCCTATATTCCAGCGCATTACTATTTACGGTGTAGGCAACAGAGTCTGGCACTAACTGATAGTTGTTGTTATACATAGTAATAGACCAAAAACCGTGATTACTACTTTCAAAGGGTGGAAAGCTATCTTCAGTAAATTCAATCGTATAATTTTCGCTACCGGAGAGGTTTTGTCCTTCACTATCAACAATAGTATTTAAATAAACAGCTTCTTCGGTCCAATTAGCAGTAATCCCTGCTAAGGCCTGAAAGGCGCCGCGTGCGAGATAATTCCCCATCTGTCCCGATCGCCCCATATAGATGGGAGGATAACTCCAACCGTTAACAATCGTGCCTAGACTTCCAGAAGCCTTTTTCAGAATTTCCAGACCATCGGTAGCAGCCCGCTGAAGAATTTCCAGATTTTCAGGAGATTGTGTTCTTAAATCCTGATTAGGACCAATTCCAATTTGTGCAAAGAGTTGAATGAGTTGATCTTGAGGAATACTGGGGTATACGCCTGGAGGGCAAAGTGTCATTGCTCTATTGATGGTAAACCAAGCACCCTCAGTGTTCGAATACGTAAGATCGAAGGGAAACTGAGCCTTTGGAGGTACCGAATTCGAAGTGCCATTCACCCAATCCGATAGTGTTGTTAGCGTATATTGTTGCTGAATGATATTTGCGGCTTCAATATCTGCCTGGGTACCCGTAGTAATCCCCGTGCGTCCCATGAGTAAAATAGAATTATAAAAGGGACGAGGTAAGACATCCAAAATTTGGTCTGCTGTGGCTTTTCCTTCGTTATAGCGAGCCACACTTCCGTGCCAGTTAGGACCCGCCAATAAATAATTGCCAGCTGCTGTTCCAGTAGCACGCACCCCGACATATCCAAAGGTGTCCGAATCGATTCCCGATAATTCAATGCAATAATAGCGATCATTGACCTCCGGTACCGAAAGCACCAGAGGTTCCTCACTTAGATCGCACCAAGCCAGGGAATATAAGGTATCTGTATTTGGACTTCCTCCCGTAGCGGTGCCTGAGCTTGCGAGCTCAGGAGCATGCCAAAAGGAATTTATAGGCGCGTAGATGGCTTGACCTCCTCCTTGCTCCTGAATTGCTTTACCCGCTTCAGAGGTCCATAACCATTGCAGTTCGGTTAAATACAGCCATGGAAATGCATAGATATAGGCCTGAACCGCCAAGGTATATAGGTTGCCACTTAACCCAGAAATGTCTGGTGTGTCACTTGTTGAAGGGGCTGCATATTTTTTCAGATTTTCCTGAATTTGGAGTCCCGCTTTTTGTTCTTTTATGTTTTTCATAATGATAGCTTTAATACCTATTTTCAAAAATTAGTTGTCTTGAAGCATCGCCAATCCCGGCGTTGGGTTTGGATAGTACAATCTTCCGTTGTAACCAATAGCGGGTAAGGAAGCACTAGGATCAACATCAGAATAATACTGGTGCAATAAAGTCGGTGTTCCATCATCCAAATCGATTGCCCAGTATTTGAGCATGGAGTCTTCAGGATTTCTATTGATGATGTAGGCTTTGTTACTCGCGGACGAACAACAAAATGCTCCACCAATGTTGGCCATGGGGACATTCCAAATAATTTCCATGGTAGTTGCATCAACAGCGGCCATTCCCCCGGTCAAATCGGTGGTATTACAAATAACAATGAGTATCTCTTTATCCGCCACAGCCCCAACACAATGTGCGCTAATCGCACCAATGGCATCTGGAAACGGAATACAGGTTTCTACGTCCCCTCCCAATGAGTTCTCCATACTGTATACTTGCATCGCATTCGTATCCTGAGGTTTCGCAGCGGCATATACTCGGTTTGAAACCAGAACAGCATCACTAAGATTAAAGGAAAGGTCTCTTTCTTCATGAGGTACAGCCCATATAACTTGAGGGAGCACAGCTTGTGTTTCTTCATCATAGACTAGCTTCGACACAAATCCATTGGTCGTAAAATACAACCCGCCTTGGTCATCACTCACGGGTCTTGGCATGATAGGGTAATAAGTAAAGACCTGTTCGCCATTCCAGGTGAGGGCTCCTAAATCCAGAGAGCTTAATACCTGGAAGGTGCCATTTGTTAATTCTGAAGAAATAACGTGTGCTGCAAGGCAGGTGGTCACTAAAAAATTGCCATCGGGTAAAAAACAGCAGGTGTTATAGGGCAATTCGGAAGGTTCCAAAGTGTCCGACCAAACTACTTCACTTAGATCAGGAGATAATCTAGCGATTCTATTATTTGCTGTAAACCATAGATAGCCGGAGTCGTCCAATGTGCCCCCTGCAAAAAATGGAAAGGTAGCATCGAGACTAGGACTTGTAGCAATTAACTCCAATGTTTGAGGATCAAAAGCCTTCACATAGTTTTCTGCTTCCTGGACATAGATTAATTCTGGTGTGCTTAGCATAAGAATCACATCCGAATCTAAGTCTGTAGTAATAGTAGCGGCTTCTGCTTGAGTAGGCGCCGAGTTGGGACTTGTCTTGGTTCCTTGAGGATCACAATGAATCATGGGCCAAGTAGTACTGGCTAATGCATCTTGAGTGGTGGCCTTTAAGCGTTTCTTTCTTAGTTTAATTGACATAATTGAAAGGTTTTAATTAGTTGTATCTACTCTTTTATCTCTTCTAAGTTCAGTTTGAACTTCCTTACGAATGGTTTTTCGATTGTCACCAGTGAGAATTTGTATAATTCTAGGGTATAAAATTGAAGTATCCTTTCAGAAAAAAACAGCCCAGATTCCCTGAAAATGATTTTTTGTTTACCCTAAACATATAAGGGTAAACCCTTAATTTGAGTAGGGTATTCCACAAAAAATCATCTTCAGAATTAAAGCTAACTATATGACAGTAAATAACTTATATGTTTGTTTTAAAAACAGCATGAAATTATGGATTATGAAATGGGGGCTAATATGTCGTACCTTAGAAGTAACTAACTAATCCAATTTAATATCATGAAAACAATATTAATTTACGGTATCCTCGCGGTAGCTCTCATCGCTGCTTGTAACGACCCCGAGGAGAAGAAAATGAAAGAAATAGTAGGAAACGCGGAGGTCGTTGTGAGTCAAGACGAAGATACTTGTACAGATTCTGGGTATCAGATTTATATGGAAACGGCAACCATATGGGAGCAAAGCTGGGCGGCTGTGTACAACACCTCTGAAAATCCATTACATGAGAAACGCTGGTTTTCGAAAGCCGATCTTGACGCGTTGTGGGATATGGATCCTTCGGCAGAAGATGTACGTCTTTATTATTGTCTTATCGATTCATCAGATGTTATTCCGTCTTTAGCTATGGTAAATATTAACCTTTGTGATGATGTCACCGATTGTGAGATACCCTGCGTTTTGATTTCCGAAATAGACGGAAGTCAATATTTTGTAACGGCACAGACAGCTTCTCAATACACCAAAAACTGGCGGGATCGTTCTATAGATCAGTTAGAAGTACATACACCAGTGTATGCATACAATTATAGTCAGGAAGAAATCGCAAACCTTATGGATGCAAACTCTCTGGAAAAACAAGGAATCTGGGTGAAATACGGATTGCGCACACTAGGTCCTGGGGATACTAATCTTTATACAGAAACGAAGGAGCCCGCCAATGATACTATAACGGGCAGCATTGTATATTGTAATGTGATTTATGGCGATGATCCTGGAAAGAACGTAAGACAGTATTTTGATTTTGCACTTCCGTGCCCAAGGTTTTGTGGTGGTTCTGGACTATTAAATTCTGATTAATTGGAAACAATCTTCTACATTGCTTTTTTAATTCCATTGCTTCCAGCTTTATTGGCAACCTTTCTGTGGAGATATCTAAGCACTACACAGCGCTGGTTTGCTATAATGCTTTGGGTTATTATCCTTATTTCCTTTTCAGGAAGAGCGTGGACTCTTAGCACCCAAGAAGCGAATACTCCTTTTTTTCATGTATATATCTTGGCAGAGTATATCATGTTATTGCAGATATTTAGAAATATGTTTGGCCATGTTTTTCGTAAAAGGTTATGGTTGATTTTAACCAGTAGCTTTATGATTATTTGGATTGTCAACGTATTGATTGGAGAAGGCTGGTGGGGCTATCCAGATTATATTCATGCCCTAGAAGCAGTCCTTATTTTGGTCATAGTCCTTTGGTGGCTTTTAAAAATGTTGAAGGAAAAGATAATCTCACAACCAGAGCGTACCTTTGAGTTTTGGCTATGTGCTGGCTTGTTGGTTTTTTTTAGCGGAAACTTCTTACTCTTCGTTTTTTCTAACTTTTTACTGACTACCGATACCGAGGTATATATGGCCATATGGAAAGTGCATAGTGCTTTGATAATTTCACTGTATCTAATATATACAATTGCATTACTATGGGTGAAGAGAACAACCAAATAGTCTTAATTTTTATAGCAAGTATTGCCTTTGTAGTGCTGTTGGCTATTCTTCTGATCTTGTTTTTGTTAATCTATCAAAAACGAATTGTCACCCAAGAGAACCGCCTTCAGAAATTAGAAAATGAAAGACAAAAAACACTTTTAATTGCAACCATTGAAGGTCAGGAACGAGAGCGTAAACGATTGGCAAAAGACCTGCATGATGGAATAGGTTCTCTATTATCTGGCTTAAGCCTCAATTTAAAGTTTCTGAAGAACCGTGAAGATCCAAACTCTGAACAGGCACAGTTCCTAACCGAAGCTTGCAATATGGTAGAAGATGGTATTGAAAATGTGAGAGCAGTAAGCCATAACCTGATGCCTGCAACTCTGGAGAATTTTGGATTGCTTTCCGCCATGAAAGAGTGCGTACAACCCCTTCAAAGTAACCAAGACCTTACCATAAAAATAAACACGAAACATGCGCCATACAGAACCTCTGGTGAGATAGAATTAGGATTGCTCAGAGTATTTCAGGAACTACTTCAGAACACCTTAAAGCATGCCGAGGCTTCAGAAATTGATACTGTTGTTGATTATCAGGAAGATGCTATTAAACTTCAGTATATGGACAATGGTAAAGGATTTACCGCTTCCCATACACATGATGTTGGAATAGGAATTAAGAACATACAGAGCCGGGTTGAATCTCTAAATGGTATGTTTAGAATTGGTCAAAAAGACAATCAAGGACAATGCACAGAAATCGAGATACCTGTACCCGCTAAAGAAGAAATAACATGAATGAAATTATACGTATCGCAATCGCCGATGATCATAAATTGATCCGAGCAGGAATCACAATGATCTTAAGGGAACAACCTAAATTTTTAGTAGTACAACAAGCATCCAATGGACAAGAACTTTTAGACGAAATTACTACAACCAAGCCAGATGTGGTACTCTTGGACCTAGAAATGCCTGTCTTGTCTGGCAAAGAAACACTTATTGAGATTCGTAAGTTGAATCCGAATATTCGTGTGCTAATTTTGACCATGCACAACAACGAGGCCTTTATTGTTCAAATGATGGAGCATGGCGCCAATGGCTATCTTATAAAAAATACCGATCCCGATGAGGTGGTGCAGGCCATTCATAAAGTGATGAAATCTGAATTTTATTTTTCAGACAATGTTTCTATTGCGATGCTTCGAGGAATTGCGAACCCAGAAATAAAATCTGAGCGCACACTCTCTGGTCATGGTCTTTCTAAACGGGAAATGGATGTCTTACGTCTCATTTGTCAAGAATATACAACAGCCGAAATTGGCGAAGCTTTGTTTTTGAGTCCGAAAACAATTGAAGGATACCGAAAAGTGCTCATGGAAAAGACCGGAGCACGAAACATGGCCGGATTGGTATTGTTTGCCATACGCCATGGGATATTCAATGAATCCCAATCATAGAGAGCCCCCTTTTTTACACTGCCTCCAAGAACCAAAGGGAGCCACGAAACCTTTGGGAGACTAACTATCTTTAGGTATCTTTGTCACTTGAACCATTACCTAGGATTATGTTTAAAAAATGCCTATTTCTCGTTGTTTTAGCGCTTGTTACTATAAGTTGTCAATTTACCGAAACCCTCGTTATGAATGAAGACGGAAGCGGAAAGATGTCCGTGTCCATGGATTTGAGTGAAATGATGGCATTTGGAGGTATGACTGATGACACCACGACCTTTAGAATGGATACCCTTGTGTCTATGAAGGAGTTTTTGGCCGAAAAGAAAGACAGTATTTCACAGTTGCCAGCAGCAGAGCAGCAGAAATTAAAGAAAATGGAATCCTTTAATATTCGCATGTTTGCCGATAGCGATACCAACGAAATGGTTATGGATGTGTTTACCAATTTTAAAAGTATTGAAGAGGCTAATGATATTATGAACGGCTTAGAGCAAACATCCAATTTTATGTCGGGTGTGGGTGATGTAAAAGTAGAAAAGGATGAGTCTTCTTCAGATGCTATGGGGGTTAACTATTCCTATGAAAATGGGGTGTTTAAACGAGACGCCTACATCAAAAATGTGGAGAAACACAAACAGCAAATAGATAGTATAGGGCAGGCAGAGTCTTTTATGAGTAGTGCGAAGTATCGATTAAAATATACCTTTCCGCGTAAAATAAAGAAGACCTCAAATAACGAAGCTACCTTTTCGCTAGACGGAAAAACAGTAGAAGTAGAAGCTAGTTTTATAGCATATATGAAAGACCCAGATGTGTTGGATCTGGAAGTAGAACTTGAAAATTGATCTTTTGAATAAGAACATCGAAATACAAGACCTCGGTCTTAAGGACTATAAGGAGACATGGGAATATCAGGAGCTGTTATTCCAAGAGATTTTGAATGTGAAAATCCAAAACCGAAGACAAGACACCTCCCACGAAACCCAAAATCATTTTTTGTTTGTGGAGCATCCGCACGTCTATACCTTAGGAAAAAGCGGCGATGTATCCAATCTTTTGATTTCTGAAGACAAACTTGCCGACATCGGTGCTACCTATTACAAGATAAACCGAGGTGGTGATATTACCTACCATGGCCCAGGTCAAATTGTAGGGTATCCCATACTTGACCTCGATAATTTCTTTACAGATATTCATAAATACCTGCGCTTTATAGAAGAAACGGTGATCTTAACGCTCGCCGAGTATGGCCTCAAAGCCGAACGTTCTCAAGGAGAAACAGGGGTGTGGTTGGATGTTGGAACCCCCTTTGCACGTAAGATATGTGCCATAGGAGTAAGAGCCAGCAGATGGGTCACCATGCATGGTTTTGCCCTCAACATAAATGCAGATTTAGGCTATTTTGATCATATGATCCCCTGCGGAATTAAAGGCAAGGCGGTCACTTCTCTCAATGTTGAACTCGGCAAACCTGAAGTGTCTATGGAGGAAGTAAAACAAAAGCTTCAAAAGCACTTCGTAGCACTGTTTGAAGCTCAGTTTGTGATTAAGAGTGTTTCAGGAATCTAATGCTCACTAGAAATCATCCATTGTACTCCAAATTTATCTACAAGCATTCCAAATTTTCCACCCCAAAAAGCGTCCGCAAAGGGCATTATGGGTTGGCCTCCTTCTAAAAGTTGATTGAATATAGTCGCACCTTCTTCAACACTTTTGACATTTATACTCAAGCTATGATTGCTCCCTACAATATGTTTGTCCAGCTCGATCGTGTCTGATGCCAAAAGCGAACATCCGTGAAATTCCAGGGTGCAATGCATGATCAAATCTTTGTGCTCATCGGCCACAACAAAAACTTCTGGTGGAGCCTCTTTAAAGCGCATGAGAACAGTAATCTCTCCGTCCAAGACCTCTTTGTAAAAATTAATAGCGGCTTCACAGTCTCCCGCAAAAGTGATGTATGGATTTAGTTTCATAACAGCGTTGTTTACCGCTAAAGATACAAATTTAGGGAAGGGTGGTGCATCATACTCGCAGCGTATTGCAGACAAGTATATTTTAAAAACGGTTAGAAACTATACAAAATAAGTTCTGCACCAAGTCCTTTTACAACCAGATACCTCTTGCCCTCGCTTTTTATATCGCAGACATCGGCGAGGCCTGTGCCATAGACTGGCGTTCCGGGAAGCTGATTTCCAAGTTTGTCGAAAACATAGACTTTATTTTCCTGAGTTTCAGTAACAGAAATATAGGTTTTTCGGTTGGCAATACGTATTCTGGGTTGGGTGTAGATGCCAAAGGGTAGATCGATTAATTTACCATTAATCCGTAATAAATTATCATCCATAGTGGTTTTGGTGGCGCCAAGGACAGTAAACCAATAACTTTCGGAAACATTCAACGCCTGAGAAGTTACTTTACCGCTCTGCGAAATACGCTCCTTGGTTCCTTTTTTAGTGATAACCACAAAATCGCTTCCCTCTCTGGCAATCGGGATTTCATAGAACTCGAATTTTTTTGATACCGAAACCCTGTTTTTTCCAACGCGATTCAAGATGGTTAGTGTTCCGTTTTCCTGAGCGATAAGCAAGTAATCTTTGTTGCCCATTCTTATATGTTGTGGAGGTAATACTACATTGGACGGAGCCATTTTATAGGTGAACCCTTTTACTATTTTCCCTTTGCTATCATACATTAGTAACTCTCGTCCTTGGGTAACTACAAAACGGTATTTTCGGTTGTTGTCATAGTCAAACACCGAAAGGGGTTGTGTGATGTCATCTTGGAAGAGCAACGGAAAAGGTCCTACCTTTTTTCCGTTTCTATCATACACATGCAGCGCGTTTTGTGTGGTAAACGCCAGTTGTTTTTTTCCATTCCGAAGCAGATCAACTTCATGAACTTCACCAAGAATCGGGCTCTTTAGGTTTTTGGTCCATAATA
>Ga0316204_10003218_pt1 | contig 33555 bp, 33 predicted proteins | sample 6monrhotite_MG_2_FD_205661 | JGI IMG/M metagenome (GOLD analysis project Ga0316204, IMG submission 205661) | Microbial mat bacterial communities from mineral coupon in-situ incubated in ocean water Damariscotta River, Maine, United States -... | ecosystem: Environmental > Aquatic > Marine >... | reverse complement strand
GTTTTTGTTTTACACAACAAGAACTTAAACCTGGTGAAGAAAAACTAATGCCCGTTACATTTATTGTGGATAGCGAATTACCACAACATATGAACGAAGTGATTTTATCCTATACTTTCTTTATCAGTACTGAAGATAATCGGGTTGCACAGCCTGAAATCGCTCTTTCACTTAATCAGGATCATAAATTATGAGTACTTTAAGTCACGGTGAATATTTTGTTCCAGAACCCAGTAAATGGCCTGTTGTCGCTACCGTTGCACTATTAACATCAGTTATTGGTGCGGTAAACACCATTCATAGTGGTTCACTTAGTATGATATTAATTGCTGGATTATTAATGGTTGCTTACCTGCTATTTGGTTGGTTTGGCAGTGTTATTAACGAGTCTATAGCTGGCAACTATAATGAACAAGTTGATCGTTCATTTCGTTTAGGAATGATGTGGTTTATCTTTTCAGAAGTCATGTTCTTTATGGCATTCTTTGGTGCCCTATTCTATGCGCGTACATTCTCTGTTCCCTGGTTAGGCGGCGCAGGTAATAACGTATCAACGCACGAGTTTTTATGGCCTGCATTCCAATCTGTTTGGCCGTTATTAAGTAACCCAAATAATGAAGCTTTTACTGCACCACAAAATGCAATGGGTGCTTTGGGTTTACCCGCTATAAATACAGCTATTCTGTTAACATCAAGTGTGACAGTAACTTGGGCGCATCATGCATTACGTGCAGGAAACCGTAAGCATTTAAATATTGGCTTGGGTTTAACTGTGTTACTTGGTATTTGTTTCTTAATTCTACAAGTTGAAGAATATATTCATGCTTATAACGAATTAGGCTTAACGATGGAGTCAGGCATTTATGGTAGCACCTTCTTTATGCTTACTGGGTTCCACGGTTTCCATGTAACCATGGGTACACTTATGCTGTTCATTATTTTTTTACGTTGTATGAAAGGTCACTTTACTTCAGACAACCATTTTGGTTTTGAAGCAGTTGCCTGGTACTGGCACTTTGTAGATGTTGTTTGGTTAGGTTTATATATCTTTGTATACTGGTTATAAACTTAGTAAATTAACTTAGGTTGAAAATTTAGCCCTGCATACTTTAGTAGTATCGCAGGGCTAAATGGGTAATAAGAGTATGTTTAAATGATTTTAAAATTGACTTCAATTACAATCCATGAGGAACTATCAAACCAATCGCCTGACCGATGAATAGCAGTATAAAAATAAATACAGATAAACCTATACGCCAGGTTAGCGACTTCAATAACTTATCAGAATCACCTTTATTGCTCACTAGATGGTAAAGTGCTGAGCCTAAGCTTATTAAAACAATCGCCAAAAGAACTAAAACTATAATTTTAAATATCAATTTATTAACCTCAATAAACAATTAAAAGATTTTATGCCAGAAATACACATCAAAAATTATATTTTTAAGGCCAGTTTAATACCAAGTATTATTACATGCGCTCTTTTATATTTAATGATTTCACTGGGTAATTGGCAACTAGAACGCGCTGATTATAAGGCTAATTTACAATCAATCATAGAGAGTCGACAAAATATAGAACCTATACCTTTAGATGAGTTATCTAATAAAGCTGAAGATGACTGGCTATATCATCCAGCTTCAGTCTCAGGTGAATACGATACTGAACATCAGATATATTTTGATAATCAAGTACACAACATGGTGGCTGGATATAGTGTATTCACTCCCTTAAAGTTAGATAATGATACAGGAATTTTAATAAATCGCGGTTGGTTAGCTATAGGTAAAAGTAGAAATGAGTTACCAGATATCAAAATAGAGATGCAAAATTTAATAACTATTTCTGGCTTATTATCGTTGCCACCAAGTAAAGGTATGGTGTTATCTAATTCAGCAAATGGCTATATGGTGTGGCCAGCAGTATTGCAGTATATCGATACGTTTGAAATTGAAAAACAACTCGGGTATAAATTGTTACCGATGGTACTGATTGTTAATGACTCACAGAAAACATCACTTGAAGTCATGCCAGTAAAAATAAATATGCGAAGTGAGAAGCATACTGCATATGCATTCCAGTGGTTTGCGCTTTCCCTAACGCTATTAATCATATACATTATCGTTAATACAAAGATCAATAATCAGGTTAATAAAAATGAATGAAGTAACAAATGCTCCAAAACGCAGTAATATGACATTGTGGATACTACTGGCCTCCTTTTTGGTTCCCGCATTTCTGGCTTATGGTTATTATTTCTTTGGTAACCGCCCTGGTGTGGCAAGTAATGGGCAGCTCATAACACCAATAATAGATATTGAAACTTTAAAACTTAAAGATCCACTAGGTGTAAATGTAAGCCGAGAAGAACTAACACCTAAATGGCGTATGTTTTATTTTGTAAATGAATCCTGTGATATCAAATGTGAAAGTGCTTTATACAATATGCGTCAAATAAATCTTGCTCTTGGCAAAAACGCTGGTCGTGTGGAGCATGCCATTATCCATTTAGAAACACCTCATAATGAACTTATGCAGTTGATTGAAAGTGAGCATTCTACGGCTATTCGCGTTTATGGAGCTAGTGAAGATGCAGCAGATTTACTAAAATCCAGTGACTCTTTGCCATACATTTATCTAATGGATCCAAATGGAAATATAATGATGAAATTTCCTAATTCTCTTGGCGCAAAACTTATATTAAAAGATATAAATAAACTGCTGAAAATTTCTAGAATTGGTTAGCATTATTGCTGTTTGTATAAGCATCAGCTGTACAAAGCTTAAAGCTACTACGCTTTGTCATCTAGGCAGTAATTAAGTAATAAGCTGTTTAAGAACTATTGATTCGGTGTAGCTACTGATAAAACTAATTGTACTACTCCGTACATACCCAATATAAATATAATCACGAATATTACGCCGGCAATTATAAAAGTTGAGGGTCTGGCTTGCGCAAAGTCACGCTCTCTATTGGCCTTAGTCTGAATGCCACATGCAGCGGCTATAGTGCTTTGAACTGTGCTCCAAAAGCCGATACCTTTACGCTCATGTCCTGTATTAGTATTCTGCTCGCTCACCGCACTTATCCTTCTTTAAAATGATAAATATACATGATAATCATACCCTTAAACAGGACAAATAATGTATTAATAAGCTTTTTGATACTATTTATCATTAATTATCAATATTAACAACATATTGCTTCACATACCCTGTTTACGTATGTTATATATTAACCGTGTTTAATTATGTATATAATTTATATACATATTTTTAGACATAATTGTCATATATTGATGAATTAATAGTATTAGGTTCTATACTCATATTAAAACAACATGTTATTTATTAAATGAATAAATAGTGCTTATTAAAACAGGAGTAACGCTACATGCTAGTTAAACATTTTTCTCATATCTTCTATGAGCCAAAGCATACCCTTGAAGACGCGGATCGTGAGCCAGCAAAAATCACAGACATCATGCTCCACATTGCCTTTTTATCGCTTATACCTACTGTATGCGGTTATATTGCGTCAGTGCACTTAGGTTGGGATCTTGGTATTGGTACGCCCTTTTTTATGGCTCAGGATCAAGCTGTAATCATTGCTCTAGCTGCTTACTTAAGCTTTAATATTGGTGTATATGGATTGGGTTATTCGATATGTTGGTTAGCAAAGACATTTGATCTAAATCCTAACCCGCTTCATTGCACTGAACTGGCTGTATTTACTTCTTTGCCATTATTCGCATTAGGCTTTATGGCGCTATACCCTGTTCTCTACATAAATGTTGCAGTGGGAATGTTAGCTATTGCTGCTGCTGTATACCTCCTTTATATTGGTGTTCCGATCTTTATGCATATACCAGCAGAAGAAGGCTTTGTTTATTCTACATGGGTAGTAACTATTGGTTTAGTTATGCTAGTTGTGTTTCTAGGCGCAGCAGTTTTCTTACTCTCAGCTTTATCCGTATAAATTCTATATTTTCCATTAAAAAAGCCCGCATATGCGGGCTTTTTTAATGGAAAATATAAATAAATCTTATATGCCACCGGTCATTTACTTCATCATTAGTTGATAATGTATAGCTATACTCAGATAGTTACATGGTCTTTCTATCGAGCGCCCCGCTCTTCCGACGTAGGAGATTCAAAATGAGAAAACGACTCTACTTTTTACTTCCCAATTTAGATAGTGCCCACAAAGTTGTGGATGAGCTTCTGCTATCAAGAATTGATGACCAGCATATACACGTTATGGCAAAAGAAGGAACTGACCTAGGCGACCTTCCAGAAGCCACAATATTTCAAAAAAGTGACATTGTTCATGGCGTAGAAAGCGGCATGGTTATAGGAGGCATATCAGGTCTTGTTGGCAGCGTAATTGCTATTACAGCGTTGCAGCTTGGTTCAATGATGGGTGTTGTTGTATTAGGTTGTACTATTTTTGGTGCTGGTTTTGGAATATGGACATCCGGGATGATCGGCTCGAGCACGAAAAACACGCGTCTGAAAGAGTTTGAGTCTTCAATGGATGAAGGGAAAATTCTTATCATGGCAGATATTCCCATTATTCTAGTGGATAGTATTACTCATAAGGTAGAGGCTCATAAAAACGCTGTAATGGGTGGTTCAGAACCGAGTATTCCCGCATTCCCATAATTTGTCGGATAGATGAACTATCAGGAATAAAAAAAGCGCACGTATTGGTGCGCTTTTTTTATTTAAATAAACGATTATCTTAATCTACATGAATAATCTGTACAAAATTCGTGCGTAGTGATCAACCAAGAAAAATGCAAACAACGCACTTAAATAGAAAATAGAGTAGGTGAAAGTTTTCATCGCATGAACATCACTATCACCCGTTCGATACAATTTAACTGCATGGTAAATAAAACCAATTCCTAATGCTAATGCACCAGAAAAATATATAAGCCCTGTCATTTGAATTACGAATGGCATCAATGTTACGGACAACAATAGTAATGTATATAGCACTATATGAAACTTGGTAAACACAATGCCGTGAGTTACTGGCAACATGGGTAAGCCAGCACGAGCGTATTCATCTCTGCGCTTAATAGCTAAAGCCCAAAAATGAGGTGGCGTCCAAATAAATATGATAAGAAATAGTAATAAAGCTTCAGTATTAACGCTACCTGTCATTGCGGACCATCCTAGCAACGGCGGAGCCGCACCAGCTGCACCCCCCAATACAATATTTTGTGGCGTTGTACGCTTCAAAAACATCGTATAAATAACAGCGTAACCAACCAGCGATGTTAGCGTTAACCAGGCTGTAATAGGATTTGTCCAAATTAGCAAAATTGTCATTGCTAACACGGCAAGCGCCAATGCAAATATAAGAGCTGAACGCGGTGATAGCTCACCCTGTGGCAATGGTCGTTTACTAGTGCGCTCCATCACAACGTCAATACGTTGGTCTACCCAATGATTTAATGCTGCACCTGAAGCTGATGCGAGACCAATACCTATAGTTGCAGCTAAAAATGTGCCAAGTGGTAAAGTTCCTGGCGTAGATAGAAGCATCCCTACAATAGCCGTAAATACAATAAGATAGACAACCTTAGGTTTGCATAAATTGTAATAATTACGCCAGTTAAAATTGTTAGGGCTAATTGCGATATCGGTCATGATGTGCCTCTGGGGGAATAATTAGTATTAGGAGTGAAATTAATAAAAATTAATGTAAGCAATAAATCAGCTGCAAAAAATATTTTCTTAGCGTACTGCATAGATTTTAATCCTGAAAGGGATGAAATCACAAAATCTTCTAAGCTTATGAAGATCGCAGATAAATTAACTCTTTGAAAATACTTACTATTCAAGATTAAACCATTTTCATTTTTGTAATTTAATTCATGCTATATGATCATTCTATAAGGCGCAATTCAATATTTCTTTAGGCAAGATAAGCTGACATTTTTTCATTTACTGTTAATATAATAATATTATGTATTAGATTATCGTTATAGATTAATTCTGCTAGCAAGGGACGCTAAAAAATAGTTAGATAATTGCTGCATTACAATGTATGCAGTAAAAACAAACCCAAATAAAGTTATATTTATAGTTTAAAAGGTACGTGTACAATTTGTTCACATTCAAGCAACAACCGTAATATGTGCTTTATAACAGTAAGTATATTTACATTAAAACATCACTTGAAACAGTCCACGAAACGAACATTAAATTATTAAAGATAGTGATTTTTATATAAAATGAAATGTCACAGAAGAACTGTTGTTTAAAATAGTTATTTAATAACTATGCTGATATAGTCGCAGAAGACTCAAACAAATCACAGATAAATTTATGGCTAAAAACACAACACTCTTATTAGTCGTTTCCGCAGTTGTCGCTATGTCTGCTGGCCTTTGGCTTGCTAAAAGCACTAATACTAAGGAAGTTTCATTATCAGCACCACGCATACAAGGAGCAATTTATCCGACGGAAAAACTAATTAAACCGTTCAAATTAGTTAATCATCTAGGAAATGCGTTTAGCAATGAAAATTTAATTGGGCATTGGAGTATTGTATTTGTTGGTTATACACATTGCCCAGACATCTGCCCTACTACACTAGGCTTAATGTCTGAAGTGTACCGTGAATTGTCATTACAAAAAATGGATCCACCTCATGTTATTTTTTTAACAATTGATCCTGAACGTGATACCCCTAAAGTAATGAACAGTTATATTGAGTATTTTAATGCAGAATTTATAGGCCTCACAGGAACACTGGCGAATATAGAAAAGTTCACGAAAAATTTAAATGCCGTATATAGAAAAGCGCCTGGTTTGGGCGGTGAAATTACAAAAGATGACTACTTAATGGATCATAGTTCCGCGCTAATGCTGATTAATCCCCAAGGTAATCTGCAATCCATACTGACTGCACCTCATACCCTTGGAAATGTAATTGATAGTATTATTAAAAGTAGAGCCTATTATTCTAGCAAAGACTAATTAGTCTTTATTTTTAAATATTTTATTTGTTAATAAAATAAATGACTACCAGCCAGTTAAACAGTAATAAAAATTAACCGTTAATTGAATAGTTCAATATCTCTACAACTTGTTCAGGTGTTTGACATACCGCTTGTGCTGCTCCATCTACCTCTTTAAGCGCATGTGTTAACTCAATATCGTGTAATGTAATAATAGACTTACCAAGTGCAGCTGCATAGCCAGCATCGAATGCGGCATTCCATTGTTTGTATTTATTCCCAAAACGCACCACAACAATATCTGCAGCTGCTATATTTTTACGAATTCGGATAGCATTAATTTTTGCGGCTTTATGATCTTTCCAAAAGTCCTCTGTTTCTATGCCTAAAATTTTATCACCGCAATCATCACTGGCTTCGTGGTTTGTTACAGGTGAGGTTAATGTAACGTCTAAATTTTTCTGTTTGATACCTTGAGCAATTTTTTCACGCCAATCACTATGAATTTCACCTGATAAATAAACTTTATAACTCATTATTAATCTCCTAAAACTAAAAAGCCCTGCATTTGCAGGGCTTAGTTCATATATATTATTAACTAAGGCGTCTCATCAGCTTCAGCGACTTCTTTAGCCTCTTCAAGAAAGTCCATTTTAGATACACCCATCATCATCAAGCTATTACTTGCGACATAAATTGAGGAATAGGTACCAATAAATACACCTATAATTAGAGCAAATGCAAAACCATGTATAACTTCGCCACCTAATAAAAATAAGGATGTTAAAACTAACAAGGTAGTAACAGAGGTCATAATTGTACGAGACAATGTGCCGTTGATAGATAGATTTAATATCTCTGTAGGTGAGCCCTTTCGCTGCATTCTAAAGGTTTCACGAATACGATCCAGAACAACAACGGTATCATTTAGTGAATAACCTATAACAGCCAAAATAGCGGCAAGTACTGAAAGATCAAACTGAATTTGTGTAACTGAGAATACACCTACGGTAATAACAACATCATGTACTAGAGCCAGTATTGCTCCAAAAGCAGACTTCATTTGAAAACGAAGGCCTACATAAATCATGATACCGAATAAAGCGATAAGCAAAGCTAAACCACCCTGCTCTCTTAATTCCTCACCGACTTGAGGGCCAACAAATTCTATGCGGCGCATTTCGACGGTATCCGTAGACACATTTTTTAGTATATCCAATACTTCATCTGAGATACTTGCGCTATTAACACCTTCACGAGGTGCTATGCGGACTAAAATATCTTTTGAGGTACCAAAGTGCTGAACTAGTGCATCAGAGTAGTCACTTTCTAATAAGGCATTGCGTACAGGATCTAGTTCTACTGGTTGCGAGTAACCGGCTTCTATTAAGTAGCCCCCTGTAAAATCAATGCCTAAATTTAAACCGCGACTATATAAACTGAAAATTGATATTAAAATCAAAATTGCAGAAAAGCCTATTGCAATATTGCGCTTGCCCAAAAAATCTATATTTGTTTTACCTGATATTAATTGCATTATATTGACCTATATAGAAAGTTTTTTCAGGTTACGTCCACCGTAGAATAGGTTAACCAGTGCTCGGGTTCCCATAATAGCCGTAAACATAGACGTTAAAATACCGATAGATAAGGTTATCGCAAAGCCTTTTATTGGCCCTGTGCCTAAACTAAATAACACAATTGCTGCAATTAAAGTTGTAACATTCGCATCGGCGATGGTACTAAAAGCTTTCTCATATCCAGCATGAATACTCGCCTGTGGTGAATTCCCATTAGCCAGCTCTTCACGTATGCGCTCAAATATAAGTACATTTGCATCAACAGCCATACCAACAGTTAATACGATACCTGCAATACCGGGCAAGGTTAATGTAGCCTGCATTAAAGAAAGTACCGCTACGAGTAACACCAGGTTTGCTGTTAATGCGACATTTGCAATTAAACCAAATGATTTGTAGTACACAGCCATGAACAATAAAACCAGAGCAAAACCAATGGCTACTGATTTAAATCCTTGATCGATATTGTCTTTACCCAGGCTTGGGCCTACTGTGCGTTCTTCTACAATTTCCACAGGTGCTTTTAATGCACCTGCTCTTAGTAGTAAGGATAAATCTCTGGCTTCAAATGATTCCAGACCGGTAATTTGAAACTGTTTACTAAACACACCCTGAATAGTGGCGATATTAATAACCTCTTCCTTACGGGTTCGAACCTTAACTTTTTCACCATCAATTACTTTAGTCACAATTTTATTTTCGATATACACCACAGCCATTGGCTTTTTAATGTTATCGCGGGTGGTTTCACCCATTTTTTTAGCGCCTTTAGCATCTAATCTTACGCTTACAGCAGGTGTACCAGATTGTGTGTCTATAGTCGAAGAAGCACTATTAATTTGGTCACCGGTTACAATTACTCGACGTTTCAGTAATACCGGGTCGCCGTTACGTTGATGATAGAGTTTTGCATTAAGTGGGATTGAACCACCATTTTCTGCATTCATCCAATCCGAACGTGTACCTTCAGTTAAACGAAATTCTAAAGTTGCAGTGGCACCTAAAATATCTTTTGCACGTGCCGTATCCTGTACACCTGGCAATTGCACAACAATACGATTTTGACCTTGCTGTTGGATGACTGGCTCAGCTACACCCAACTCGTTTACGCGATTACGTAATGTTGTTACGTTTTGTTGAATAGCAGAACGCTTTTCATTAAGTAACGCAGTGTCGTTTATTGTTGCAAAGACTTTAAGTTGGTTATCTTTCGTTATGTAATCAAGATCTTTAAACAAAGACTTAAGTTTTGAGGCACCCAGTTCAAGGCCTTCGATATCGCGAAATTCAATAGTTATTCCACCATTTTCACGCTTAATACCACGGTAACGAATTTTTTCATCTCTTAGAGAGCTACGCATCTCGGATGCAATATCTGATTCCATCCGCTGTATTGTTGACTGCATATCCACTTCTAAGAGAAAGTGAACACCGCCACGTAAATCTAAGCCAAGATACATTGGCAAGGCATTAAAAGCCTGCAACCATGCTGGTGTTGCAGGCGCTAAATTTAATGCCACTGTATAGTCACTATTTCGCTTAATAAAACTAAATGATTTAATTGTATCTGCAGCTGTTAGCTGTGCTTCTGTTTCATTAAAACGAATCAGTAATTGCCCAGATTTTAATTGGCTGGACTTTACTTGAATCTCAGACTGTTTTAATAATCCATCAATTTTAGATCGCGTTTCTTCGTCTATTTGCTGATTGCGCAAAGACACAAGCACCGATGGATCTTCACCATACAAGTTTGGCATGGCATAAATCCCACCTAACACCAAAATGGTGATAAGCAGTAGGTACTTCCATAAAGGATACTGGTTAATCATTATGTTTATTGCTCGAAAGAGTTAAAAATATTTGTGACTATATTGCTTTTGTTTTGTTACAGCTTAACCATTTTGCTCTTTTATTGTGCCTTTAGGCATTAATGAACCAACAGCACCTTTTTGAACATGAATTGTTACATTGTTGCTAATTTCTAAGGCAACAAAATTTTCTGAAACTTTGGTGATTTTACCCAGAATACCGCCCTGAGTGATTACTTCATCACCTTTACTCAATGCTTCTACCATTGATTTTTGCTCTTTCGCACGCTTACTTTGTGGACGTATTAAGAAAAAGTAAAACAATACTAGTAGGCCAATTGGAAATAAAAGAGCCGTTATTGGATCTCCAGTTTCTGCAGCAGCTGCGCCACCTTCGGCTAATGCATCAGATATAAAAAAGCTCATGTAATTCTCCACTCGTTAAAGTTGTATTGTTATACGCCATGATAAAACATGGTCGTAGAAGTGATTTGCGCAGCATTATGCCATTTAGCTGCAATAAATTCAGCTGGAATAATAACTGCAGGTTTTTTTGACTGTATTTGTAATTTAAACCAAGTGATAATCCAATCAATTGATCAAAAATTAAGCAAATAGTTTCCTAGTCTTTCTTTTGCCTTTTGGCATAGAATTCCTCTACATAGTCATCAAAGCGATCATCTTCAATGGCTTGACGAATATCTTTCATTAGCTGTTGGTAATAGTGCAGATTATGAATTGTATTTAAACGTGAACTCAGGATTTCTTTACACTTGTCCAGATGACGTAAATAGCTACGACTGTAATTACGGCAGGTATAGCAGGTGCAGTTTTCATCTAGTGGTCGAATATCATCCTTATACTGACTGTTACGAATCTTAATAATTCCAGTCGAGGTATATAAAAAACCATTACGCGCATTCCGTGTGGGCATTACACAATCAAACATATCTATGCCACGCCTCACCGACTCAACAATATCTTCTGGTGTTCCTACACCCATCAAGTAGCGCGGGTGATCTTCGGGTAATAATGGCGTAGTAACTTCAAGCACCTTGTTGCGCTCTTCTTTTGGTTCACCCACCGATAAACCACCAATGGCATATCCATCAAAGCCTATATCAACCAGTTTATTGGCTGAACGTGTGCGCAGTTCTTTGTACATACCGCCCTGAACGATAGCAAATAAAGCCGAAGGATTGCCTTCATGTGCATTTTTACTACGCTCAGCCCAGCGGAGAGATAGCTCCATGGAGTCACTAGCCTCCATTAACGTTGCAGGGAAAGGTGTACACTCATCAAAAATCATTACGATGTCGGAACCCAGATCTTTCTGTACTTCCATAGATTTTTCTGGGGTAAGCATGACTTTAGAGCCATCTACCGGTGAGTTAAAACTCACGCCTTCTTCGGTAATTTTGCGCATCTTGGCCAGGCTAAATACTTGAAATCCACCGGAGTCAGTTAGAATCGGTTTATCCCAGTTCATAAAGTTATGTAGATCACCGTGCTTCTTGATGATATCAGTACCTGGGCGCAGCATTAGGTGAAAGGTATTACCTAGAATAATCTCAGCACCTAACTCTTTAAGCTCTTCTGGCGACATCGCCTTTACTGTTCCGTAGGTTCCCACTGGCATAAAAGCCGGAGTCTCAATAGTACCTCGAGGGAAAGTTATTTGCCCACGGCGAGGCCCAGAAGGCCCCTTGTTATTTTTAATTAAATTGAACTTCATCAATGACATAGAGTTTACTTCTAATCTAATTTATTACTTTGAATTTGAGGTATCTACCAGGCTTTTTTCAAGGAACATAGCATCACCATAACTAAAAAATCTGTATTTTTGATCAACTGCATGCTGGTAGGCGCGCATCATATTTTTATAACCAGCAAACGCACTTACCAACATTAATAAGGTAGATTGCGGTAAATGAAAATTCGTTATCATCGCATCTACCACTTTAAATTCGTAACCAGGATAAATAAAAATCTGACTATCACCGTGAAATTCAGCCAACTCACCTTGCATTGCTGCAGATTCAAGACTTCTAACAGAGGTAGTGCCTACCGCGATAACTCGTCCGCCCTGTGCCTTTGTCTGTTGAATCAGATCAACTACTGACTGATCAACGTCAATATACTCGGCATGCATGTGATGATCTTCAATCTTATCTACACGAACCGGCTGAAATGTACCCGCCCCTACATGCAATGTCACGAAGGCTGACTTCACGCCTTTCTCAGCTAGCTTATCTATAAGCACTTCATCGAAATGCAATCCAGCAGTCGGTGCAGCAACTGCTCCAGGATGCTTGGCATAAACCGTTTGATAGCGCATCTGGTCATCTTCATCATCAACACGATCTATATAAGGAGGTAAAGGCATATGGCCATATGCATCTAACAAAGTAATAGCACTTTCTTCACCCTCAAACTTAAGTTTGAACAAGTCGCCTACTCTCTCTAGCATCGTCGCGGTGACGGTACTTTCTAAAAGCAACTTAGTGCCTGCTTTTGGGGACTTGCTTGCTTTTACATGAGCTAAAACATGGTTTTCATCTAATATTCTCTCCACCAATACTTCAACTTTACCACCAGTGTCTTTTTCGCCATGTAATCTTGCAGGAATAACCCGTGTGTTATTAAAAATTAATAAATCATTCGACTCTATAAGGTCAAGAATATCGGGAAACTCTCGGTCGACAAGTAAATCGTTACTTACTTGTAATAGGCGACTAGCTGTACGCTGTTCTAATGGGTACTGAGCTATCAGCTCTTCTGGGAGATTAAAATCAAAATCAGACGTTTTCATGGCGCGGGAGTTTACCATAAACGTAGGGAACGAGAAGCTAGATTCGTGTTCGATCAATAGTATGGCTTAATGCCTAAAGGTATATCACCTATGATAAAGAGAATTAAATTTACGGCATGTATAATACTATCTACTAACTTAAAAATTGAAACGCAACTCAAACTCACTGCCAGCACTTAATTCTTCACCAAAACTAATGACTCCACTATCTTGTAAGGCAATTTCTTGGTGGCGTAAGAAAACTGGGCTTTTAGTGTTAATTTTGACGTAAGTTCCATTGGTGCTTTCGTCAATTAGAAAGAAGATACCCTGACGACTTTCTATTCTTGCATGCACTCTGGAAGCCAAGGTCGAAGAAACTAATTGATTACACTGAGCACCGCGGCCAAAGGTATAGGCAGGTGAACCTGGCTCAAGTGTTTGCTTTCTATGTTGATAGTAAATATTAAGTGGTTTATTGCTGATTAAATCCAGGCTATGTCCAACTATGGTCGGCATACACTGTAGCTCATCCGGTTCCCACATTACTTCGAAGATAGGAACAACATCACTACGTCCTTTGACATGGATAGGCTCAACTTCATGACATTTCGATTGGAGGTCTTTAGATGTTAAGCAACGTTGCGTCGTACCCGTTGTTATTATCTGGCGGGATTTGGCTATTTTTGCGATCTTTGCAGCAAGGTTCACTACATCTCCAAAAATATCGCCATCATCTTCTAGTATCGCAGTCCCCCAGTGGATACCAATGCTAAAAAACAAGCCTACGCCATTTCTAACAGGCTGCTTTTCCATTGTTTCATTAATTTCACAGGCGCAGCGAAGTGCCTGATTAGCATCGACAAAGCGACACATTACCTCATCACCAATGGTTTTAACGATAGTGCCGTGATGCTTATGAATGATGTCCGAAGCTATGTTAATTGCATCAGCAATCATTTGACTCGCAATAGAGTCACCTAAACGCTCATATAGTCGTGTACTGCCGACTACATCAGCAAACATAACAGCGAAGTTTTGCTGTGTTCTAGCCATTAAGTTGAATTACCTTTCCAAATCTTTTCATTAGTTCGTTATTATAGTCAAACTTTCAGATAGTTATTTATAATATTACATTTATTATTCGTTAAAACAAACAGTTAACGGTGCTTTATAAGCTACTATCTCACTTAATACTGCTGAATTATATCGCTACTATTACCTAAATCCTCTGATCTGTTGCTATTGAACGCGTTTGTTTAGAGGTAGGCAAACTATCCTACTCGTTGAGGAAGTTTTGCAATATTTTGTGTTGCTTAGGCGAGAGTGATGACCATTTCAGTATCCGCAGAAACAGAAACAGAATTAGTAATTAGCAAAAGAATGAAAACCAACGTGAGTAGCTTGTTCATTGATTGCCCCTTTTGCTGTGCTATTGGTATTTGTAGAGTTGATGCTGCTAATTTCAGATCTAACAACTTCATCAATAGCCACATCACGAAGATCTGAATTATCTATTTCGTAAAATCTCAGAAACTCTAGTAGTTTTTTATCAAGTGCAGCAACCTCACTCTCGCTCTTTAATTAACAAGTTGTTTAATAAATTTACATTATTTTATTAGCTGGTTAACATCTTCTGTTATTAAGCCATCAATCATTATATTTAAGATTTAGAGTTATTATGCCTTTACTTAACCAGTCACCTTTTCATCCTAGTTGGGATAAGTATTTATTACCTGAATTAGAAAAAGACTATATGCAGTCGCTGCTGTCTTTTCTAGATTCAGAGATTAAACAAGGAAAAAACCTTTTACCCAAAAAAGAACTCTGGTTTAACGCATTAAACAGTACACCCTTAGATAAAGTTAAGGTGGTTATATTAGGTCAAGATCCATACCCAACGCCAGGTCATGCACATGGACTGTGTTTCTCGGTACAAGCTGATGTTTCGCCTATTCCCAAATCACTCAATAATATATATAAAGAACTAAAAGATGATCTGGGTATAGTAAATGAAAATGGTAACTTGCAGCCGTGGTGCGACCAGGGGATATTGTTACTTAATAGTGTACTTACGGTTGAAAGCGGCCACGCAAATTCACATCAGGGAAAGGGGTGGGAGAGATTTACAGATAAAATCATTTCTGCAGTGAATGATTTACAACAGCCAGTGGTGTTTGTTCTGTGGGGTGCCTATGCGCAAAAAAAAGGTAAAATCATTGATAACACTCGTCACCTCATTATACGCTCTGCACACCCTTCTCCACTTTCTGCGTATCGTGGTTTCTGGGGCAGTAAGCCGTTTTCACAGATCAATCGTTTTCTAAAACAGCACGACAAAACTGAAATCAACTGGGCGGTTTAGTAGAAAGAGTTCATAGGTGAATAGCTGTTTACACCTTACCCGTTATTATCATCAAATTATTACGCAAGCGTGTAATCACTAAGTTCGTGAATTTACAGATTTTTTCTATTAATTATCCCCTATTTTTTAGTCGTGATTTTTAGTATAATCCGCGCCTTCGTTGAAACAGATTCAAAGCAGCTTGCTGTTAGGTAAAGTAAAAGACGATAAAAAACATTAACAAGCTAATGTAAGTTATTGTTTTAATTACAGCAAGCGCGGCTATTTGGCTTAAACATGAGCCAAATAGGCACACTAAATATTTAAACTTATTAAGAGTAAGAACATGACAGATCTATCTCGTTACAGAAATATCGGCATCTTCGCCCACGTGGATGCAGGTAAAACGACTACCACTGAGCGTATTTTGAAGCTAACTGGTAAAATCCACAAAATCGGCGAAGTTCATGATGGCGCGGCGACTACTGACTTCATGGAACAGGAAGCTGAGCGCGGTATTACTATCCAGTCTGCTGCTACAACTTGTTTCTGGGATGATCATCAGTTCAATATCATCGATACACCGGGCCACGTTGATTTCACAATCGAAGTTTATCGTTCACTTAAAGTTCTAGATGGCGGCGTAGGTGTATTCTGTGCATCTGGCGGTGTTGAGCCTCAGTCTGAAACTAACTGGCGTTATGCAAATGAATCTGCAGTTGCACGTGTCATCTTTATCAACAAGATGGACCGTATTGGTGCTGATTTCTACCGCGTTGTTAAGCAAATCAAAGACGTTCTTGCTGCAACGCCTTTAGTTATGGTTTTGCCTATTGGTGCAGAAGAAAATCTTAAAGGTGTAGTTGACCTACTAACTCGTAAAGCATGGGTGTGGGATGATTCAGGCGACCCATTGAACTACACATTGGAAGATGTGCCCGCTGATATGGTTGACCAGGTTGAAGAGTATCGTGAGATGCTTATCGAAACGGCAGTTGAGCAAGACGACGACCTAATGGAAAAATACCTGGAAGGTGAAGAGCCTTCTATTGAAGACCTTCAGCGTTGTATCCGTAAAGGTACGATCGCATTGGACTTCTTCCCTACTTACACCGGTTCTGCGTTTAAGAACAAAGGTGTTCAACCAATGCTTAATGCTGTTGTTGATTACCTACCTTGCCCAACAGATGTTCCACCTCAACCAGAAGTTGATGAAGAAGGCGTAGAGACAGGTGAGTTTGCTATTGTTGATGCCTCTAAGCCAGTACGTGCTTTAGCATTCAAAATTATGGATGACCGTTTCGGCGCCCTAACCTTCGTTCGTATCTATTCAGGTACAGTGAACAAAGGTGATACCTTGGTTAATACTTTTACGGGTAAAAAAGAACGTATCGGCCGAATGGTAATGATGCATGCAGATAAAGCAGAAGAAATTTCAAGCTGTCAGGCGGGTGACATAGTTGCATTCGTTGGTTTAAAGAATGTTCAGACAGGTCACACATTAGCTGATGAAAAGAACCCAGCAACACTTGAGCCTATGGTTTTCCCTGATCCCGTTATTTCTATCGCGATCTCACCTAATGATAAAGGTGGATCTGAGAAGATGGGCTTAGCTCTGTCTAAGATGGTTCAGGAAGATCCTTCATTCTATGTAAATACTGATGAAGAATCTGGTGAAACAATTCTACGCGGTATGGGTGAGCTTCACCTTGATATCAAAATCGATATTCTTAAGCGTACTCACGGTGTTGACGTTACAGTTGGTAAGCCACAGGTTGCTTATCGCGAAACAATTACACAGTCTTGTGAAGACAGCTACACACACAAAAAGCAGTCTGGTGGTTCTGGTCAATTCGGTAAGATCGACTACATCATCGAGCCAGGTGAACCAAATTCAGGTTTCGAGTTCGAGTCTAAAGTTACCGGCGGTAATGTACCACGTGAATTCTGGCCTGCAGTAGAAAAAGGCTTCGCTGGTATGATGGGCAAAGGCGTACTAGCTGAATACCCACTACTTGATGTTAAGTTCACTCTTATGGACGGCGCTTTCCACGCGGTTGACTCCTCTGCTGTTGCGTTCGAAATTGCAGCAAAAGGCGCTTACCGTCAGTCAATTGCAAAAGCGGGCCCACAGTTAATTGAGCCAATCATGAAAGTTGATGTTTTCACACCAGAAGATCACGTAGGTGATGTTATTGGTGATCTAAACCGTCGTCGCGGCATGATACAGGGTCAGGAAGCTGGCCCAACGGGTGTACGTATTAAAGCAGATTGCCCACTAAGCGAAATGTTTGGTTACATCGGTGACCTACGTACTATGACATCAGGTCGTGGTCAGTTCTCTATGGAGTTCTCACACTACAGCCCATGTCCTAAGAATGTAGCTGAAGAAGTAATTAAAGAAGCTAAAGAGCGTAAAGAAAACAAGTAAAACTGTTTTTAATACGTGTAAAAAAGCCAGCTCTAAGCTGGCTTTTTTTATACCTGCGTATAAGTAAAAAATAAGCCAATTACTTCAAGTTATGAGCTCTGCACGCGCATCAAAATAATCGACTAGCAAATACTTGACTAAATTAGTCGGAAGTTATAATAATAGTTCGTAGTTTTAAATATTCCTCAAATGATTAAAGGTGACCACTATGCACATTCGTGTAACTACAGATCCAATCAGTCAGACAGAAGTCCATGATCTTAGCAACCACCCTTGTCACTATGAAGGCGACGGTGACAACGGTTTAGAAATATATTTTAAAAATGAAAGCAATATGAATGAGTTTCTTGCATGGGAACGCGATGAAGACCATAAGATAACCCTTAAAGGCAATGACAGCGCAGATTATGTTGCAGAGGGTTAATTTATAAAAGATAGGCAGGTTTTCTTTATTTGATTGCAAAAAATGCGTTCAAGACAGGAGAAGAAAATGTTTCGTAGACTGCATTTTTTACTACCCAACCAACAATTGGCAAAAGCCGTTGTAGAAGAGCTCAATAGCCTAGGCATAAACGATCAACAGATTCATGCCTATGCAGAGCATAATTTATCCGTAGGTCAATTGCCACCCGTAACAAAAAACCAGAAGCACGATAAAATACTGCAAGTGGAAAATTTGTTGTGGAAAGGAAACCTGACTCTTTTCTTTCTACTGCTCGCCGTATGTCTTGTGTCTCTCGTCGTTGCAAATTATACACTGGCTTTAATATGTACATCTCTAATGTTAATAAGTTTTGCCATAGGTACTTTTTTTGCCCAGCACATACCTCATGTACATTTATATCAGTTTGCAAATGCATTAAGTCATAATGAACTAATGCTAATGGTAGATGTAGATGAAGAAAAACTAGAAATGGTAGAAAAGAATATTCACCGCCACCACCCAGCAGTAGTTGAAGGCGGAAGTACCTGGGCAATTAAAGGAATGGATATTTAAGTCATTCTAAAAATAGTATTTTCTGTATCACATAAACATCTCTTATTAGTTACTATACAAATAACAGATGATGATTAATCTTCTTCTGGCTCACAAAGGCACTCTATCAAACGCTTTACCTGTTGAATACAACAGCCACTTCCCATTGTTGCATAAGTTTGCCGTCTAACTTCTTCTATAGTTGTAGCACCTTCTGCAATGGCATTAATAATATCTATCTTAGGTACTTCATTACACACGCATAAGTTACCGTGTAAATTATTTTTAAGTATTGACGGGAGTTTATCAAGAGGATTGATATTAGGTTTAGATTTCAAAATACAAACACCACATCTAAGTATTTACTCAGATCAAAATGAGCAGAAGTCAGGTTAAATATACAAAGACTATTACACTCTAATAACTAAAGAACAATAGAAATTAGACTATTGTTTAATTATATTATTAATAATTGTGCTCTGGCCATAATTACTTGACCTAACTATTAAGGCCTTATATTTTTCGGGCCAAGTAAATAGTATGACGACTTCCTTTACCTTTATGCGCTCTAACAGTTTTAGTTTCAACCTTAAAACGAGCTTTTTTCAAATGTAGAGGAAATTTCGGATCATGCCATGCTGACCATATTGCCAATACACCACCGGGTTTAAGTGTTTGATGAATAGCTTGTAAGCTTTCGCTTGAATACAGCTTGTTGTTGTCTGCATGTGTAAAACTTTCAGGGCCATTATCAACATCCAATAATACAGAGTCATAAGTGGCATGCTTTGCTTTAAAAAGTTCAGCCACATCACCTAGATACACCACAACTCTATTATTACTAAGCGGCCTATCTGCGCATTTACCTAATGGTCCCTTATTCCATTCAATTACTTCGGGAACCAACTCAGCAACTACCACCTCAGAACTGCTTGATGTAGCTTTAAGTGCAGCGGCCAAAGTGAATCCCATGCCCATGCCTCCTACTAGTACCTTAGTATTCTCTTTGCCTTGAATATGTGCGCAACCTAATTCAGCCAGTGCAACCTCGGAACCATGCACACGACTTGTCATTAATATTCCACCTATACCTTTTAGGCTAATAGAAAATTCGTCACCGCGTTGAGTTAAGTTCAGTTCGCCACCATTATTGGGGATTTTAGCTGTACCTAGTAATGTCGTGGGGAGCATAATTTTTCAATGTAATAATGTGAATTGAAACTAAATAGTTTTATATATAGTTAAAGATGTATGATGATTATTTATTTTTTCAGTAGTTCTTAAATCATTAAATACATTTATCTTCATTTTACAAACTTAGAACTTTTCAATTACTTTGGTTTGCAACTGAGTTCCGTATTCTATAGCTTGTGTTATAACGTTCTGCGCAGCTTGAAAATCAAGTGATTTTATAGCAGGTGCTAAATTTTCATTGAGATTAATCAGAGCATAACAAAAACCAGGCTTTGCTGGTACAGATATGAAAACCGGAATAGTATTTTCAATACAGCCACCAATAAACTCAATCGCCAATTGATCGGTAAGTACTTTAATTGGAGACTCTAATGCTTGTAGTATTATCCCACCATCCTGATGCAAGCGTAGCATTATCTTTGAGCGGTCAGGCCGCCATTTATCACCAAGTATGTCGAGATGACGCCATCCACAATAATAACCGCGACATGTCGGTGGGCGATCATTATAAATTTCACAATCGCCTTTTGCCGATAAGTTGGAGCATGGTGTGTCGGCGTGCTTTTTTAGACTGGGTTCGTCAATTCGAAGCGTTACACAACAGGCTGTGCACTCGCCGCAATTACGATTAGGGACTAGCTCAATATCGATACTCATAGTTTCCCTTTAAAATAGTTATCAACTTTCACTACATATATTGGTTTCATGGCTCTTATTATCACTGATAATATTTATTTGTTCTGTTGATATAAATACAACTCTGATAGTGAAAGATCAAATACCCGAGTAATTTTTATATTGTCTTCGTGTGCTTCAATTAGCTTAGGTTTGTAACCGGCTAGTTCCATAGCGGAAGCATCATCGGTGATGGCTAATTTTTTTTCTTCTGCATTTTGAAGTGCATTTTTCAATATATCTAGCCGAAACATTTGTGGTGTAAGCGCGTGCCAAAGATTATTTCTATCGACGGTTTCTATTATATTGCGATCATTGTCCGAACGTTTCATGGTATCACGTACAGCCAAAGCTAATAGTCCGCCATTTTCATCACTGCACTGTTCTATTAGGTTTTGAATATCATTTTTACGCACACAGGGGCGCGCTGCATCGTGAACTAATGCGTAGACGTTTTCTATATTATCTACATTTTTATTTAGCAGGTGCAATGCATTGAGTACTGAGTCTGATCGTTCATTTCCACCTTCCGCTACTAACACTGGTTTTGATGTCTGATAATCTAAATCAGCCCAGTATTCATCGCCCTCACTTATTGCTAAAACAGCACCTGCAATTTCATCCATGGATAACAGGCGATCCAGCGTATGCTCAATAACTGTTTTATCGTGTAAATTTAAATATTGTTTAGGACGATCTGCTTGCATTCGTTTACCTACGCCAGCGGCAGGAATAATAGCCCAGTATTGAGTTGATTGATTTTTTGTGTTGATAGATTTAGACATTACTTAGAGTTTGTAGAAGTTTTGGAAGATTTTAAGATTTGATAAAATTGTTCATCTTTTCGAATCATACCCATTTCACTACGGGCACGTTCTTCGATGGCATCTAAACCTTGTTTAAGGTCTTTTACTTCGGCTGCTAGTGAAGCATTGCGCTCTTCTAGCTGTTGTTTGTGCAGCTCTTGTTTTGTTACTTCCTGCTCCAGATGTAGAACTTCAGGTATTCCACCATCACCCGCCCACAGCTTGTACTGCAGTAGCAGAAACAAAACTATAAGTAGTGAGATTATCCATTTCAAGAAGATATTACCCTGTTGCGTCATTCCTGCTAAAGGCATACAGGAATGACAAAGGCAGATTTAGCTTAAGTGTTTAAAAGCTGATTTACCTGCGTAAATCGCCTTAGCACCCAAAGTTTCTTCAATGCGTAGTAGCTGGTTATATTTAGCAACACGATCAGAGCGAGATAATGAACCTGTTTTAATTTGTCCCGTTGCTGTTGCAACACAAAGGTCTGCAATTGTACTGTCTTCAGTTTCACCTGAACGATGAGAAACAACTGCTGTATAACCCGAATCATGTGCCATATTGATTGCATTAAGAGTTTCACTCAGCGTACCAATTTGGTTGAACTTGATAAGTATTGAGTTCGCGATGTTTTTATCAATACCTTCCTTGAAGATACTTGTGTTAGTTACAAACAAATCATCACCAACAAGTTGTACTTTATCGCCAAGACGTTCAGTCAGTTTCTTCCAGCCATCCCAGTCGGCTTCATCTAAACCATCTTCGATAGTGATGATTGGGTATTTATCAACCCATGCTGCCAAGTAGTCGATCATGCCTTCAGCAGATAATTTACGATCTTCAGATGCTAAGTTGTATTCACCATTTTCGTAGAATTCAGAACTAGCTACATCTAGACCTAGATAAATATCTTTACCTGGAACGAAGCCAGCTTTTTCTATAGCTTCTAAAATAACTTCGATTGCTTCTTCGTTAGATGATAAGTCAGGTGCAAAACCACCTTCATCACCAACCGCTGTATTCATACCACGGCCAGATAGTACTGACTTAAGTGTGTGGAATACTTCTGTGCCGTAACGTAATGCTTCGCTAAATGATGGAGCACCTACTGGAAGAATCATAAATTCTTGTAGATCTACACTGTTATCTGCGTGTGAACCACCGTTAATGATATTCATCATTGGTACAGGTAATTTGTATGTGCCATTACCCAGGTATTCAAATAAATCTTTCTTTTCAAATGCTGCAGCTGCATGAGCTGATGCCAATGAAACTGCTAGTAAGGCATTAGCACCGAGTTTTTCTTTATTGTCTGTTCCATCAAGCTTAATCATTATGTCATCGATAGCTTGTTGTTCGCGACAGTCAGTTCCAATTAAGGCGTCTTTAATTACACCGTTTACATTAGCAACTGCTTTTAATACGCCCTTACCCATATAACGCGCTTTATCGTCGTCACGTAATTCGATTGCTTCACGTGCACCTGTTGATGCGCCAGATGGCACAGCCGCTCGACCACGGATACCGCTTTCTAAAATAACATCAGCTTCAACCGTAGGGTTACCACGAGAGTCCAGAATTTCACGAGCAATTATTTGCTTAATTTTTGACATGTTTTCCTCAATACTTTCAAGTATTTATACTTATTTCTTAATTTAACTTGTTACTATAAAACAAGATTATTACAGGGGCTTTACAACATCTGTAAAATCATTCAACTGCACCATTACAGTAGTGTTTCTTCAAATGGTGAAGATTTCACCAAATGGTCGATATCTTTTAAACGCGCCAATAAGGCTTCCATTTTTCCAAGCGGCCAAGCATTAGGGCCATCACTTAATGCTTTAGCGGGATCAGGGTGGGTTTCCATAAATAAGCCAGAAATACCTGCGGCAACTGCTGCTCTGGCTAATACTGGTACATGTTCACGTTGCCCACCAGAGGTTGTCCCCTGACCACCAGGCAGCTGTACCGAATGCGTTGCATCAAATACAACCGGGCAACCTGTATCACGCATTACCGCAAGGGCACGCATGTCAGACACCAGATTGTTGTACCCAAAAGATACACCACGATCACACACCATCAGCTGTTCGTTGCCCGTGGTGCGCGCTTTGTCGACTACATGCTTCATATCCCAGGGCGCCATAAACTGACCCTTTTTGATATTCACCGGCTTACCGGCTGCAGCGACTTTTAAAATGAAGTTAGTCTGGCGACATAAAAAAGCCGGTGTTTGTAGTACATCTACTACATCAGCCACTTCATCCATCGGTGTATCTTCATGAACATCAGTTATTACTGCTATTTCTAATTCATCTTTAACTTTTTGCAGAATGCGTAATCCCTCTGACATACCTAATCCACGGAAGCTCTCCATCGATGAGCGATTCGCTTTATCGAAAGATGACTTATATACAAAAGGAATGCCGAGTCTAGTCGTAATTTCTTTGAGTTGTTCTGCCGTTTGTAAGGCCATTTTTTCTGACTCGATAACACAGGGCCCAGCAAATAAGAAAAACGGCTGATCTAAACCAGCTTTAATACCATTAAATTCCATTATGCATCTTCCGTTATACGAGCCGTGTCGCGATGTGTACAGGCTGCTTTTATGAAGTCGGTAAATAAAGGATGACCCTTACGCGGTGTAGAAGTGAATTCAGGGTGGAACTGACAAGCCACAAACCAAGGGTGATCTGCAATCTCTACCACTTCAACTAAATTACCATCTACTGAGCGGCCTGAGAAAACCAGACCCTTAGATTCTAACGCTTCAAGGAAGGTATTATTAAACTCATAACGATGGCGATGACGTTCAGAAATTGTTTCAGCACCATATATACGACTGATGTTAGAACCAGTTTGTAAATTACATGGCTGCGCACCCAAACGCATCGTGCCACCCAAATCAGAATTTTCATCACGGGTTTCAGTTTTACCACACTCGGCTTGCCACTCAGTTATTAAGGCAATAACCGGATTAGTCGTTTCGCTATTAAACTCTGTACTGTGCGCATCTGTTAATCCGGCCATATGGCGAGCAAACTCAATAACAGCTACCTGCATTCCAAGGCAAATACCTAAATATGGAATTTTGTTTTCACGAGCGAATCTGACGGCCGCAATTTTACCTTCAACGCCACGCTTACCAAATCCACCAGGTACCAGAATGGCATCCAGCAACGATAACGGGCTCATATCACCGTCTTCAAGTGTTTCTGAATCGATGTATTTAATATTAACTTTGGCTTTGTTCTGAATACCCGCGTGTGCCAATGATTCGTTTAATGACTTATATGACTCCGTCAAATCAACATATTTACCAACCATACCAATAGTCACTTCTGACTCTGGATTTTCCAGGGTATGCACCACAGCCTGCCAATCTGACAAGTCAGCGGGTGGTAATTCAAGACGTAGTTTATCGGCAACAATATTATCTAGACCCTGATCGTGCAACCACTGTGGAATCTTGTAGATATGATCTAGGTCTTTTGCCGATATAACGGCTTTTTCTTCAACATTGGTAAACAGTGAAATTTTACGACGTTCTTCGATAGGTAAATATTCTTCCGAACGACACAGTAAAATATCAGGTTGAATACCTATTGAGCGCAGTTCTTTAACAGAATGCTGCGTAGGCTTGGTTTTTACTTCACCTGCAGAACGAATAAAAGGAACCAGCGTGAGGTGCATAAACAAGGCTCTATCGTGTCCTAGCTCAACTCCCATTTGGCGAATCGCTTCAAGGAAAGGCAGTGATTCAATATCACCCACTGTGCCGCCGATTTCTACCATCGCAATATCAGCGCCTTTTGCGCCTTCAATAACACTGCGTTTAATCTCGTCGGTAATGTGCGGAATAACCTGAACCGTACCGCCAAGGTATTCTCCACGGCGTTCTTTACGAATAACCGTTTCGTAAATTCGACCTGAAGTGAAGTTGCTAGCCTGTGACGTACGAGAATTTACAAAGCGCTCATAGTGGCCAAGATCAAGGTCAGTTTCTGCACCATCATCGGTTACAAATACTTCACCGTGCTGAAACGGACTCATTGTGCCAGGGTCAACGTTTATATAAGGGTCAAGCTTGAGCATTTTAACAGTAAGGCCGCGTGCCTCTAAGATGGCACCAAGGGAAGCAGCAGCAATGCCTTTTCCGAGAGAGGAAACTACACCACCGGTGATAAATATATAGCGTGTCATTGGGTTAATTTGGACCTTATAGATAGGATTTAGAAGACACATCAAACGTGCTGAATATTAGCAAAATTTCATATGTTTCTCAATGACTTGTCATGCTTAACAAAGATAATTAGAGAAACAAGCATATATTCGTAGTAACTAGGTTGAATTAAATTTTATCTGCTAAGTGTATTTGTGCAATTATCCTGTATTTATCTGCTTTATGCGGCATAATCAAATTGCCTTATCGATGCAAATTACAGGCACTTCACCGCATGGAACATATTACAAATTAAATTAATAATATAATCTATATTACTGTTTTAAAAAGAATTAAAGGCTATAAAAAATATTTATGCGCATCTTCGATGAATATAATCGTCAGTTACAATTAAAGCACTATGATTGTGACCCTGCGCAAGAATTAGCGGTTAAACAATTAGCAAAACTGCAAGAAGAACTTGAATTGTTTCAAGCTCAAACTCATACACTTCAGTATAAAATTAAATCTCTATTTAAAATTGCACCCAAGCCACCTCGTGGCATTTACCTATGGGGAGATGTCGGCCGAGGAAAAACCTGGTTGATGGATATGTTTTTTGACACGCTGAATAATGAACACGAATTTAAAAGCCAAAAGCTAAGATTGCATTTTCACCACTTCATGCAAGCAATACACGATCAACTTAGTTTACTGCAAAACCAGAAAAAACCACTTCAGCATATCGCCCGCTCATTTGCCTCGCGCTATAAACTGCTTTGCCTAGATGAATTTCATGTGTCTGATATTACCGATGCAATGCTACTTTATGGCTTATTAAACACACTGTTCGAAGAAGGCATAACAGTTGTAGCAACCTCTAATTTGCCGCCAGACAACTTGTATAAAAATGGCTTACAACGTGAGCGATTTTTACCGGCAATCACGCTCATAAAGCAACACATGGCAACAATTGAACTCAATGGTAACGTAGATCACCGACTTCGTTTATTGGAAAAAGCCGATACCTGGTATTTTGTAGACGAAGATACAGATAAGGTATTAGAAGAACGCCTACTAGAACTGACCACTTCACCGGCTCATAGGCAGCAGAGAGTGCATATCAATTATCGTCATATTGACACCGTAATCCATGCTAATGACATTATCTGGTTAGATTTTGCAATTATTTGTGGCGATCAGCGGGGTTCATCAGACTATATAGAAATTGCCCGTCAATACCATACAGTATTAGTTAGCAATATCACTAAGATGAACGACAGTCATAACGATAAAGCCAAACGCTTTATTAATATGATTGATGAATTTTATGATCGTAATGTAAATCTGCTTGCTAGTGCAGATAGTCACCCAGAAGAACTATACTCGGGTAGGCAACTAAAATTTGAGTTTAAGCGTACAGTAAGTCGACTACTAGAAATGCGCAGTCATGACTATATGCAACAGGCACATAAAAGCAGTTAAGCTTATCTAGATCAAAGACATTAACATTTAAACTCGTTATATTGTTAAACTTCGAAGAAAATCAGGCCATTTTTGCATTAATACAATATGAAACGATATTTACGCATTCAGTTATTCACATTATTACTTTGTTTATCAAGCAGCATAAGCTTTGCGGACAACGGCAATGACCCTCTGTTATTTAATGATTCGCCATTAACCGAATCACTGGAAGTTCCTGAGTGGTTTAGCCTTAGCTTTCTTGATTTAAATGATAGCCTTGATGAAGCTCAAAAAGAAAATAAGCAAGGAATGATTATTTATTTTGGTCGTAAGGACTGTGCCTACTGTAAAGCCTTGCTAGAAGGAACTTGGGGTGATCCAAGCATAAGAGATTATACGAAGAAACACTTTAATGTTATTTCAATTGATGTACGTGGTGCACGCACTGTTACCGATTTCAATTATCGTAAATGGACTGAAAAGACTTACGCCTCGCATCGCCGTATGAACTTCACACCTACTCTGCTGTTTTATACTACAACTGGACAGCTTGCACTCAAACTACCCGGCTTTCGACCAAAGTATCAATTTCGTGCAGCTTTAGAATATGTAGCAGACGCGCATTATAAGCGAGAATCATATAGAGATTATTTATCCCGCGCAGAATCCGCTCTTAGTTACGGCCTTGAAGAGCTCAATGACAATGACCTATTTATACAGAACTCACTTGATTTAAGCCGATACAAAAAAACCAAACCCTTACTAGTTTCGTTTGAGCATCCACGCTGTCATGCCTGTGACGTGTTACACGGTGACACCATTAATCAACCTGAAGTAGTTAAACAACTACAAAATCTCGATATCGTACAAGTTAATACACATAGCGATGCTGTTTTAATTACTCCAACAGGAAAAAAGACAACAGCAAAAAAATGGGCAAATGAACTAGATCTTACCTTCGCCCCGTCGCTGGTATTTTTTGATTCGGATGGTAAAGAAATATTACGAATAGAATCTGTAATTCGTTTATATAGATTGAGCAAGGTGCTACGCTACATAAGTGAAAAGCAATATCTAACATACCCAACATTTCAAAATTGGCTACAACATAATGCCAAGAAAGCTTCAAGCACAAAATAAAATTTAGAGTTAGTGATTAGTATGAGCGATACAAAAGTAACTCAAGCAGTTGAAATGATATGTGCAATGGGCTGCACTTCTGTTAATGCCATAATAGTGACATTAGAGTCAGGAAAAAGCATTAAAGGATTAGAACAGTTTAGTGACGAAGAAATTACGTTTCTAACAGAAGAGCTTAAAGCTATAATGGCTGTATACGAAAGTAGAGAATAAACTTTATAACTAGCAACCAACTCGATTTTTTATTGATTTAGGGTTTTCAAACCCCAGAATATCTCCACTACCTTCAGAAATTTCTTTCCAGCTTGATACTTCAAACTGAACAATACCCACACCACATGCTGACATATCTGCAAATTTTTCTTTACAGAAATAATTCAAAGCTTCAGACATTCCAGGATTGTGACCAACAATCATAACTGCGCTATATGATGGTGAAATATTAGAAACAATATCTACAATAGTACCAGCTGGCGCCAAATATAAATCACGATGGGTTATTAAATTTTGCTCTGGGGTTAAATGGTTTTTATATTCTTCAGCCGTTTCTAATGCACGTGCTGCGTCGCTACTAATTATTTGATGGATAAGGTAACCACATTTCTGCAAATACAAGGCCATTGCAGGTGCATCGTGTTGACCAACTTCATTTAATGGACGATCAAAATCACTATAATTTTTATCTCCCCAGTTTGATTTTGCGTGTCTGGCCAGTAATAGCGTTTTCATTAGTACATATCACTCTTAATTGTATCAAACTAAATTTTTAGCTTCTTTCAATAAAGCAGTTAACTCAGGAATACATGAACCACAATTCGTCCCTGCTTGTAATGACTTACCAATATCCTCCACTGTATTGATATTTTTTTCTTTAATAGCTTTTACTATAGTATTTTTACCTACACCAAAACAAGCACAAATATTTGCACCGGCATCTTCAGATGCATCATTAGACCTTCCAGACAATAAAAACATTTTTTCTTTATCTGCCAAACTAGTTTTAGCGAATAAAGCCATTAACCAATCGCGACTTGGTAAATGCGGATTCGGACTAATAAAAATACAACTTTCTAATTTATCACCCACTAATCGTGCTGCTCTGTAGGTCTGTGCTGATTGGTCGAAATATTCCATCCAAGAAACTTTGTCTTCATTTGCACAAAGCAAGTTACGTGCATTATCAGACCAGACTTTTGGTGTCTCATTACCTGCTATTTCATAACGCCATAGACCATTACCTTTATTGAGATTCCAGTAGTCCTGTGTTGATAAGTCTAATTGACGTCGCGATAACAGAAAACCATACCATGCTTTTTTAATGGGTAAAATAGACACTGGTGTATGTTTAAATTCTGGTTGCCCAGATATAGGGTCGCAAGCTGGGTTAACAACAGAATCTATTAATGCATTAGAGGCATATTGATCATTCCAATGCATTGACGAAAACACCATGCCCATGGGTATATCTTCTGTCACTATTGCGCGAACTGTTACATCACCCCATGCACTTACAACACTAACTAAATCATCTTTAATAATATTATATTTCTTTGCATCCTTAGGATGTAACTGAACAAATGCCTCGGAAAAATGTGTTGATAAAGTTGGTGATTTTCCAGTGCGTGTCATTGTGTGCCACTGGTCACGAATACGTCCTGTATTTAATATTAATGGGTATTTATCACTTGTAGGATTTACTGCTGCCCTTGGAGTGATAGGAATCATTTGCGCCTTACCTGACGGTGTAAAGAAATGCCCATCTTCAAATAAGCGAGGTGTTCCTACTGGATTTTTGAATGTGATTGGCCATTGTGATGGCACAAATGATTCATAGGCTTTTTCATCGAGATTCGCACAAGCTGAAATATCAAAATCGCGCGTGCCATTATTTTCTTTGCCACTTAAAGCTGCGTATTCATTAAAAATTTCACGTGATGATGCATAATCAAAAGCATCATGGTGGCCTATTGTTTGTGCAAATTTAGAAATAATTTGCCAGTCTGCCATTGCTACGCCTGGTGGCTCGCGAAATGCACGTTGACGAGAAATGCATCTTTCAGAATTTGTAACCATTCCATTGCGTTCACCCCATGTTGAAGCTGGTAGTAGCACATGTGCAAGGTCTGCTGTATCAGTATTTTGCATACAGTCTTGAACGACTAAAAATTCACAATGTGACAGGGCCTCTTTAACACGGTTATTATTTGGCATGCTCACTGCTGGGTTAGTACCTATTACCCAAAGGGCCTTAACCTTGTCATCTAAAATGGCTTCAAATAAATCGACGGCTTTGTATCCAGCTTTGCTGGCGATGTAAGGCGACTGCCAATGTTGTTGAACTAAATTGCGGTGATCTTTATTTTCAAGCTCCATATGAGCAGCTAGCTGATTCGCAAGGCCGCCTACCTCACGCCCACCCATAGCATTCGGTTGACCGGTAAGTGAGAACGCACCCATTCCCGGTCGACCAATACGACCAGATAACAAGTGACAGTTTATAATTGAATTTACTTTGTCAGTGCCTGAACTGCTCTGATTTATACCTTGCGAATATAAAGTAAGTACTTTTTCTTTACGTGCAAATAAGGCATAAAAGCGTTCAAGTTCATCGAGTTCAAGTCCACATTTTTTAGCCAGAGTCGGCATTTCTGCTGATGACTCATAGGCAGCATTTAAAGCTGAATCTGAACCTTCTACACAGTTATCTATAAATGGTTTATTGACTTCACCTTTATCATTTAAATACGTTAGAAGGCCATTAAAAAGTAATGCGTCGCTTCCTGCAGTAATCGCCAAATGCATACTCGCTATGTCACAGGTTGCAGTTTTACGAGGGTCGATTACCACGACATCTAAATTCGGATTATTTTTCTGAGCCTGTCGAATACGTTGATAAATAACAGGGTGACACCAGGCAGTATTTGATCCAACCAGTACAATTAAATTCGTACGGTCAATATCATCGTAGCAACAAGGGACAGAGTCTGAGCCAAATGCCCTCTTCTGGCCTGCAACCACAGACGACATGCAGAGCCGAGAATTGGTATCAATATTGGCATTACCAATAAATCCCTTCATTAATTTATTAGCGACGTAATAATCTTCGGTGAGGATTTGCCCAGATACGTACATCGCAACTGAATCGCGACCATGCTCAGCAATAATCTCCTGGAAACGCCTGCCCATAAGCTCAAATGCATCATCCCAAGTCGATTGCATTCCATTTATTTGCGGATGAAGCATCCTGCCTTCATCATCTAGCGTCTCCGCTAATGCCGCACCCTTAGAACAAAGACGGCCTAAGTTGGCTGGATGGTCGGGGTTCCCACGGACTTTATACTCACCTTGATCACGGCTAACAATAACGCCGCAACCTACGCCGCAGTATGGACACGTTGTCTTTGATAAAATTTCTTCTGACACTCCAACAGATTTAGTCATGTAAGCCTTGCTACCATTCGTCTAATTCACCAATTACTAATGTACCAACATAACAGAATATTACCTAATTGCAATGCAGTAATCTTGTAATATGCCGAAGTAAATTTGATATAGATATCATTAACTTAGGTATAACAAATCAAGTCACACAATGTGACAATTGTTACTTAGATTACATGTTTAATACCTATTAGATAAAGTAATGAAAACTATAAACAATTTGAATTATCAAACAGCCACAGACCGACTTATACATGTACATAACATTGATAAGTTTAATTAGGAGGTAATGGTTATAGCATTCATTCTCAACGGTCATATATGAAAATGTTTAACATTTTCTAAGTGTCCGACCGAGCTAATCTACATTAGGAGTTTATAAATGTCTAAAACATGGGTCGTAGTGGCAGAAAGTAGCCGTGCAAAAATTTTTGAAGTTGAAAATTCAGATACTGAAAAAACACTAAAGGAGCTCCAAGGCTTTACACATAGTACCAGCAGGAGTCATAAGAGCCAGCTTACTGGTAGTCAACAAAAAGTAGGACGGCAATCCAAGCTCACAAGCACTGATGATACCCATGGAGATAATGACAGAACCGTTTTTGCAAAATCACTTGGACACCATTTAAATACAGCACGTAATAAAGGTGAATTTAAAAAACTGATTTTAATGTCACCCCCTAAATTTCTAGGAGACCTAAGAAAAAATCTAGGGCATGAAACAAATAAGTTTGTTGTTTCTACTATTGATAAAAATCTGGTACGGCATAATGTAAAAGACATACAAGCACATATACCTTCAACTTATTAAATCTATAAAAAAACCCAGCTTATGCTGGGTTTTTTTATAATACTAATTTAATTATTTACGATAATTTATCATCAGCAACATGATAGCTTGGATCTTCCATCCGATTAACCTCAACCAAATCACCAGCCTTATCTAGTAACTGCTTACACTCCTCTGATAGGTGGCGTAAATGCAAAGTCTTACCGGCTTTTATATAACGCTCTGCCAGTTGGTCTATCGCTTCTATAGCTGAGTGATCAGTTACGCGAGAATTTTGAAATTCTATAATGACATCATCTGGATCATTTTCTGGCACAAATAGCTCGCGAAAGTTTTTTACAGATCCAAAGAATAATGGACCATTAAGCTCATAAACTTTTGAGCCATTTTCATCAATAACTGAAGTTACATTGATGTGTTTTGCATGCTCCCATGCGAAGACTAGAGCAGCAACAATAACACCAACGACAACAGCCATAGCTAAATCTGTCGCAACGGTAACGCCGGAAACCAATACTAATACAAATGCATCGTGCTTTGGTATTTTACCGAAGATACGTAGACTCGACCATTCAAACGTTCCGATAACAACTATAAACATAACACCTACAAGTGCAGCCATAGGAATCTGTTCAATCAGACTTGATGTGAACATAATAAATGCGAGAAGGAATAATGCTGCAGACACACCTGATAGCCTTTGATGACCACCTGAGTTTATATTAATCATACTTTGACCAATCATTGCACAACCACCCATACCGCCAAAGAATCCCGTAGCTGTATTTGCAATACCCTGTCCTACGCATTCACGGTTACCGCGTCCACGTGTATTGGTAACTTCATCGATTAGGGTCAAAGTAAGCAGTGATTCAATTAAACCAATTGCCGCTAAAACAAAGGCATATGGGAAAATGATTTTTAGGGTTTCAAATGTAAAAGCAACTTCGGGAATATGAAACTGTGG
>Ga0316204_10003215_pt1 | contig 33609 bp, 30 predicted proteins | sample 6monrhotite_MG_2_FD_205661 | JGI IMG/M metagenome (GOLD analysis project Ga0316204, IMG submission 205661) | Microbial mat bacterial communities from mineral coupon in-situ incubated in ocean water Damariscotta River, Maine, United States -... | ecosystem: Environmental > Aquatic > Marine >... | reverse complement strand
AAGCCATATTCCGCGTGACCAGCAAAGAAAGTAAGCGACGACTATCCGCACGCAGCACGGTGAATTCCCATTCACCAAATTGAATGATTTCACCGCGTTTGGGAAGCTGACCTGCTGCTTTTAAAACTAGACCGCCGATGGTGTCATAGTGTTCGTTGCTGAATTCAGTTCCGAGTATTTCGTTGAAGTCTTCAATTTCGGTGTCAGCCTTAACCCGCCAATGCGTTTCATCCTGAGGGATGATGTTGTCCTCGTCTTCGTCGAAGTCGTATTCGTCAGAAATATCGCCGACGATTTGCTCAAGCACGTCTTCGATAGTCACCATGCCGCACACGCCACCATACTCATCTACCACCAGAGCGATATGGTTGCGGTTGCTGCGGAAGTCGCGTAGCAGGATGTTGAGGCGTTTTGATTCCGGTACGAACACGGCAGGGCGCAGCATGTCGCGCACATTGAATTCTTCACCCGCGTAATATTGCAGCAAATCTTTCGCCAGCAAAATACCAATAATATTGTCTTTATCTCCGTCAGTGACGGGGAAGCGCGAGTGCGCGGTTTCGATAACGTAGGGGATAAATTGCTCAGGCGGCTGGCTTATGTCGATGACATACATTTGCGCGCGCGGAATCATGATTTCGCGCACTTGCTGCTCGGAGACTTGAATAACGCCTTCCATCATAGAAAGTGCTTCCGCATCTAGCAGGTTGCGCTCGTAGGCATTATGTAAAAGCCCGATCAACTGTTCACGGTCTTCTGGCTCGCGTAACAACATCGTCGAGAGCCGTTCTAACAAAGTTGGTTTACTACTACTGCTACTGTCTGAACCGTCCATTACCCAACATCAACTAATAAGATAAGGCGCAGCATACCTCAATTTCAGCATTAACGCAGTTTCACGCGCTTCCATTATTTCGGCATCATGATCTGTTTCATGGTCGTAGCCTTGCAAATGCAATACCGCATGCAGGGTGAGGTGGGCATAGTGCGCAAGTAAGTCCTTAGCTTGCTGCTCCGCCTCACGCGCTACAACAGCGGCGCAGATGACCACATCGGCATACAAAGGCACGCTATCGTCGTAAACAAAAGTCAGTACATTCGTTGCGTAATCTTTGTTGCGATAGCTCAGATTGAGTTCGCGGCCTTCAACTTCATCCACGATGCGTAAAGCGATTTGCACATCTTGCTCAAGTGAAATTTTCACCCAACGACGAAATTGTGCTCGTGTCGGAAGCCCTGTGGCATCGCTGGCATATTGAACGGCGAGTGAGAGCTGGTGGGAATTGTTCATCATTTGGTTTTTTGGCATATTAGCTAAAGAGTGTATTCGCGACTAACTGGGGCAAAGACTTATGCGGCTAGCAGCAAGTCGATTTCGGCTTCAAAAATTTCGTCAAGTTCAGCTTGCTGCGGCTGCCGCCCGATTTTCTCCGCGTGTAGATCGAAGCCGCTGCGCAGCAGATCGAACACGCGCTTTTCACCGGAATACATTTTCGTGTGCCGCGCATCCAGCGCACCCACCAGCTTGCCTGCCGCTGTGCCGTGATCTTCTGCTGCTTGCAGATGCAAACGCATTAAATCGAGAGGGATCACGTTGTCAGGCAGGGTGGCGAGAATTTCACTGGCACGGGGGAGGTCATTGGAACGCAACGCCAGCAAGGCTAGCCCTCTATGGAATAGCGCAGTTTCTTTCGACCCTATCGCCGCCTGCAAACCTTGATTTAGGGAGTTGCGTGCATCTTCTATGCGACCAAGGTCAAGCAAAATCATGGCGCGCAAATGCAGGTCGTAACCGTCTCCCTTGGACTCTGGCAGCAAAGTCAGCGCTTCGGCATGGCGCTTCATTTTGCGCAACACGTTGGCCAAGCCATGCTTGGCAACCCGGTTGTTAGGCCAACGGGTCACATTGTTGCGGTATTCCGATTCAGCAGCATCGAGTTCACCGCGCGCTTTAAGCACGTCGGCTAGACCGCATGCCGAGACCTCGTCGTTAGGCCAGCGCGCCACGTTTAGGCGATATTGTTGCTCCGCCGCATCCAGTTCGCCGCGCGCTTTGAGCACGTCGGCTAGACCGCATGCCGAGACCTCGTCGTTAGGCCAGCGCGCCACGTTTAGGCGATATTGTTGCTCCGCCGCATCCAGTTCGCCGCGCGCTTTGAGCACGTCGGCCAGCCCACAGGCCGAGACCTCGTTGTTGGGCCAGCGCGCCACGTTTAGGCGATATTGTTGCTCCGCCGCATCCAGTTCGCCGCGCGCTTTGAGCACGTCCGCCAGCCCGTTAGCTGAGACTTCGTTGTTAGGCCAACGGGTCACATTGTTGCGGTATTGCGATTCAGCGGCATCGAGTTCACCGCGCGCTTTGAGCACGTCGGCTAGACCGCATGCCGAGACCTCATTGTTAGGCCAGCGCGCCACATTTAGGCGATATTGTTGCTCCGCCGCATCCAGTTCGCCGCGCGCTTTGAGCACGTCCGCCAGCCCGTTAGCTGAGACTTCGTTGTTAGGCCAACGGGTCACATTGTTGCGGTATTGCGATTCAGCGGCATCGAGTTCACCGCGCGCTTTGAGCACGTCGGCTAGACCGCATGCCGAGACCTCATTGTTAGGCCAGCGCGCCACATTTAGGCGATATTGTTGCTCCGCCGCATCCAGTTCGCCGCGCGCTTTGAGCACGTCCGCCAGCCCGTTAGCTGAGACTTCGTTGTTAGGCCAACGGGTCACATTGTTGCGGTATTGCGATTCAGCGGCATCCAGTTCGCCGCGCGCTTTGAGCACGTCCGCCAGCCCGTTAGCTGAGACTTCGTTGTTAGGCCAACGGGTCACATTGTTGCGGTATTGCGATTCAGCCGCATCCAGTTCGCCGCGCGCTTTGAGCACGTCGGCTAGACCGCATGCCGAGACCTCGTCGTTAGGCCAGCGCGCCACGTTTAGGCGATATTGTTGCTCCGCCGCATCCAGTTCGCCGCGCGCTTTGAGCACGTCGGCCAGCCCACAGGCCGAGACCTCGTTGTTGGGCCAGCGCGCCACGTTTAGGCGATATTGTTGCTCCGCCGCGTCCAGCTCGCCGCGCGCTTTGAGCACGTCGGCAAGGCCACAGGCCGAGACTTTGTCATTATGATTTTCTTGGCAAGCTTCACGCAACAGTGATTCCGCCCATTCCAAATAACCGAAACGCTGCACGATAGCGCCCGCTTTGGCGAGGGTTTTGGCGGTATGCAGATGCCGATCGTGAAGAGGTGAATTGCGTTGCTGTTCGAGCAACTCATCGAGAAAACGGCGCGCGTTGACTTCGTCCCCTGCGGCTAAGCGGCTCTCGATTTCGACAAGAGTTTGATTAACTGAATTGAGTCGAGCCAAGCGGTCAAACGATGCGCGCCGCGCGCCGCGCGCGGGTTTCTCCTTCTCCCAGTCTTCAGGTTCGTGCTGCTGTATATTGCGCGCGGCTTTTTTCTCGGTAGGCCACAAATGTTCGCCTAGCTTGGTGAGCAGGGTGCGAACTTCTTGCGGCGACTTGTCTGCAATTACGGGAGGTCTGAAAATAAGGTTTTGCAAAAATTTCCGCCCTCCCTCGGCGGCATTGCGCCTAAGAAAGTCGTTCATTTCGCTTTGCTGATCTTCGCTCATGGCGACCCACAACGCATTGAGATCGCCCAGCAGCGGCGGCATGTCCTCGTGCGCTTTGGGTTCCAGCCCAGGCCAAGTGCGCGCGGCGACATCTTGCAATAGTTCCGGCCATTCATTCCAATAGGGCGCGAGATAATTAATCCAAGTAAGAGGGTCTAGTGGGTAAGCATTTTCTAGCCGCCACACCGCAAGTTCCAGCAAGTCGATGGCTTGGGGATGGTGTTCTACGCTGCCGTGCAGGGCGCATAAGCCTTGATCTAGTGTGTCCAGAGCATCTTGCTTGTCGGCGGTAAAGTCAAAAGTCCCCAGCAGTCCGTGCCAAGCTTCAAGCAATTCGGTACGACGCGCTGGATTCCATTGGCGATTTTTTTCTTGCAATAAGTCCAGCCAGTAAGCGCGCAAGCTCTTGTCGTGCTGCTGTTCGGCTAGCGCGCGGCGTAATTGAAAGCCTACCCGGTTGTTGATGCTGGCAAGGATGACTTCGCGCTTGAAACCGATATCGTGAAAATGTTGCAAGCCACTGAATAACTCCTGTTCGCGTGGCAAACGTGCAGCCAGTAGGAACAGGTTGAACACGTAGTTTTCATCTTGCAGATAAGTGGGCTCGTACACCTGTGCGCTGCTGCCGCCCATGCCCGCGCCTTCCAATGCCGCGAGGCGTTGTTCGAGCGATTCGGCGCGGTGTAGAACCAGCTTGGCAAGCAAATGGGCAATGCGCCGCGCTAAGCTGGCGTAATGATCTCCAGATTCCAGTGCGTCGCGAATCTGCTCCGCAGGCTCGGCATCGCGCGACAACGCAGGTAATCCTGCGCCGCTCAGTAGCGCTTGTAATGCTTCAACATTGCCGCTGTTGGCGATGCGGGTGAGCTGATCTAGCAGGACGGCGCGCGCCGCTTGGTTGATATTTATCATGGCAGGATGGCGTGGCGAGTCAGCCAGTTTTGCGTGTGTGGCGGCTGATGCTGGACGAGATGTTCGGCGTGTTGGTGCCGCCGTGTTTGAAACCATGGGGCGAGGCCAGAGCTGGTACGTAGCGCTGCGGGGTCACTTTGCACTTTTCCGAAACCGATGCAGGATTCGGCGTTGATGTCGCCCTTGAGCGGTGCGTGAATTAGCTCGCGCACGGCGGGTAATCCTTGTTCTAGCGGCATGGTGATGCCGTAATTTACCAGCGGTGGCGAAGGAAAATGAAAGGCGTAAGCGCCCGCTTCGGCTACCGTGGGGCGGTAGAGTTTGCCAATTAATTCGGGTGAATAACGCCAAGCAATCAGCCATTCGCCGGGTTCGATGTGGCCTTGCCCGGTTTTTCTGACCGCATTCGTCCAGTCGTCTGTGGCGCTCAAATCGCCGATTTCATGCGCGAATGCCGCCCACCAATGCGGCTCGGTATCGCCCAACGCAGTGGAAAGTTCGCGTGCAAATTTCTGGATGGTGTCGCTGCCTTGTGTTTGTAGCGCTTCAATCAATCTTTCGGTTTCGGCACTGCTGGGGTGTGGCGACAAACGAATTCTGGAAAGTCTGAATACGGCTATTTCAAAGTCCGCTTTGCCAGCACAGTTAGCACCTAGCGCAAACCCCAATAGACTTTTCACTGGGGCCAAGTGCAGCAGCTGATGATTGCGCGCGGGGCGTTGCTCAGTCGGAATTAGATTGCCTTCGTTGGCGTTTTCCGCATAGGCGGAGCGTGGTGCGACAAAGGAAGAGCGACACAGAAAATGGGTGTAGTAATCGCGGATAGCAGCATCGAAACCGCTTCCAGAACTGCCTTTAGGAAAACAGCCCGCGCCGTCAAAATGTGTTTCGCGTGCTGCATTTATGCGTGAATCCATTCGCCAGTTTTCTGCTAGAGCGCTATGCCCGGCCACTGTGCTGGCATGCAGGGCGTTTAGCGCCGCAAGCCAAGGGTGCGAGCAACGGGCGCGATCAAATAGGTAGTTGCTAGCTTGAGTGACTGGCAGTATGGGGGCGGTCATGGCGTTTAAATACAAATTATCTAGGTGTATTGGACAGTTAGCCTAAGACTGAGAACGTTAAGTTAGCACATTTTTTGAATTTTTCGTATATTTCATACATCCAACGACTTTCGCTACCAACAACATAGTGCTTATATTCCCCTCACCAACTCGCCGCGCAAAGTGTGCATGGAAACAGAGCTAATCGAAACTTCGACAAAGCGCCCGAGCAGATCAGCTGAGCCGGCGAAGTTTACGACGCGGTTGTTGTCAGTGCGGCCAGCCAGTTCACTTGCGTCTTTTTTGGAGATGCCTTCGACTACGATACGCTGAACTGTGCCGACCATGGTTTCGCTGTAGGCATTTTCTAGTTCGTCGATTCGCGTTTTTAAGCGTTTCAGGCGAGCCATTTTTGTTTCGTGGGACACTTCATCCGTCATTTCTGCAGCGGGTGTGCCAGGTCTGGGGCTGTATAGGAAGCTGAAGCTGACATCAAATTGCACGTCTTCAATGAGCTTCATGGTCGCTTCGAAGTCGCTTTCCGTCTCGCCGGGAAAGCCGACGATGAAATCTGAGGTGATAGAAATGTCAGGGCGCAGTGCGCGCACTTTGCGAATGATGGATTTGTATTCCAGTGCCGTATAACTGCGTTGCATATTCGCCAGAACACGATCTGAACCGGATTGCACGGGCAGATGTAGATGGTTCGCCAGTTTTGGCGTATCGGCGTATAGCTCAATTAAGCGCGCTGACATTTCTCTTGGGTGAGAGGTCACGTAACGCACGCGTTGCACCCCTTCAAGATCGGCAATGGCGCGGATTAAAAAGGCTAAGTCTACGGTTTCGCCGTCGTCATGCTCACCGGCATAGGCATTAACATTTTGACCCAATAGCGTGATTTCACCCACACCTTGCGCGACCAGTCCGCGAATATCGCGCATCACATCGGCCATCGGGCGCGAGATTTCATCACCACGCGTATAGGGTACGACGCAAAATGTGCAAAATTTGCTACAGCCTTCCATGATGGATACATAGGCTGAACCACTGGTAACTTGCGGCGTGGGCAGGCTGTCGAATTTTTCAATTTCGGGAAAGCTGATGTCCATCTGCATGCGTCCGCTGGCGCGTCGCGCGGCAATTAGTTCCGGTAAGCGATGCAGCGTCTGCGGGCCGAAGATGACATCCACATACGGTGCGCGGCGAAAAATAGTCACGCCTTCCTGACTGGCGACGCAGCCACCTACGCCGATAATTAAATCTGGCTTGGCAAGTTTGAGTGGACGTACCCGACCTAAGTCCGAAAACACCTTTTCTTCGGCTTTTTCGCGTATCGAGCAGGTATTAAACAGAATGATGTCGGCATCTTCTGGCTTGTTCGTCAGTTCGATACCCTCGCTGGCACGCAATACATCGGCGATTTTGTCCGAGTCGTATTCGTTCATCTGGCAGCCGAAGGTTTTTATAAATAGTTTTTTTGTCACAAGTAGTCTCAAACTGACACCGACGAAGCGGCGCGAAAATTAGTAAGCGGAAGTGCCGTGTAGTGGCAAGGGGCAGCGATTTTCACAAGAAACAGTTAAACCTAAAAAGCTCACCACAGAGACACAGAGAAAAGCAAAACATTAACAAGCAATATTCTCGGTGCAACTGCGGTTTTAAGTTTAGTGACGTGAATTGCTTCCTTGCGTTCAGTGTGAATTATACTAGGATTGGAGTTTGAATTTTGAAGTCGTCTTGTGAGGAGGGAAGGTCAATGAGTGTAATCACTACGGTATTTGCGATTGCGGTGTTTTTTATCGTGATCGGCTTCGCTCTGTCTATGATTAAAGAGTTGTTCAAAAGCAAATGAACAAATGCCCTCTGGATATGAAGAGCTATTCATCCTGAAAAAAGCTTTTGTCCGCAGATTTCACAGATTTTCGCCGATTAAACAACAGCTAATACTGAACTACTAACTCACCCATAGGATGCGAATGTAAAAACCCGCAAGCCCTTAAAAATCTGCGTTAATCTGCGAAATCTGTGGATTGAACTGCGGTTTTGTCGTTCCCGCGAAAGCGGGAATCCTTTTAAATAAAGGCGCTGGATCTCCGCGTTCGCGGAGATGACGAATTAATCAGCGCTTCCCTACTGTATTTTACTTTGGAAGAGCCAAGCCAGCGGTCTGGTAGAAAGCGGTCAAATCACTTAAATCATCAAACACTGCGGCTGCGCCGGTGAAGTCATGTTTGCTGGTGTAGGGGTTGATGGTGACGTAGGTCTTGATTCCAGCAGCAAGGGCTGAGCGCAAGCCGTTGTTGGAGTCTTCTAGTGCGATGCACTCGCTAGCATCAAGTTTTAATTCGCGTAACACCCAGTCGTAAATATCCGGTGCGGGCTTTTTGTTTGGCACGATGTCGCCACATCCGTTAGCGGAAAAATACTTTTCCCAGTCCTTGCCCAGACCAACCTCAAGCAAGGCGGAAACGTTTGCGGGTGTGGTGGTGGTGGCGATAGCGAGCGTGATGCCTGCTTGATGGGCTTCGTCGATGAATTGCTTAATGCCAGGGCGTAGGGGAATGAGACCATCGCCCAGCATGCCAGTGTAGTGGGCAGTTTTAAGCACGTGCAAATTTTTCACGAAGCCATCAAAGTCGGCAGGCTTGTTGAAATTAGTTAAAAAGCTCTCGACGAAATATTTGATGCGCTCTTTGCCGCCCGTGACTTTGAGCAGTTTGTCATACAGCTCAACATCCCAATTCCAGTCCAGATTACTTTCAGAAAAGGCTTTGTTGAATGCGAGACGATGCGCGTCTTCAGTGTCGGCAAGTGTGCCGTCTACGTCGAATATGATAGCTTTGATAGTCATGATTAAATTATCCAGAAAAAATTTAGAGAAGCACCGGTTTATTTGGGCTTGTCGTTGCCGCGAAAGCGTGAAGCTAAGTTAAATAAAGGCGCTGCATCTCCGCATTCGCGGAGATGACAAATTAACCTAAAAAGCAGTTGTCCACAGATTTTCACCGATTAAACAACATCTAATGCTGAACTTTCTACTCACTCATTGGGTGCTGAGGTGAAAATCTGCGTTAATCTGCGTTAATCTGCGAAATCTGTGGATTGAACTGCGGTTTATAGGATTAATCAGCGAAGCCTTAGCGCATGCCAGGCAACATGCCCTTCATGCCGCGCATCATTTTTGCCATGCCGCCTTTGTTGAACATTTTCATCATTTTTTGAGTTTGCTCAAACTGCTTGAGAAGCTGGTTGACGTGCATAACTTGTACGCCTGAACCGATGGCAATGCGACGTTTGCGTGAGGCTTTGATGAGTTCTGGACGTGTGCGCTCAAAGTGGGTCATTGAATTGATGATACCTTCGGTGCGATTGATTTGACGGTCATCAACTTGTGCGCCAGCGGCAGCTTGGGAAAGTTGTGAGGGCAGTTTTTCCATCATGGCACTGACTCCCCCCATATTTTTCATCTGTACGATTTGCGCTTTGAAGTCATTCAGGTCGAAATTCTTGCCGCTTTGCATTTTCTTGGCGAATTTCTCCGCCTCGGCATGATCAACACCACGCTGTGCATCTTCGATTAATGACAGCACATCACCCATACCGAGCACGCGCTGTGCCATACGATCAGGATGGAAAGCCTCAAGGCCGTTCATCTTTTCGCTTACGCCGACAAACTTGATAGGCTTGCCCGTGATGTGGCGCACAGATAATGCCGCACCGCCGCGCGCATCACCGTCTAGCTTGGTGAGGATGATGCCAGTTAGCGGCAGCGTTTCACCGAAAACTTTAGCTGTGTTAACCGCGTCTTGCCCGGTCATCGCATCAACTACGAATAAGGTTTCGATAGGGTTCAATGCGGCATGTAGCTGCTTGATCTCTTCCATCATTGCCGTATCCACTGCCAAGCGCCCAGCGGTATCGACGATCAGCACTTCGTGATGATGTTTGCGCGCAAAATCAAGCGCGCCTAAAGCGATGTCTTGTGGTTTTTGGCTAATGTCGGAAGGGAAGAAATCGACTTCGACTTGCTCTGCCACCATGCGCAACTGTTCAATCGCAGCGGGGCGATACACGTCGCAACTTACTACTAGAACTTTCTTTTTGTTCTGTTCGCGCAGGAGCTTGGCAAGTTTACCGCTGGTGGTGGTTTTACCCGCACCTTGTAGACCAGCCATCAAAATCACGGCGGGAGGGACGGCGGAAAGGTTGAGCGCGTCGTTGTGTTCGCCCATGAGCTTGGTTAGCTCGCGGTTTACAACGCCGATTAAAGCCTGCCCCGGAGTCAAACTACCGATAACTTCCTCACCGAGGGCGGCTTGTTTAACCTGAGTGGTGAATTCTTTGACGACAGGCAAGGCCACATCGGCCTCTAGCAAAGCAAGGCGCACCTCGCGTAAAGTGTCTTGAATATTGGCTTCGGTAAGGCGCGCTTGACCGCGTAATGATTTGACGACGCCTGAAAGGCGATTAGTAAGGTTATCTAACATGGTTATTTTCCTGCGCTGACACAGTATGAGTTTAGTGTAGAATTCGCGAAGTCTAAAACATCTGCACGTATCATGTCGAACTTCGTACCTACACTTGTTGCTTTTCTTGCTTACAGTATGCTGGCTGTTGTTTTCTGGCGAGCGCAAGTCACAGGTAATATGGAGGCCTTAAATCGTAGCGGAATAGGGCATGCGATTGGTGTTCCTTTGGCTCTGCAAGCTGGATTGTTGTACAACAACTTACTTGTTGGCAGCAGCCTCAATCTGGGCTTGGTGTATGCGATTTCATTGATTATATGGTTAACGGTATTGGTATATTGGGTAGCGCGGTTTTTCTATCCATTGGCTAATCTTTTGTCTTTGGTGTTGCCACTGGCCGCTATTGGCGTGCTTTTGCCAGCCGTATTTCCTGCAAAACACATCTTAACTGAGCCAACATCATGGGTGTTCGATGCACATGTGCTGGTGGCTATGTTTGCATATAGCCTGTTTACCATTGCAGCACTGCACGCAGGTTTGATGCATTTTGTGGAAAAAAGTCTGCACCATGCTACTTTGCCCAATGTACTCAAAAATTTGCCGCCATTGATGACTATGGAAAAATTATTGTTTCGTATCATTGGGATAGGTTTAGTGTTGCTGACGCTTACTTTAGCTTCGGGTATTATGTTTTCAGAACAAATATTCGGTAAGCCTTGGCAGTTCAGCCATAAAATTCTGCTCGGATTTATTTCTTGGGCTGTGTTCGCGATACTGATGTTAGGCCATATCTTCAGGGGTTGGCGTGGTCGCACCGCAGTGCGCTGGACATTTAGCGGCTTTGGCTTTTTGTTCCTTGCTTACTTAGGTACCAAGTTTGTATTTGAAGTGATTATGAATCAGTAAATTTATTGTTTCTAGACTTACAAGCTAAAAAAAGCAGTTGCACCACAGAGACACAGAGTAGAAACAAAACACTAGCACTCCATCGCAGCTTGCCATTTGGTTGAGTAATTTAGAACTCAATAAGCTTTGATATTTTGACTTTCTCTGTGGTGAAGGTTTTGCTGCACTTGAAAATCTGCGGACAACTTTTTTTTAGCTTAAAGCATACCTCTTTCCGCGAAAGACAAACACCCTGTTCCCGCCACGATGAAGTGATCGAGTACGCGTATATCGACCAAGGCCAGCGCCTGTTTTAATGTATCGGTGAGTATTTGATCTGATTGACTGGGTTCGGCAACGCCGGACGGATGGTTGTGGGCAAAGATAACTGCGGCAGCATTGATTGCCAGCGCGCGCTTGACCACCTCGCGAGGATATACGCTGGTTTGAGTGAGTGTTCCACGAAACATTTCTTCAGCAGCGATGACGCGATGTTGGGCATCTAGAAAAATACACATAAAAATCTCCTGCTCGCGACTGCGTAATAAAAGCTGTAAATAATTGCGTACTGCGGCGGGTGAATTTAGTGCATCGCCGCTACGCATTTCTTCTTGCAATGCACGCCGTGACATTTCCAGCACGGCTTGTAACTGGACATATTTTGCCCGCCCCATGCCATGAAATTCGCAAAAGTTTTTTTCATCAGCTGCAAATAGCCGTGTCAAATTGCCAAAACATGTAAGTAGTTCGCGCGCCAGATCGACCGCGCTTTTTCCGCTAACACCTGTGCGTAAGAAAATTGCCAGTAATTCGGCATCGGAGAGAGAAGACGCGCCACGTTGCAGAAGTTTTTCACGTGGGCGTTCACCAGCAGGCCAATCAGTGATGCTCATGTTTCACCTCGATTCGGTTACTGAATGTGCAAAAATAATTTTGATAAGTTCTAAAAAACTCACCACCAAGTTATGGGGAGGAAACAAACTATCTCTCCTAGCTTCGCCAAGCAAGTACTTTCTTGTTAAGATGCGCAGCATTATGAAACAAGCTCAACAAAAACGCATCCTACTTGGCATCACGGGTGGAATCGCAGCCTATAAGTCGGCAGAGTTAGCGCGGCTATTGCTTAAGCAAGGAATTGCCGTGCAAGTGGCGATGACGGAGGCGGCGACGCATTTCATTACGCCCGCGACCATGCAGGCTCTAACCGGACATCCGGTGTTGATTGACCAGTGGCAAGATGCCAATGGCATGGCGCATATTCAATCTAGTCGTGTTGCGGATGCCATCGTGATCGTACCTGCTACGGCAGACTTTCTTGCCAAGCTAAGCAATGGCCTAGCCGATGACCTTCTTTCTACCTTATGTCTAGCACGTGACTGTCCCTTGATTGTCGCGCCCGCGATGAATAAGCAGATGTGGGAAAATGCTGCGACGCAGCGCAATGTGCAGCAATTGCTCGCAGATGGTGTGTCACTGCTTGGCCCTGTGAGCGGCGTGCAAGCATGTGGTGAAGAAGGAATGGGACGCATGTTGGAAGCCGAGGTTTTGGCGAATGAAATCGTCGCCACATTGCAGCCCCAAAACCCTTTAGCGAATTGCAAAGTGCTGATAACAGCCGGCCCCACCTACGAAGCTATCGACGCGGTGCGAGGCATTACCAATCGTAGTAGCGGCAAGATGGGCTATGCCATTGCACAAGCGGCACAAGACTTGGGGGCTGCTGTCACGCTGGTGTCAGGACCGACCGCGCTAGCCTGTCCACAAGGTGTGCACAGATTGGATATCATTAGCGCAGCTGAAATGTTTAATGCCGTAAAGCAGCAGGTGAGCGAAGCGGATATTTTTATTGGCGTGGCAGCCGTGGCGGATTACCGCGTTGCTCAGCCATCCGAACAAAAAATCAAAAAAAGTGATGCCAAGTTAACGCTAGAGCTACTGCCTAATCCAGATATTTTGGCCTATGTTGCAGCTTTGCCGGATGCACCCTTTTGCGTGGGCTTCGCCGCCGAGAGTGAAAATCTACGTGAATACGCAGAGCAAAAGCGCAAAGCTAAGAAATTGCCCTTGCTCGCTGCAAATCTGGCGCAGCAAGCGATTGGTGCGGATGATAATGAATTGATTTTATTTGATGACTCAGGTGAACATTGCTTGCCTCGTGCCGATAAACTCACTTTGGCTAGGGCTTTGTTGCAGCACATTATTAAGCAACCGCAAATCTCACCACAGAGACACAGAGGCACAGAGAAAAACATTGTCGAAGTATAGACAGGCTATTCTATGTATCGGGCACAGTTTGTAGAGCTAAACATGTCAGTGCAGTTGGGTATTCAAGGGGGGCTTCACCAATATATGCTTTTGATTTGCTTTTCTCCGTGTCTCTGTGTCTCTGTGGTAAAGTCTTTAGAGATTTTAAATTCTTTAGCTTCATAGCAAAACGTAATTCCTGCCCAAGCAGGAATTACGATAAGAAGGGGAAATCGAAATGAAAGCAGTGGATGTAAAAATTCTCGATACGCGCTTACACGAACAACCGCCTAGTTATGGCACCCCTGGTTCGGCGGGGATAGATCTGCGTGCCTGTATTGATAACAACATGGTAATACAGCCCGGTCAATGCGAACTCATTCCCAGTGGCATCGCGATCCATTTAGCTGACCCGCATTTTGCCGCGATGATTTTACCGCGCTCCGGTTTGGGCCATAAGCACGGCATCGTGTTGGGCAACCTAGTGGGATTGATTGACTCGGATTATCAAGGGCAGATTTTTGTTTCGCTATGGAATCGCGGTCACCATCCTTTCACTCTAATGCCACTAGAGCGCATGGCGCAACTAGTTGTAGTGCCAGTGGCGCAGGTGCAATTCAATATTGTCGAAGAATTTCCCCTGAGCGAACGTGGTACGGGCAGATTCGGAAGTACGGGTAAGCATTAATGGAGGCCAAGTCAGAGCTTGGCCCATTTAATTCGAGAAATCAACAGGAGTCAGTATGGCAAATAACCCAACACGCATTTCGGTAAAGAAACCCTAATCCGTCCTGAAGCAACCTCTCCGCCTCGACATTAAGGGATTTACTGGTAGGTCATGCCGTGCTTTGCAAGAATGGCTATCATAGCGACAAACACCGCCGAGGCAACAGTCGGACCAAGTAGTTCATGCGCAGACGGCTAATTTAACTTTAGCCTATGGGGAAATTACTTCGCTTCATCAATCATGAGAATGGTTTTATCCTCAACCTCGTGCGCAACACTTGCCAGTGAAGGTTCTTGCGACAAGGAAGCAAGAATACCGGAAGGTTTGATCATGCCAATAAAGGTTTTCCCCGCTTCGGTGTATACCGAAATTCGGCACGGCAAAGCCATGTTTAAACGCATATCAGCAGCCATCACTTTAGATGCTTGCACAGGATTGCATACCTCAAACACGCGACATTGATTGACGAACTCTATGCCTTTGCCGCGTAAAGTGTTGCCTATATCGTGGACATGCAATACACCGAACTTGTTACGTTTAACCGCCGCATCAAGGTCTTCGGCGGCTTGCTCAAATGATTTATTAGTCTCAACTATGTAATACATTATTCATCTCCTGAATTAATACATAAGGGCTCACTACCACCGCCCACACATCAGTATCTGTGTCGTACCACGCAGCAGCTTGCTCGTCGCTTACTGTGCTGATCTTACTCTCAGACAACCAATTTGCGATGAGTTTCTTATTGTCTTCAGAAATTTGAAATGCCACCTCAACGAGATCAAGTTCGGCACACACCCAGATCGCGACACCGCTAGCGAAAAAACGTTGTAATTCTTTCCATGGAATGCTGGCAGTTTCTAAATTAACTTTCGCTCGGAAGACTTCTTGCTGATTTTCTGTTGTCATGTTCAACAAACTTTCAAAATACGTGAATAAAATTGTTATGTAAGGCTTGTGGCCCTAAATATATTACAGTTCTGGGTGGTTCAAATAATTATCTTTCACCCTTACATAATGCTCAGCAGAATATCGTAAATAAGCGATTTCTTCAGGTGTGAGTGCTCGCACTACTTTGGCGGGGCGGCCCATATATAGCATCTCAGATTCAAGCGTTTTGCCAGGAGAAATAAGGCTGCCCGCACCAATCATTACTCTGTCAGGAATGACGACATCATCCATAATAATTGAGCCCATACCGATTAGACATTCATTGCCGATGCGGCAGCCATGCAAAATCACCGAGTGACCTACGGTGACATAATCACCAATAATGAGCGGGGAGCCATCAGCTTGTTCCGCTGTTTTATGTGACACATGCCCCATTGTTAAATCTTGTACATTTGTGCTGCGCCCGATAACAATGTGATTTACGTCCCCGCGTAACACCGTATTGCACCAGATGGAGCTATCGTCACCAATTTCAACATCGCCTATAACTTGGCAAGAAGGGTGTAAAAAAACTCGCTCTCCGAGCAAGGGAGACGTATTGAGGTAAGAAGATAACGGCATATTTTATTTGACGAAATTCAATTCGATAAAGAATTCATCATCATTGATTTTGATAGGTAGTAAAACAGTTTGCCCAGCAAAGTGATGAATAATTTTATGGCCTTCACCTTGCAGCAACTGTGGCGATTGCATGTCAAAATCAAAGCCTTGTTCGGAAAGGATGCGCTTGGCGCCGCCCACCAACATATTAGTTAGCTCTCCAGCGAGATCAAGAGCTTCTTTATTTACGCTGCTAATTTCATGATCTAGTAAACCGAGAGAAATTTGGCGAATAGCCGGCAAGCTAAGAGACAGGGAAACGCTGCCGTTGACACCCTCAGCCTGCATGCTCGTAAGGGCGGAGACGACGCCTCGTGAGACATTGTCTTGCTTGGGTTCTGGAATGCCAGCTTGGATTTTCAATCTCACCATGGTGGAAAAAATTTTAAATAATGAGTCCATCAAGGCATTAATAATGAAGCCATCTATATGGCTGCCATCACTAATTGATACATCTTTTTTTGGCCTCAGACTCATAATTATTACTCCAAGTAAGTTGTGCTTAGTATTTTGCAAATAAAAGGTTTAGTAAAGTAGCTTCCACTTTAGTATTCCTCCTGCTCGAAGTGGAACAAGTCGGTGTTCACCAAATTCAAGCGTGCTTGGCACAGTCCAATCTTCGCGACGCAGCGTGATGGATTCTGTATTGCGAGGTAAACCATAGTAATCCGCTCCGAAGAAGCTGGCGAAGCCCTCTAGTTTATCTAGTGCCCCTGCTGCATCAAATGCTTCGGCATAGAGTTCAATAGCAGTATGTGCGGAGTAGCAACCTGCACAACCGCAGGCAGTTTCTTTGGTGTGTTGAGCATGGGGTGCGCTGTCCGTACCAAGGAAGAATTTTTTGCTACCGCTGCAAACCGCTTTGATAAGTGCTTCACGATGGATTTCGCGCTTCAGTATCGGTAGGCAGTAAAAATGTGGGCGTATGCCACCGACAAGCATGGCATTACGGTTATAGAGCAGGTGTTGAGGCGTAATGGTGGCGGCAATCGTATCAGCCGCTTCGGCAACGAACTGAGCCGCATTTTTGGTGGTAATGTGCTCAAAAATGACGCGCAGATTGGGTAAATCTTTGAGTAGTGGTTGCATGACACGCTCGATGAAGATGGCTTCACGATCGAAAATATCGATGTCAGCATTGGTAACTTCACCATGCACAAGCAAAGGCATGCCACAGCGTTGCATTTCTTCTAGGGCGGGGTAGCAATTGCGTAGATCAGTAACACCTGCATCCGAGTTGGTGGTTGCCCCTGCCGGATATAGCTTGACTGCGTGAACCACTCCACTCGCCTTAGTCGCACGAATCTCATCAGCACTGGTGCTGTCTGTGAGATATATTGTCATCAAGGGCTCGAATTTTTCACTTTCGGGTAGCGCAGCAAGAATACGTGCGCGATATTGAAGGGCTTGTTCAGTGGTGGTGATAGGTGGACGAAGGTTGGGCATAACAATTGCACGAGCAAATTGGCGTGCGGTGTCAGGCAACACAGACTGCATCAGCGCGTCGTCGCGTAGATGCAGGTGCCAATCGTCGGGGCGGGTGAGTTTGATTTCCATTATTGCTACATCCTCAAAGCTAGTGTTGTTACTAGTCAACACTGCTCATATTTGCTTTCTTAGGTGACATTTGCGTAAGCGCTGGGTCTTCTCGTTGCAAGAGCTGATGAATTAATCAGCATTTTCTCAGTACTTAGCATAGCAGACCAGTGGCAAAGACAAAACACTAGAAAAAATTAGGCGAGTCATTGGCTAATCGCAGGCCAATTCAGTAAATACACCTAGATTCCAGTATAATAAGCGAACTTATGGAAGAAACTACAAAACTATTATTCTCAGAACTTGCTCTTGATCCGCTTGTATTGCGGGCTATTGAAGAGACAGGTTACACCGAGCCAACACCTATTCAAGCACAAGCCATTCCGCACGTTATTGCGGGGCGCGATTTAATGGCAATGGCGCAGACAGGCACAGGCAAGACCGCTGCGTTTACTTTGCCAATGCTACAACGCTTGTTGCCGTATGCCAGTAGCAGTACATCCCCAGCCCGTCACCCCATTCGTGCATTGATCCTCGCGCCAACGCGTGAATTAGCAATGCAAGTCCATGAAAATGTGGTGACATATTCTAAACATGTGTCTTTGCGAACGACTGTGGTGTATGGCGGTACAGATATAAAGGCGCAAAAGCCTTCGTTAATGAGTGGCGTAGAGATATTGGTAGCCACCCCAGGACGTTTACTAGACCACGTTGAGAGCCGAAATTTGCAGCTGAATCAAGTGCAAGTGCTGATTTTGGACGAAGCCGATCGCATGTTGGATATGGGCTTTATGCCAGATCTTAAACGTATCGTTGCCTTGTTGCCAAAACAGAGACAGACACTGTTATTTTCCGCAACTTTTTCAGAAGAAATTAAAAAACTTGCTCAGGAATTTCTTGTTAATCCAGTTACTGTAGAAACTGCACGGCGCAATGCTGCTGGCGAGAATATTAAACAATCAGTGCTCATGGTCAATCATCAAGATAAGTACCATGCATTAGTTGAATTGATTCGTTCGCGTGGCGTAAAGCAAGTATTGGTGTTCACCCGAACCAAATTAAGTGCGGCACATGTTGCAAAGCAATTGGAGCGAAGCGGTATTCCTGCGGATGCAATACATGGCGACAAAACCCAACAGGAACGCATAAAAGCATTGGATGCCTTTAAAGCCGGTACGATTATGGCGCTATCTGCTACAGACGTAGCAGCGCGCGGCCTTGATATTGACCAGTTGCCTTTAGTTATTAATTATGAATTGCCCACGCACGCGGAAGATTATGTGCATCGTATTGGTAGGACGGGTCGAGCTGGTGCTTTTGGCGAAGCCGTTTCTTTGGTGGATGGGAATGAAGAGCGCAAGCTTCTGGAAATTGAGAAGCTGTTAAATCGTAAATTTCCTCGCGAGGTTGCGACCATTCCGACAGGCTATCAAAAGCCACTTAAGGCAGCACAAGTACGTAGCCATAAGCCAGCACACAAGGACGACTGGTTTTCTAAACCCTATGTGCCTGCAGTGAGCACTCGTGCGATGGAAAAAACGACAGTTGAACAAGTAGTGAAAAAACCACAAAAACAAATTGCGGCATTATTCAAAGTCAGAAATTAAGTATTTTCTACAAAGTTTACGGTTTGCGATGTTTCGTCCATGTTTAGCAGGGTCTCTATGGATGCAATATCAGCATGTGTTTCAGGATGCCGACTGCCACTGAAGCGAGCATTTTCGGGCAAAACAGCTAAATGTAGCAATGTACCTGATTTATTGTTTAGCGTGTAACTAGGTACAGTTTCTTCATGCCCTCCAATGCGAAGCGTCCATTCTCCATCGTCAAATTCAATATTATTTTTTAGTAAAAAAAGCAGTACGGCTTTTGAATCATCACTGAACAGCAAGAGATTTATATCAGATTGCTCGCCAGCCGTCCCACTTAAGACCGAACCAGTGAGATAAGGGTGAAACGCTTGTAGCATACGCATGGCAGCGAGTGCCTCGGTGCGCAATTGCTGTAAAATTTCAGGGTAGCTTTTATGCTGATAAAGCGCACGGTAGCTGTGGAGTGCTTTTTCAACTTCAAGATTGCTAGGTAAATGCTGCGTATCAAGTGCGCCAAGTTGTCGGGCGGCTTTGCGCTTGGCAAAGGCGAAATCGGTGATCCCTCCTTCCGCAATCAGGCGTGCAGTGTGATACGCGAGTTGCTCGCGCATCAGGTCACGACGTTGGGCATGCTGCTTGTGCATTTAGTAAAGTTGGTCTTTCACAGACTCATTTTGATCAATATCTTCCCCATATGGTGATTCTCCAACAGCAAGAGGAAGGTTCTCCTGATAGAAGTATTCATCTCTAGTGCCATTTGGATCTCGTAATCCACTGTCATTTATACGGCTTACAACCATATTGTCTGGCATGGTGTATTCAGCTTCTGGGACATTTTTAAGGGCACTTCCCATGTAATCTATCCATATGGGTAACGCCGCACCTCCACCAGTTTCTCTCTCCCCTAGGCTACGCGGAAAATCATAGCCTAGCCATGATATGGCAACAACCGTAGGTTGAAACCCACAAAACCACGCATCTCTGGAGTCACTTGTCGTGCCGGTTTTTCCAGCGAGATCCTGGCGACCCAGAGATAAGGCGCGTTTACCAGTGCCATGACGCACGACATCTTGCAACATATTGACCATAGTGAAAGCGTTGCGTACGTCGATAACTTGCTCAGCACCACTGCCAGCAACGACAGAGGCCGATTGGCCAACTAGATTGCCTTGAGAATCTTCAATGCGTTGAATGAAATAGGGGATGATGCGGAATCCGCCGTTGGCAAAGACTGAATATCCCGTAAGTAGTTGCATTGGTGTGACGGAGCCAGCCCCAAGCGCCATAGTAAGATAGGGTGGATTTCTGCTTTTATCAAAACCAAATTTAGTAATGTAATCTTGAGCATACTCAGGGCCGATAGCTTGTAGAATGCGGATGGAAACAAGATTTTTTGATTTAATTAGGCCCTCTCTCATGCTCGTTGGACCATCAAATGTATTTTCAAAATTCTTAGGTTGCCAAGGCTGATTGCCTGTTTGCGAGGAATCAAAAACCAAGGGGGCGTCGTTTATGATTGACGCAGGGGTAAAGCCTTTTTCCAGTGCTGCCGAATAGATAAAGGGCTTGAAACCTGAGCCGGGTTGTCTCCAAGCTTGGGTGACATGATTAAATTGGTTTTGGTTGAAATCAAATCCGCCAATTAATGAATAGATCTCGCCGTTACGAGGATTGGCTGAAACAAAAGCAGCCTCAACTTGTGGAAGTTGAGTAATCTGCCATCCCCCCTTATCTTTTTGCACACGAACCAATGAACCAACTCGGATGCGTTGATTTAAAGCAAGTTTTCTGCCTATTGATTGTTTAACGAAGCGTAATCCAGTGCCAGTAATTTCGACCTCCAATCCACCCTTGGTGTAAACCTTAACTTTGCTACGGCTAACTGACTCAACGATGCCAGGAATTAAATCGCCGTTGTTGGACACGTCTTGCAATGAATCTTCAAGAAACTCTTCGCTGTGACCTTTACGTAAATCTATGAAGCCTTCGGGTCCTCTGTAGCCGTGTCTGTGATCATAGTCTATAACGCCTTTTCTAACGGCGTTATAGGCAATTTCCTGATCTTTTACGCGTATGGTGGTGTAAACGTTGTAACCCTGAGTATAGGCACCTTCCTGATAGCGCTCATACATCACTTGACGAACCATCTCGGAAAGATAGTCTGCTTTAACAGCGAACTCTATGTTGCCACGTGTTACGACGATAGGCTCATCTTTGGCGGCATTAAACTGTTCGGTGTTAATCATTCCAAGAATATGCATACGGCGCAGTACGTACATTTGTCGGAGTTTCGCGCGTTTTGGATTTACCACAGGGTTGTAGGAGGAAGGCGCTTTTGGCAATCCTGCCAGCATGGCAGTTTCAGCGAGGCTAAGCTGACTAAGCGGCTTACCAAAATAAGTTAAAGCCGCCGCCGCGAAACCATATGAACGTTGCCCTAAGTAAATTTGGTTTATATAAAGCTGTAGAATTTCATCCTTGCTAAGATCGTGCTCAATTTTGAAAGCAAGGAGGACTTCATTGAATTTTCGAGTCCAAGCTTTTTCCGACGATAGGAAAAAATTGCGCGCAACCTGCATGGTGATAGTTGAAGAGCCTTGACGTTTGCTGCCAGAAAGAATATTTGCAACGGCTGCACGTACCGCACCAATATAGTCTACTCCGCCATGTTCATAGAATCGATCATCTTCAGCAGCTAAAATGGCCTCTTTTATGAGATCTGGTATTTCATCTATTTTAAGTAATTCACGTCGCTGCTCACCGAATTCACCAATTAGCAAACCCTCTGCGCTGAATACTCGCAAAGGAACCTTCGGGCGATAATCAGTCAAGGAAGCTAAAGAGGGTAAAGTCGGATAAGTGAGCATTGCCGCAAAAATGAGCAGCAACGCAGGTATCAACGGTAAAGCAAGGGCAGCAAGGGCCGGATAGAACCACCAACGAGAAGTCATAACAAATTTTATTAATTAAGTACTCTTATTATATCGGCTCTTGCTCGGCAAAATAAGCTTATAGAAAAAACTTTACACAATCGGGTGTTATTGCTAGGATTTAAACCACTTTGTTTGAAATAACGCCAACTAGCCTATGATTAAAGGAAATTTTGATATTCAACTAGATTTTTTGAAGACTTCTATGCCGCCACTTATTGGGGTGGATATTAGCTCGTCCTCAATTAAAATAGTTGAATTGAGTGAGCTTCCTAAAAAAGGTGGTTACGTAGTTGAGCGGTATGCAATAGAACTATTACCCCAAGATGCAGTGACAGATGGCAATATTAATAATCTAGATGTCGTTTCTGAGGTATTACATAGTGCATGGAAGCGTATGGGTAGTCGCATAAAAAACGTTAGTCTTGCCTTGCCAGCAGCGGCCGTAATTAGTAAAAAAATTCTGTTACCAAGTGGTTTGCGTGAAAATGAATTGGAAGACAAGGTCGAGGCCGAAGCCAATCAGTACATTCCTTTTGCGCTCGAAGAGGTTAATCTGGATTTTCAAATAATTGGCCCAGCACCTACTGATCCTGAGGAGGTAGAAGTGTTGTTGGCGGCATCTCGAAAAGCAAATGTGGAAGATCGTGTTGCAACTGCTCAGGCAGCTGGCTTGAAAGCGATAGTCGTGGATGTCGAACCGTATGCAGCAGAGGCTGCTTTTGAACAAGTACGAGCTCAATTGCCTGGCGGAGCAGTAGATCAGTGCGTCGCACTGGTAGACATTGGCGCAAGCGTGATGAATGTTAATGTCATGCGTAATGGGCAGTCAGTTTACATGCGCGACCAACAAATTGGTGGTGCCCAGCTAACTCAGATGATCCAAGATGTGTTTGGATTGTCGGCGGAAGAGGCGGAGTTGGCCAAACGTAAAGGCGGCTTGCCGGAAAACTATGAAAGTGATGTGCTGGCGCTGTTTTTAGAAAATGTGGCAACCGAAGTAACACGAGCTTTGCAGTTTTTTTTCACCTCCACGCAGTTCAACGAAATTAATTATGTAGTGCTGGCAGGAGGATGTGCGGCCTTGTCTGGACTAGATGATGCTGTTGCTACACGCACGCAAGTGAGTACTTTGGTAGCAAATCCTTTCTCACAAATGACCTTGTCGAGCAAAATTAAACCTCAGCTACTGCAAATGGATGCTCCCGCATTAATGATTGCCTGCGGCTTAGCAATGCGGAGATTTGACCCATCATGATACGCGTCAATTTATTGCCCCATCGGGAAGAAAAGCGACTCGCGCGCCAATTACAGTTCATGATTTTCAGCGGAATAGCGCTTGTGCTAGGGCTTGTCGTGGTTGGTATTGTGCATATGGCAATCAATGCTAAGATTTCATATCAGGAGAGCCGCAACACATATTTAACGAAAGAAATTGCGCAGCTAGATAAACAGATTGTGCAAATAAAAAAACTGCGACTGCAAACACAATCTTTGCTGGCTCGGAAGACGGTGGTTGAAGATTTGCAAAGCACACGCTCAAGTGTTGTTCATCTGCTTGATCAAATACTAAATATATTGCCAGATGGAATATATTTGCGAAGTCTAAAACAAACGGGTAATAAAATCAGTATTATTGGATATGCTCAATCAAGTGCAAGAGTTTCGACATTGATGCGTGCTATTGAAAGTTCAGCATGGCTGGATTCGCCAACCTTGCTGGAAATTCATGCATCCACATCCGCAGGTGCACGTTTGAGCGAATTTTCTCTGGACTTTAGCTTAGTCAAGCAAGTGCCGGGAAGTATGTCTGCCAAACGACTTGCAGGGAAAGGTTAAGGCATGTCGATACAAAATCTGATAGAAGAAATAAAGAATGTTGATCCAAAAACCCCGGGAAGCTGGCCTTTGGCGATCAAGATTGGGGCATTTGTGTTGATCTTTGTAGCCGCAATAGTGGCTGGGGCGGTGGCCGATTGGAATGGGCAATGGGAAAGTTTACAGAGCATCAAGCAGAAAGAGTCGCAGCTGAAAACAACTTTCTTATTTAAAAAGAGGCAAGCGATAAATTTAGATATTATCAAAAAACAGTTGATCCAGACACAGCAATCATTTGGTGCTTTACTTAAACAATTGCCGAACAAATCTGAAATGGATGCCCTGTTAACTGATATCAATCAGGCAGGGCTGGGGCGAGGGCTTCAGTTTGATTTATTTCGCCCTGGGGCAGAAGTTGCGACGGGCGCTTTTACAGAGCAGTCAATTTCTATTCGAGTGACGGGGGATTATGATGATCTAGGGAAATTTGCTAGTGATATTTCTCAATTGCCGCGTATTGTCACTTTGAACGATATAAGGATTTCTCCGGGGGCTGGAAGTGTTTTGAGTATGGATGCGACAGCAAAAACTTATCGTTATCTTGATGAAGATGAATTAGCTGCACAGAAAAAATCACCTGGAGCACCAAGATGAGGGCGAGCTATGTATTGTTGCTTTCGGCATTAGCGCTAACTGCTTGTGGAAATGAAGAATATCAGGATTTGCGCGATTTTGTAAAAAATTCCGGCGCTAATATGCGCGGAAAAGTAGAGCCGCCGCCTAAAATTGTCGTATATGAGCCGTTTACTTACACAAATGAAGCGGGAATCCAAGACCCATTTAAACCACGTAAGGCAGACCCGAAAGCTGGGAATGCTGGTGCAAATCAACCAAACCTGAGTAGAGCGAAAGAAGAATTGGAAGAATTTTCTTTGGAAAGCTTGAAGATGGTGGGTTACCTTAGGCGAGCTGATGTGGATTACGCAATTGTGCGATCTGCTGATGGCAAGCTACATCGCGTAAAGGTGGGTAATTATATGGGTCTAAACTTTGGCCAAATCTTGTCGATATCTGATGCTGAAATAAAGATAGAAGAAATGGTGCAAGATAGTGGTGGCGATTGGTCAGAGCGCGAAAGTAGTTTGCAGTTGGTAGAGTAATTAGGAGTAATCATGAGACAGTTTATTAACCCAGCTCGTAGCATTGTCAGATTAGCTATTGTTGTCCTTTCAATATGGGCTGTAGCAGCGATTGCCGCGCCCCCCGAGGGAGGTGCGAATAGCATACTGACACTCAGTGCAAGTCAAATAGACGGTGGGAAGCTAGTATTAAAAGTGGGGTTTAAAAATGCATTGGCCAACCTGCCAGCAACTTTCACGATTAATACCCCTCCACGAATTGCGTTTGACTTTCAGAACACAGAAAACGGCTTGGGGAGATCGAGCCAAGAGTTTGGTGAGGGAGTGTTGCGCGGAGCAAATGTCGTTCAAGCAGGAAGCCGTACACGATTAGTAGTGAATCTCAAACAGATGTTGGGTTATGAGACGCAGATAGAAGGAAATGACCTGCTTATTACGCTGCATGGAAAAGCGGAGACAGGTTCAAGTGAAGAAGTGAGTACGGCTCGATTTGCCGAAGCTAGGCCGGGTGAACAAATGCACAGTCTGCGTGATGTTGATTTTAGGCGTGGTGAAAATGGTGAAGGCCGGGTTCAGATAGATTTATCCGATGATAGTGTTGGTATTGATATAAAGCAGCAGGGAAAAGCCTTGGTGGTCGAGTTTATAAAGACCAGTCTACCAAGAAATTTACAGCGTAAATTGGATGTAATTGACTTTGCTACGCCAGTACAAATGATAGATACCTTCACCCAGGGAGAAAATACCCGTATGGTGATTGAGCCAAAAGATAAATGGGAATACGCCGCCTATCAGACGGACAGCAAATTTATTATTGAAGTAAAGGCTGTAACTGAAGATAGTAAAAAATTGGTTAATACAGGTCAGGGGAATTTTGCGGGTGAAAAGCTGAGTTTAAATTTTCAGAATATTTCAACTCGTGAAGCACTTAATGTGATTGCTGACTTCACCAATTTAAATATGGTGATTAGTGATACGGTTAAAGGCAATCTCACACTGCGCTTGAAAGATGTACCGTGGGATCAAGCTTTGCAAATTATTCTCGATACACGGGATTTAATGCAGCAGAATGAAGGTAATGTCATCATGGTTGCGCCTCGCGAAGAAATCGTTGCCAGACAAAAAGAAACCTTAAAATCTCAACGAGTCATCAGTCAGTTGGAGCCCGTATTGACAGAAGCATTTGCACTCAGCTATGCGAATGCACCGGATGTAGAAAAAATTATTGCCAGCTATCAAAATCAGTCATCGCCTGGAATGCCACAAGCGGGCACAGAGGGAACAGACAGTGCTACAGCATCTGGTAAAAAAAGTGAGAATATTGCCTTTGATAAAAGAACAAATACCTTGTACATCACAGCTACCCAGTCTCGTTTAACGCAAATTCGTGAGATTATAAAAAAACTAGATGTACCAGTTCGACAGGTATTGATTGAGGCAAGATTTGTAGCAGCTACACGTAACTTCAATAGAAAATTGGGGGGGCGCCTAGGTTATGGACAATCGGCAGCTACAACATTTGTTGGCGGAAGTACTGCACAAATTAATAGTGCATCTCAGGCAAATTTGGCAGGTTTTCCGACAGCTGCAGGTTCACTATCTTTATCACTTTTTGATCAATCTGCAACAAAGACATTGACTCTGGAGTTGGCGGCATCGGAACTGGATGAGACGCTTAAGTCTATTGCCAGTCCTCGCATTATGACTGGGGACTCAACAGAAGCAACGATAGCATCCGGTGTCGAAATACCTTACACACTTGCTGCGACAGGAACATCCCCACCCACAACAGCATTTAAAACGGCTGAATTGAGTCTTAAGGTAACACCAAAAATCACGCCAGATAACAAAGTTACGATGAAGGTAGCGGTGAAACAGCAAACTGTAGGGACATTATATGGTGGTATACCTAGCCTCAATAATAATGAAGCTAATACAACAGTATTGGTGGATAACGGAGGTACAGTAGTAATTGGTGGTGTGTATAGCCAAGACCTGCAAAAGGCTACCAATAAAGTGCCGCTGCTGGGAGACATCCCGCTACTTGGGTGGCTATTCAAGAATGATGTTAAATCGGATACCAAGAAAGAATTGCTGATTTTCATTACACCAAAAATCTTGAAAGAAAGTTTGAGTATCAAATAAAGATTAATTCAATCTAAGCAAAGCCCGGGGAAACCGGGCTTTCGTTTTTTCAGGTGCTTAACTAGGCACATTTCCGATACAATTCGCACCATGATTTTTGCCAACACAGCACACGTAAAACGCGCCTCTGGAAACATTGTTTTAGTTGGAATGATGGGCGCAGGTAAAACCACTGTTGGCCGAATGCTGGCTAAAAAATTGGGCAAAACATTTATCGACAGCGATGAAGAGATACAAAAGCGCACCGGCGTTAATATATCTCATATATTTGACGTGGAGGGCGAAGAAGGATTTCGTCAGCGCGAGAGTGCAGTTATACTGGACTTGTGCAAACTCGATAATATTGTTCTAGCTACAGGAGGGGGAGCGATACTGAATTCCGGTAATCGTAAAGTCCTTCAGGAAAATGGGCTCGTCATTTATTTGAAAAGTGGAGTGCATGACCTTTGGCAGCGTACCCGCCATGATCACAATCGGCCCTTGTTGCAAACAGCTAATCCGCGCGCCAGATTGCAAGAATTATTCGTGCAACGCGACCCAATTTATACAGATGCAGCTGATTGTGTTGTACATACCGGAAGACAAAGTGTGCAAGTGCTAATTGCACGACTTATTAAGAAAATCAGCTCTCTTGATCAAGCAGTACAAAAAACTATGCAAACATTGGATGTAGGACTAGCAGAAAGAAGTTACCAAATTCACATCGGAGAGGGCCTGACTATGCAAGCCGAGTTGCTGCTAAAGCATATTCCGCATAAGCGTGCCGTTGTAATCACGAATACGACAGTAGCTCCTCTGTATCTCGAAACATTATCAAATGTATTAACGTCAAATGGAGTTCAACTTCAATCAATCATATTGCCTGATGGTGAAAAATATAAAAATACCGAATCACTGAATACGATTTATGATGAGCTACTTAGCCAGCGCTGTGAACGCAGTACGCCACTTATAGCGCTAGGGGGTGGGGTGATTGGTGATATAACAGGTTTTGCTGCGGCAAGCTATTTGCGTGGTGTGCCATTTATTCAAATCCCAACCACTTTGCTCGCCCAAGTGGATTCTTCCGTAGGTGGTAAAACAGGCATCAACCATCCCTTGGGTAAAAACATGATTGGTGCATTTTATCAGCCTCAAGTCGTGCTTGCAGATGTGGCGACATTGGATACCTTGTCTGATAAAGAATTACGCGCCGGAATTGCAGAAGTGATTAAATATGGATTGGTTCGGGATTTGCTATTCCTAGAGTGGCTTGAACAGAATATTGATAAATTGCTACAACGTGATGCAGAAGCATTGCAATATGCCATTGTGCGTAGCTGTCAAAATAAAGCCGATTTGGTGGGAAAAGATGAGCGAGAGAGTGGCGACCGAGCATTGCTAAATTTAGGCCATACCTTTGGACATGCGATAGAAAATGCGATGGGATACGGCGTGTGGCTGCACGGTGAAGCAGTCGCCGCAGGCACGATTATGGCCGTAGATTTATCCAGACGGCTAGGTTGGCTCACTGAACAAGATGTTGAGCGTACCAAGGCTTTGTTTGTCAAAGCAGGGCTGCCAATTGTAGCACCGAATTTGGGCGTAGAGAAATACACCCAATTGATGGGTTTAGACAAAAAAGTTGCACATGGCAAAATACGTTTTGTACTGTTAAAGCAACTTGGTCATGCGGTTATTGCAAGTGACGTGGCAGCTGATCTGTTGGGGCAAACTTTAGAGAGCTGTAGTGCTTAATATTATTGCCTATGCGGCGAGCCCAGCGGGCTCCAGGGGCCGCAAAACTCACGAAGATGCTCCACCCGGCAGAAGTGAGTTTCAACGCGACCGCGACCGCATCATCCATTCCAGTGCATTTCGACGTTTAGAATACAAAACACAGGTATTTGTAAATCATGAAGGTGATTTATTTCGCACTCGGCTGACACACAGTATCGAAGTCGCACAAATAGCCCGTTCCATTGCACGACGACTAAAACTCAATGAAGACCTAGTTGAAGCCATATCACTAGCACACGATCTTGGTCACACTCCATTTGGTCATGCAGGCCAAGATGCGCTTAATGATTGCATGAAAGATTACGGTGGTTTCGAGCACAACTTACAATCTTTGCGTGTGGTTGATGTTTTAGAAGAGCGTTATGCTAATTTCGATGGCTTAAACCTCTGTTTTGAAACCCGTGAAGGAATTCTCAAACACTGTACGAAAGAAAACGCACTGCAACTAGGCGATGTGGGTGAACGATTTTTAAACAACCAGCGTCCTAGCCTTGAGGCGCAAATTGCTAATCTGGCTGATGAAATTGCATATAACAATCATGATGTAGATGACGGGCTACGATCCGGTTTAATTACACTGGATCAGCTAGCCTCAGTGAGATTATTTGCCACTCATTTAGATGAAGTACGGACAATCTACCCTGAGCTAGCAGAGCGACGTGTAGTGCATGAAACTATCCGACGCATGATAAATACCCTAGTAACAGATGTTATTTCGCAATCTGAAAAAAGTATTGCAGAGCAAACGCTTGAAGAAATAGCGGATGTGCGTAATGCGCCGACACTAATTGCCTTTAGTGCTCATATGCAAGAGCTGAATCGAGAACTCAAATCTTTTCTGCGTGCTAATTTATACCGCCATTATCTGGTGATGAGAATGAGTGCCAAAGCCCAAAGAATCATCAGTGAGTTATTTGATGTATTTATGGGCGATCACAGATTGCTACCGCCACAATTTTTCCACGCTGCTGAACAGTCACATGCGCGTGCTGTAGCAGATTATGTGGCTGGCATGACAGACCGTTATGCTATTAGAGAGCATAGGCGCTTATTTGCGGTGGAAGAAATTTAAAAGGGCATCCGGTGCGGATACCCTTTTCTGATATGGGATTAGAACGTAAAGGGACTAGCAGGAAGTTTGCATGGAGTAGTGTCAGCTAACAGCGCGGGCAGTCTAAACGACCATTCACTTAGTGCTTCTGACCCTTGAACTACAGTTCTGGCACGGATTCTAGTGACGACCCAGATAGCACTATTTTTTCCATAAGTTAAATTAAAAGTAGCAAGCCCGCTTGCATCAGTAGTAACAGAGCCGGGAACGGTACCTGCGGCTGAATTGACAGGTGTAATAAGGGAGTCTAGCTTTCCCCCTGTAAGCAAAGCGTTCGTTGCATAAAGTTTACGAACCCCGTCCTCGGCAGTGTCGAGAAACAAATTTTCGTTTACATCTTCGTTATAAAACGTTCCAGCAGTGGCGGCGTCAGCATCGGCTGCACAAGCCGACCCCGTACTCCATGCTACTGGCCATGCACTTAAATTTACTACTGTACCCGCTGGCGCTGGGTTACCGTTAGAATCTGCAACTAATACCGACATTGCCAAAATATATCCAGTGAGATTCGTGGTTTCCGTAAGTACAGTTGCCGAGCCAAATGCAATAGAGCCCGCCGATCCTCCGATGACCACAGAGGCATCGCTGCCTGAAGGGCTTGTGCCAGTTTTTATTGTAGTACCAAGTACTTGAGCGCGAATTTGCACTCCAGTTTGACCAGAAGATTTGGAGCCGGAGGTAAAGCTGGTACTAGCCTGTCCAAGGCCTAAAGTAGTTGTTGTCGTGGTGGTGGAAAGAGCAAAAGCAGGTGTAACTGCCTCTCCACCTCCAGTGGGATTGACTATTGTAAATGCAATTGGAGCATCACCTACAGGCATGCCGTTGGCATCATTGACGGTTGCGATTAAAGTAGAGACACCTTTTGTTGTGCCAACGCTCTTGCTAACAAGGCTAGGTGAGGCTTGTAGCGTAACTGTGTTGGCAGTAGTGGCGGTCATAGACACAGACATACTGGCATTTGATCCAGTAGCAGCAGGGTCATCAACATAAACACTGGCTATACCTGCTTGAGTTGTTGATAAAGTGGCGGTGGCAGTGCCGCCAGCAACAGTAACAACCGTAGCACTGGGCGTAAGTGTTTGTGTATCCCAAGTACCTAAACTAGTGACAAATCTAACTTGCGTGGAGCTCGGGGCGTTAACTTTTATCGCCAGCGTATCGCCAATTTTCATGGCAACTTGAACCGGATTACTCGTTGCGGTACCACCATTGAGAGTGGAGCTCAAGATGCTAAGTGTCGCGGCCGAAGGTGTGATGGTGAAAGCACTGCTAGCTGTTGCGCCAAGAGTCGTTGCGGTAACAGTATTGCTGCCGGCCGTTGTACCAGTGATCGTGCTGGTGAAAATGCCACTTGTGTCAGTTACACCTGACGCAGGCGAGAATGCCACCACGCCCGTGCCAGACTGGGTTAAAACAACGGCGGTGTTGGGCATGACTGTACTAGCGGAATCCTTGGCGGTAACCGTTATTGTAGAAGTTTGAGAGCCATTGTCAGAGATACTCCCGCTACTCGAAGTTATGGCAGCAGTGGAGCCAACAATTTGCACTGGAAGTTGTGTTGTAACAGTGCCAGCTGTCGCTGTAATAGTTGCGGTACGATTAGACCTGTCAACTCCACCCGCTTTAAATGTGAATGTGCCCACGCCTGTTCCATCAGTAGTTATAGAACTCTGATCCAGCAAACCTGAATCTGTCGAAAGCGCGACTACAACACCTGAAACCGCTGTATTGGAAGTGCTTATCGATGAGAGCGTTATTGTGGCGGGTGTGGAATTATCTGATTGAACGCTGAGAGGTGAGGCAGATAGCAACAGTGTTGCTGCTGTAGGTGTAGTGCTTGTTGTAGTGGTGGTTGCAGTAGTTGAAGCAACCTGACCACACCCAGACATGGCAATCATGGAAGAAAGCGCTAAAACACTAAGTACATACGACACTGTATGTTTAGTTGAAATCACCATATATTTCCTTTTTCGTGTCCACACGCATATCAAGAAACCACACGTTACAACAAAAACATTCTCTACACAACATGTTAGCGGTTTTTGTTGATAAAATATCCGCAGAAATAAGTGCGCGAAAAATGGCCTGAAAAGTTAGTAAGAATTTGTACGAACTAAGCAAAATCAATAGCTGAGAAATATCACTACTGCCCAGTATATATTCAACTGGTTTCACCCCCTTTGTTCGAGCTCGTAGTCGCTGCCTGTAAGGCATGCTGCATAGATGTTGGCAGGGGTAACAATATCTCAATAGCTAGGAATTTTGTGTCAGCCTTAGCTTCCCGCGATTTTACCTTTCGTTTATCAGGGCAGCAGTGATTCAAAGTGGCATTTATTATTTTCCGCAAGCGATCTTCCACATCACTGCGGGAGCAGTATCCAGCACCACTGGTTCCCAGGCATAGGTTTCAGCATGTGTATAAAGCACCTCGCCCTTCTCCATGTTTTCTTCATATAGGGCAACATAAAGAAGTCGAACTTCGCCAAATTTGCAGTCATACTCTTCCTGAGTTTTGATGGAGTAATACACCAGCTCACCGTTAAACTGTGGGACTTTATAGTCAGTTAAACGCCACATTTGAGCGCGATGTCGCTCCTTGATAATACTGCCCGGATTCGCGTAATAGCTAATATCTGGTGTTTCCAGTTTTGCAACCCAATCCTTGGTCTGACTTTTGATCTCAGTCACTTGATTAACAACTGGTGCAACTTCGCTCATAGGCATTCCATTAAATATCGCCATTGCGATGAGAGCACTTAAAGCCAGTATGCCAGCCAACATATTTAACCCCCCCATTTTTCGCTTAGCATTAAACTGAACTAACATCTTCAATGTGACAAGATTTTCTTCTCAAGATGAGATATTGTGTACAAGTTATTGAATGAATTCCCGATAGATTTGTATGATCGAACAGTATATTGTTATTGCGTAGCGAGCAAAGTTAAAGTCGGAACGCGTATATCAAAGGAGACAAGTATGTTATTGAATCGCGTAGTTGTATCGTTACTACTGGCCCTCAGTCCAATGGCGATGGCTGATTCTCTTGATGTTCACATGAACAACACTTCAGCCCAATTTAAATTAGGTATGTCTGCTAGCGGCATCGGTGATGGAGATGCTGAGCTGCAATCTCGGCTGTTTTTTAACGATGCGTCTGACATGCTGCTTGATGCAGGTGTTTTCGCAAGAGGCGCAAGTGGTGGCGGCGAAGAAGGCTCTGCTGGCCCGATCGCAGGAGGGGGCCTCAGAGTCGTGTACAGCAAGCTTGATAATTTAGGAACTACATATACATTGGCTTGCATTGCTCTCGGAGGTGAGTTTGGTTTCGCGCTACCTTCCTCTATCCCGATTTCTATAATAGGCAAATACCTTTTGTCCCCGAAAATCTTATCTTTTGCCGACGCTGAGCGATATAACGAATATGGTGTACGCCTAGAATTAGCAGCATCGCAGCAAGCTAAAATCTATTTTGGCTTCCGTCAAATTGGTTTTGGTGCAAAAAATGCCGGTAGTCTGGTGCTTGATACGGGCACACATATTGGCCTAGTTGTAAGCTGGTAGCTTTCTGGGGTCTTTAGGCCACATGAGTGTCGACTCAGCCCCCGAAGAATGCAATTACAATATGGTTGTTAATGCCATCATTAAGTGCATAAGCCGGATTTAACAAAACGGCGGCGGCAAGACACGCTAGCAATACAATTTTTTCCATGATGCTCTCCCTGTTACACATATATTTTTCTTGGAATAAAGTCTAGCAGTTGATGTTTTTATCAAAAGCTGAGAACAGCACTATTTATTGGGCTTATTTCATAGCAATTACATTGAGTTGTCCGGCTAAAACAAGCTCAATGAAGATTTATTTCCGGAGCCGCTATCTTTAAATTAGTTAAAGGAGTGAGTAATGCCAACGTACAAAGTCGCATTCGATTCTCTGGAATGGCAGGCATCCACGCCGGGTGCTCGCTTTAAAGTATTTAGCGACAGGAGTAAGCAAGTTCGATTGCTCGAATTCAGTTCAGAGTTTGTTGAGCTTCAGTATTGCCTTAAAGCTCACATTGGTATTGTTTTAGAAGGTGAGCTGGAAATTGATTTTGACGGTAAAATCATTTG
>Ga0316204_10003213_pt1 | contig 33626 bp, 30 predicted proteins | sample 6monrhotite_MG_2_FD_205661 | JGI IMG/M metagenome (GOLD analysis project Ga0316204, IMG submission 205661) | Microbial mat bacterial communities from mineral coupon in-situ incubated in ocean water Damariscotta River, Maine, United States -... | ecosystem: Environmental > Aquatic > Marine >... | reverse complement strand
ATTCTGAAGTGTTACAAAAATTCCGTTTAGCTGCACAAGGTAAACGTGAAGGTAAACAGCCACCTGATCATTTACGTAAGCGTGTAGAAGAACATTTTGATCCGCTACCATTTTATAGTGAACCGCTCGAATCACAATTAACGGATAAACATAAATATCCTTTGAATGCGATTACTCAACGTCCAATGGCAATGTACCATTCGTGGGATTCTCAAAATGCCTGGTTGCGTCAAATTCATGCACATAACTATTTACATGTTCATCCATCACTTGGGGAGAAACATGGCTTTAAAGATGGTGATTGGATTTGGGCTGAATCTATGCACGGTAAGGTTCGTTGTATGTGTCGCTTTAGTGAAGCAGTAGAACCCGGTACTGTCTGGACCTGGAATGCAATTGGTAAAGCATCCGGCGCCTGGAACCTGGACAAAGATGCCAACGAATCTAAAAAGGGTTTCTTACTTAACCATTTAATTTCTGAAGAGCTACCTGCAAACGAAGCCGGTGATCATTTGTCAAATTCGGATCCCGTTACCGGTCAAGCTGGCTGGTACGATGTTCGTGTTCGAGTTTACAAAGCCGAAGACGATGAAGAAAAAGTTACCTACCCACAATTCGATGCAGTGCCAAGTTACCCAGGTACTGATAAACGTCGTAAGTGGTTGAGCTACTTCGCCGGTAAGTTCAATAAAAAATAATTTAGTTTATTAAAACTTGCCTAACAAAAGGCAAAACAGGATAAAGCAATGACTCAGTTAGCATTAGTTATCGACTTAAACGTTTGTGTGGGTTGCCATGCATGTGTCACCAGTTGTAAAGAATGGAACACATCAGGGCCTGCCGGTTCAATGAGTGACGATAACCCTTATGGACAAGATCCAACGGGTACTTTTTTTAATCGGGTACAAACCTATGAAGTCGGTGAATTTCCATTAACAGAAACCGTTCACTTTCCTAAAAGTTGTTTGCATTGCGAAGATCCACCGTGTGTTCCAGTTTGCCCAACAGGTGCAAGTTACAAACGAGAAGAAGATGGTATTGTATTAGTTGATTACGATAAGTGTATTGGTTGTCGGTATTGCTCGTGGGCTTGTCCTTACGGTGCCCGTGAAATTGATGAGCACCAAAAAGTCATGAAAAAATGTACCCTATGTGTTGATCGTATTTATGACGAAACTTTACCTGAAGAAGAACGTAAACCTGCTTGTGTACTCGCATGCCCAACAAGCGCACGTTTATTTGGTGACGTACATGATTCAGAGTCAGAAATTTCAGTCACCATTCGCGAAGAAGGTGGCTATCAATTGATGCCTGAATGGGGAACCAAACCATCGAACCATTATTTACCACGACGTAAAACACGCATGCATATTCACGATGATGAATTAGAACGAGCAGATAATCCGTTGAACAAAGAACAACGTAAACCTAAAGGCCCAATTGATGCACCTACGTTGGATGATTCAACGAGTTGGTAGAGATAGATTGCCTTTTTATATTTAATTTTTTAAGCATTAATATTTATAGTTTAGTTTTGTAAAAATATACAAGCTATTAATAAACAGAGGAACAAAACAATGAATCCTGCATTCAGTGTCATTTTTTTAACAACCCTAATTGGCGTAGGCCAAGGCTTGTTTTTAGCTCTATTCACTGGGCAAAGCTATTCAGCCGTAAAACTATTACCGGCCGCAACCACTGTAGAGTTTTATAGTATTGGCGGTTTGATTGCTTTAGTCTTTTTAGTTGGCGGACTCATTGCTTCATTCTTCCACCTTGGACACCCGGAGCGAGCTTGGCGCGCAGCAGCAATGTGGCGTACATCATGGCTGTCTCGTGAGGTTCTCGCATTACCAACGGTAATGGGTTTACTGTTTATTTATTCAATTATGCATTACTTTGAGTGGGACGTTGTTCTATTCACCAGTAAAGCCGGCGCTGAGTTATCTCTCTCATTATTAGTAGGTATCTTTGGAATGCTTGCGACCTTCGCACTGTTCTTATGCACGGGAATGATTTATGCCTGTTTAAAATTTTTACAAGAGTGGCATACTCCACTAACTGTTATTAACTATACCCTTTTAGGAACAGCTTCTGGTTTTGTTTTAGCAACTGCTTTTGCCACTTATACTGCACCAGGCTTGCTTACATTTTTTGGTACATGGTCAATTATTATTACACTCGCAGCGCTTATTACGCGAGCGGCTTCCTTACTTCGTAACCGCAATATTAAATACAAATCATCGCCACAGACAGCTATTGGTGTACGTCATACAAAAGTAAAACAAATTGCTATGGGAATGATGGGCGGCTCAGTGAATACTCGTGATTTTAATCACCATATGTCTGCACTATTTTTCAAATCTGTTAAGTGGGTTTTCTTAGTGCTTGTTTTTGTTATTCCTAGCATTTTAATTTGGATTGGCATGGAAGAGGCAAATCGTACTATTTTATTTAGTGCTTTCGTTATTCAATATATTGGGTTGATCGCTGAGCGCTGGTTCTTCTTTGCACAAGCGAATCATCCGCAAAATATTTATTATCAAACAGTTTAATTAAATATTAATTATTATAAAAAGGCCTATCTTAATAGATAGGCCTTTTTTATTTCTTATAAAGAATTTACACCATAGACTCGTTGAAAAAATGTTAGACGTTGAATTAAAAGTTCGGCATTAAATTTTGCCAGGCCTATCAACTGAGGGTGAACTTGCCAGTGCTCTACATTATGACCTCTCACCTCATCTTCAATTTCTATATTCTCTTTCAAACTCACTAATGTATCGGTTAACGATTCACTTAAAGATGGGGATACTAAGAATAATTCCAAGTCATTAACCTTTGCGGTTAAGTGAGACAGTTGCTCTAGTTTTTCACTCGGCATAGTAAAATTCACACCGTCTAAGATTTCATTAACATATGACATATCGTCGAGATAATTTTCGTCAGAGTAGTATCGTTTAATTTCTGCCTGTGCAATAAAAGGCAAACTAATATGAGGTAAATCCTGGAAACTCAATTCTTGAGCTGTTACGAGCCGCATCCTTGCACTCCTGGTTAACTAATTGTAAATGCGATATTACCTTATGTTATTGTCGATAAAAGTAATACGAATCACACTTGCATACCTAATTATCAAGTTTGAGACATAGCGCAATACTCTTTTTAGCAAAAAGTATAAGTGGTCATTTCTAAATCAATTTCTTTGTTTTTATGCTAGTATATTATTCATTCAAAAATAACATTTCTTCGGGAACTTTTTCTTTCATTACCACTCTTTAGACTTAGTAAAACAATATGATGAACATTTCCATGACATATTTTAAATTATTCATTTCGATTTTATTCTTTATCTTTCATTTTTCAGTAAATGCAAAATCACCTTCTGTATATCCAGCTGTTGATGTGGAAATGACAACACAAAAAGTTTCCAAGCATGTTTACTTTGTACAAGGTAAGGCTGGTGTTCCAACGGATAATGCCGGTTTTATATCAAATGCTGGGTTCATTGTGACTAATGACGGTGTTGTTGTATTTGATACATTGGGAACACCGTCTCTTGCAGCACGTTTATTAAAAGAAATTCGTCAAGTAACGTCTTTGCCTATTCGCTACGTTGTAGTGAGCCATTACCATGCCGACCATATATATGGTTTACAGGTTTTTAAAGAGCTAGGGGCAAAAATTATTGCACCACAAGGTGCCAGACTTTATCTTGAATCTCCCGTTGCTGATAGCTTACTTGAAACACGTCGTTTTGAACTTGATCCATGGGTTAATAAATCAACCTATCTCGTTAATCCTGACCAATATATTGAAAAAAATACTCAGTTTAGTTTAGGCAATATCAATTTTAAAATTAATTTGCTTGGTAACGCACATTCACAAGGTGACTTAACCTTATTAGTTGAGCCCGATAACGTTTTATTTTCCGGTGACTTAATTTTTGAAGGGCGCATACCCTTTGTTGGACAAGCTAATATCATTAATTGGTTAAAAGCACTCGATAATATGCGCAACGTAAATGTGTCCGCTGTTTTACCCGGCCATGGTCCTCTAGCAAAAGATCCCAACGCACTCATTAACCTAACCTATGGATATTTATCTTTACTTAAAAATAGTATGCAAGCGGCAGCTAAAAACTGGACTCCATTCGCAGAGGCTTATTCAAAAATTGATTGGTCTAACTATAAAGATTTGCCAGCCTTCGAAGCTGCAAACCGCAGAAATGCCTATAATGTGTTTCTATTTATGGAACAGACTCAATAAGCTTTTCTCTTAGAACTATTTATAAAATCTAACACAAAGTAAATCCAAACCAACCACAAAACTATCCTGAATATTACCCACGTTTATATAAGATTTACGGGCTTAAATATGCCTATTTACTGCATTATGCATTTAAATTTCAAGTGCAAACTGCACTATGCAATAAGAGTTATTTCATAAAGTGGCTTAATTTGAATCATGAGGCCTGAACTGGATAAAATCAGATCAATATCTAACTCGATAGCTAAAACAAAATAATATCCTACGAGTTAAATATAAAAACAATAAATTCTAAGCCTGCGTACTTTTACTTAACTTCTCAAGCCTTAGAAAAAATATAATATTTAATTGGTTCAGTTGGGGGAATAATCATGGAAATAATAGACAAATTTACTTTTAAGCAAGGATTAAAATATTTTTTAACCATTGTTATTTTATATTCATTCATCCTACTTCAAAGTTGTGGTGGTGGCGGGTATTAGTCGTACTACTCAAAGTAGCAAGAAAGGGGCCTTAGGGCTCCTTTTTTATTAAATTATATCTAAACTCAAGACAACTATACATAATACGAATATCCCCCACAAAAAATAACAAGCTAACACAATAAATTTTTAACAATTTTTCTCTACATTTTGATATTAACCAGCGGTATCTTTTGAAATAAAGACTAGACTGTTACTTGCATATGTAAATTATTTAATCGGAGAGAAAATGAAAAAGATATTAATCACTGTATTTTTGGCTATAACAATAGCGGGTTGTGGTGTTGGTAATCCTAAAAAAGCAAGCGTTGCGATTGACCCTGCAACAGCAGTTAAAATTCAAAAACTAATTCCTTTCGCAAAAGGTACTCCTATTGCGGCTAATATAATTAATGAATGTAACCTAGATAATCAATTATCAAAATTTATTCATGCCTACGCTGTAGGCGAAGGTGTTGGCATGATCCGAAAAAATGTTGTTACAAAAGATACTAAAGGCAAAGTACTTATTGTCGCAATTACAAATGCCGTAAGTTCTGGTAATGCTTTTATAGGCCATCGTAAATACACCAGTATAAAAGGTACTTTGTATGATGATGGACAAAAAGGGGCTAGCTTTACCGCTGCTCGTTTGTCAGGTGGTGGCGCATTTTCTGGATTTAAAGGCTCATGTTCTGTTTTAGGTCGTACTGTTAAAGTATTAGGTCACGACGTAATGCTTTGGTTAAAAAGCCCATCTGATGGCGCACACCTAGGCGATCATGTTTAAATAAAATAGATTTAAACATAATGAATAAAAAGGGAGCCAATGGCTCCCTTTTTTTTAAACTCACTTAAAATCTTATTTACACTACAGTAATACTCGTGCGAGTCGTTCCCAGTACATCTCCGCACATTAGCAGGATGAGTTAACCTTGTTAGTTGAGCCAGACAACATGTTATTTTCTGACGATCTTATTTTCGTAGAACGTATTCTAATTTATGGAACAAACTCAGTAATTTGGAACAGGGAGCTTCCACATCCCTTTCTGATGTGGCTTGAGCAAGCAAAAAATACAATCCGGCAGCCCACCTTAAAAACAGCATAATTCTATTTAAGACTCCTGTTATATATCAAAATCTGCCTGCTTCTTAATTTTCGGTCATATCACCTGTATAGCATTGAAAACTCAATAGTTAAGGAGTAGATTCGTAAAATAAGAACTGCACAATAAATGAGCACCTGCTTTAGTGAGTGAACTCAACACTAAAATAACAATAACTAAATTAATTTATCTTCGAGTTATTTAACTAAATGAAAATACAAAGAATAATTCCTGTCCTTACGACCGTTTTTTTTATAGCCTTTCTGCCTGCCTGCAGCGACAAAACGACGAACAAAGAAAGTGAAAATGCTTTAAGCCATTCTCAAAAACACCTTGATGCATCCTATGTGTGCCCAATGCATCCCAAAATCATAAAGACTGAAGCAGGCAGCTGCCCTATTTGCGGAATGAATCTTGTAAAAAAAGAGGCGCCAATAGAACAGAAAAAAACCTCATCGAAACAAGCATACCCAATCGTTAACTTAACGCCAGACGTGGTGCAAAAGTTAGGTGTGCGTACAGCTAAAGTTAAAAGAAGTAATTTATCTAAACGTATTAAAACGGTTGGTTATGTCGCCTATAATGAGCGCCGTTTAAAAACAATTCGCGTTGGCACCGCCGGTTGGATAGAAAACCTTAATGTTCGCAGAGTAGGTTTACCTGTCAGCAAAGGACAACTTTTACTCGAACTTTATTCACCTGAGTTTTTACGCGTGCAACAAGCATTTATTAACGCACAAAAGAAAGATAAATCCAATATCCAACACAAGTATGCACAACGTCAGGAAAGTGTGAGTACTCGCGAACACCTTCGTTATATGAGCGTATCCGATAGCATGATGAATCAGATCGCACGACGTGGCAAACCCAAATATCGCCTACCTATTTATGCACCCATGCTTGGTACGGTGGTGCAACACTATATTCATAAACATCAATACGTATATGAAAACCAACCCATGATGGTTGTTGCCGATCTTTCAACTGTTTGGGTTGAGGCGAATGTATATGAGCATCAACTTCAATGGATTAAGCTCGGCTTAAAGTCTGAAATTGAAGTGAAGGCCTTACCGGGAAAACGCTTTACAGCACAGCTTACTTATATCTATCCCGAACTGGACACTCGCACCCGCACAATGAAAATAAGACTTCTTGTCCCCAATCCTGACCAACTTCTTAAACCTAACATGTTTGCAGAAGTACGAATTATAGCCGAGCCAAAACAAAAAATTCTTAGCATACCACGTGAAGCTTTGATCGTTACGGGTGAACGTGAAAGTGTGATACTCGATTTAGGAAATGGAAAATACAAACCAGTCGATGTAGTAACCGGTTTATCAAGCGAAGGACGAATTGAAATTATATCTGGCCTAAAAATAAATACTAAAGTGGTTACCTCAGGACAATTTCTTATCGATTCAGAAGCAAACTTGCAGGCCAGTTTTAACCGCCTGAATTCACATTAAGCGAGCCTTTTAATATGTTAGTTAAACTGATTCGCTGGTCTATTGATAATAGAGTATTTGTTATAGTTACCACCTTGTTGTTAACTGGATGGGGTTTATTTTCTTTAAAACAAACACCGCTTGATGCCATTCCAGATCTATCCGATGTACAGATAATTGTTCGTACTTCTTTTCCTGGCCAATCGCCACAAGTTGTTGAAGATCAAGTTACCTATCCCATTACGACTACTATGCTTTCCGTACCCGGCGCTCAAGCGGTACGCGGTTATTCTTTTTTTGGTGATTCATATGTTTACGTCGTCTTTAAAGATGGGACGGATCTTTATTGGGCACGTACCCGAGTACTGGAATACCTAAACCAAGCAATCGATAGCTTACCCAAAGATGTTAAGCCACGCCTTGGCCCAGATGCTACCGGCGTAGGCTGGGTTTACTCTTATGCTTTGATTGATAAAACGGGTAAACATGACTTATCACAACTTCGAAGTTTACAAGACTGGTTTTTAAAATTTGAATTGCAAACTGTACCCGGCGTTGCCGAAGTCGCCACCGTTGGCGGTATGGTGAAACAATATCAGGTTATTGCCAATCCTGAGCAATTACGTGCTTATGGTATTCCGCTTAAAAAACTCGAAATAGCTATTCAACAAAGTAATGCCGAAGTCGGCGGTTCTGTTATAGAGCTCGGTGAAGCAGAATATATGATTCATTCGCGAGGCTTCTTAACATCCCTTGAAGACATCGAACGTATACCGGTACTCGTCAGAGAGAATGGTATTCCGCTTCTCGTTAGAGATTTAGCAACCGTGCAAATTGGCCCGCAAATGCGTCGTGTCGTATCCGACCTCGATGGCGAAGGCGAAGTCACCGGCGGCATTATTGTTATGCGCTATGGTGAAAATGCATTGTCCACAATCAACGCAGTAAAGCAAAAATTAAACGAATTAAAAAAAGGCTTACCCAAAGGTGTCGAGATTGTTGAAACCTATGATCGTTCTAATTTAATCATTCGTGCTGTTGATAACCTTTCCAGTAAACTTATACAGGAATTTATCGTCGTTGCTTTAGTTTGTTTACTTTTTTTGTTTCACTTACGCTCCGCATTCGTTGCCATCGTTACCTTACCGTTAGGCATACTCACTGCATTTATTATCATGCATTCGCAAGGCATTAACGCAAATATAATGTCTTTAGGTGGTATTGCCATTGCGATTGGTGCCATGGTTGATGCGGCTATTGTGATGATTGAAAATGCACATAAACACTTAGAGCGCTGGCGTCATAGCAATCCAGATAAAACACTGACAAATACCGAGCATTGGCAACTGATTACAAAAGCAGCCTGTGAAGTTGGCCCAGCCCTATTCTTTTCTTTACTTATTATTACGTTAAGCTTTTTACCGGTATTTACTTTGGAAGCGCAAGAAGGACGTTTATTCTCACCACTGGCTTTTACTAAAACTTATGCCATGGCTGCAGCGGCCGGTTTAGCGATTACTTTGGTCCCAGTATTAATGGGTTATTTTATTCGTGGTCGTATTCCCGATGAAAAAAATAATATTATAAATTTCCGATTAATAAAAACTTACCGTCCATTATTGTTAAGTGTTTTATCCAAACCACGAAAAACATTAATCATTGCGCTTGTTTTAATGTTTAGTATTGTCTTACCTATTGGTGGTGTCAGTAGTGTGTTATCACCCTTAAAGTGGCCGGTTGAGTTTGCTGGTTTATTTATGCAACCGATTGAAGATGAAAGTTCGCGTGCAAACTATTTAGATACGATTGAAAACTGGCAAAATAATGTTGCTAGTCGCTGGCGCAATACTTTTGATAGTATCCCGGTTATTGCACGTTTAAGTTCTGGCTTAGGCACCGAGTTTATGCCGCAATTGTATGAAGGCGACCTGATGTATATGCCAACGACTCTACCCGGGCTATCCATCGGTAAAGCACAACAACTACTCCAACAAACTGATCGCTTAATTAAAACCGTACCAGAAGTAACTAGGGTATTTGGTAAAATCGGCCGCGCCGATACCGCAACGGATCCTGCCCCACTGACAATGATAGAAACACTCATTCAACTTAAACCACGAAGTGAGTGGCGTGAAGGCATGACACTTGAAACTCTCATTGAAGAACTTGATAGCACCGTTAACCTACCCGGATTAACTAACGCATGGCTCATGCCAATTAAAACCCGCATCGATATGCTATCTACCGGTATTAAAACTCCAGTAGGTATTAAAGTGTCAGGGCCAGACTTAAAACAAATAGAACGCATCGGTCTTAATATAGAAAAGATGTTATTAAATGTAAGAGGCACCACCTCGGCATATTCTGAACGTATTACTGGTGGACGCTATATTGAAATAACGCCCGACAGAGATAAAGCTGCATTTCTTGGTATTACAATTAAAGAGATTAACGATGTTGTAAGTGCCTCTGTAGGCGGCATTAATGTTACTTCAACTGTTGAGGGCTTAGAACGTTATCCCGTTAACTTACGCTTTGCCCGAGAAGTAAGAAACGACCTAGACAAACTAAAAGAAATACCCGTTATTTCACCTACAGGCGCAGAAATTCCACTAGGCGATGTCGCCAGCATTAAAATTGTTGATGGCCCACCGATGTTAAAAAGTGAAAATGCACGTTTAAATGGTTGGACCTTTGTTGACATACGTGGCGTTGATTTAGGTAGTTATGTAAAAAATGCACAACGCGTTGTAAGCCAACAGGTCAAACTTCCCACTGGTTATTCAATTACCTGGGCGGGGCAATATGAATATTTAATCCGTGCTAACAATAAACTACTACAAGTTATTCCAGTAACACTGATTATTATTTTCTTACTATTATATTTAACTTTTCACCGCATAGAGGAAGTGCTAATGGTTATTGCAACCGTTCCATTTGCTTTAATAGGTGGTTACTGGTTTGTGTATTTACTTGGTTATCATATGTCCGTTGCCACTGCGGTTGGTTTTATAGCACTTGCCGGTGTCGCCGCAGAATTTGGTGTGATTATGCTGGTGTATTTAGACAATGCAGTAAAAGAACGTATAGAGCTTAACCAGTTAAAGACAAAACAAGATCTAATTGAAACTATAATTGAAGGTGCCGTGATGCGTGTACGACCAAAAGCTATGACAGTTGCAGTCATTATCGCAGGATTAATTCCTATTATGATAGGTACAGGAACAGGCTCTGAAGTCATGCAACGTATTGCAGCACCCATGGTTGGCGGAATGATTACCGCGCCGCTACTTTCTTTATTTGTTATTCCTACTATCTATTATATATGGAAACGTCGAGAACTGATTGATAGCAAGTAAGGTTAGTCTTAAACTATCAGTTATGGCAGTTACTCATTCCCCATAATTTTAATCATGGAGTAAGCGATGAAAAAATATCTATACTATTTAACTCTTATCCCTCTATTCTTATCATTCCCTGTACATGCAGAAAACTCACCGTTTGTTTCAACGCGTAGCCTCAGTGCAGAACTTGCTAACCAGGCTGCATTAAATGCCTATAAAGAATGTCAGAAACGAGGCTATCAAGTTGCGGTTTCAGTGGTTGACCGTAACGGCCGACTCATTGCTTTTATACGCAATCCACTTGCAGGCCCACACACTATTGAAGTCAGCCAACGTAAAGCTTTTACCTCGGCGACTTTCCAGTCGACAACATCATCGATGATGGATAGGAAGCATCTAAAACAAATACCAGGTGTTTTGCTCCTTGGTGGTGGCGCTCCCATTCGTATTGCAGGACATTTTTATGGCGCACTGGGTGTATCCGGTGCACCAGCAAAAAAAATCAGTGGTGACGAAGATGAAGTCTGTGCTAACAAAGGCATTAGCTCAATATCGGAAGCATTGGAGTTTGTTGACTAAACAGATGTCGATAAAATATTTCGATCATGACTATAAAGCACATAAATAAAAAGAGAGAAAGAAGCAATTCTTTCTCTCTTTATTATTTTAAATGTAATGAATTAACTATTTCTAATTAGTTACCACTACATTTGTTCTTGCAGTACCCCAAACGTTACCGGTTATCCAATCTTTGATATCAAACTCAACCACATAGTTACCCGGTTGAGTTGGTTCAATGATCATATCGTAACGTTCACCTGAGATGGCTTTGAACTTTGTTGTGCCTTGCGGGTTAGGCAAAGGACGACCATCCGAGATGTAGATTTTCGCATTTAATTCAGAAGGTATACGAACTTCTTGAGGGTGATAACCTGCACAAATATAACGTGCCAGTAATTTTTCACCCACGCGCATTTGGCCAGAAATGGGTGGCAAATTCATTGCTGAATTACCGCTACCGTCTACACCAGTAATGACGAAGTAATCAGGTTCTAATAAATTCAAACCGACATCACCACCACAAGTACCGGCAGTCCATCCTAAGTTATGCCAACGTGAATCAATTTCATCAACAACCCAGAATGCTTCTGAATCATACGTTGGACCACCAGATATTAAAGTACCAGGGCCTTCAGGTGGGTCGACAATCAATGCGCCGTACATCCCCATCTCTGCATGCAATACCGTATTGGTATGGCAGTGATAAAAATAGGTACCTGGACTCATTGGACGCCATTGATAAGTATAGGTACCGTTCACATCCCAGGTTACATGGCCAACACCATCTGCATGGTCCGCAGGTTCAATACCATGGTGGTGAATGGTATGCACACCGTTCATCATTCCGACATTTAATTGAGTATGTACAACCGTACCGACATTCATACGCATAGCTGGAGATGGGAATGAACCAGCTCCCCCGCCCATGCCTCCCATTCCACCGCCACCACCACCACCGTCATCATTAAAACCCCACATCGGAACATTACGTCCGTCATCCATGGTCATTGAACCGTTCATAAAAACGCTTCGCTGATAGGTTATATCTGGCGTTACTCGGCCTGGGGTTGCTGGCGTGTCGGGGTAAACGTAACAGGCATTGCCCATCATACCACCGCCGCCGCCGCCACCACCGCCGTCCATACCGCCGCTTGTAGTCGTTGTTGTTGTGGTAATAGTGTCTGTACTGCTAGATCTTCTTCTTCCCATGATTCATTCCCCCTTATTCAAAATAAATATCAGTCATTGCACCAAACATGTACAAACCACCACCGGCGGTCTGTGACATTTCGGTATGCAAGTGCATTGGATACGCCCCGGTCGTGGCGGCAGGATAGGAATCGGGTGGTGTTTCAAATGGGTAGATGGCATCTATTCTGCCTTTATCACCATCTAAGTAGAGGCAATCTTTACTCCAGATGTCATCACGAATCTGACCATTATGTGTTAGCCAATCCATGTGGTTTGCATGTGCATGGACTGATTGGTCAGCCATACCCGCATTGATAATGCGTACTAACGTACGATCACCAATATGACCATGTAATGCAGAACGTGGATCGGTTATTGAATCGATGTTTGGATCATGCGCACCTGGTGCGCCTGGCGGTCTGCCACTTAATCCATTTAAAGTAAAGTATCGTGGTGTATAAGGTGTGCTTGGTGTGCGACCTCTGCGTATATTGTCGTGCCAGACTGGATCAATATCATTGAAAATCCAGAAGTATTGCTGAACAAAGTCAGGACTACCAGCATACACTTGGTCGTCTCGGCCATTTGGCATCACAGCAAAGCCACCATGCAAACCACTTAAACGATTATAAGGCGCATTGCGTGCATCATAATATAAATGCGTACCAACGCTATTTGCCTGGAATTCAACTGTTTTAGTTTGACCGCCACTGATTCGTCCACTGTCCACAACACCATCAATTTTAAAACTATGACTTGTGTTTAATGTGTTAACAATCGTAACTCGAACCGTGTCGCCTTCTTGCACAATCATTTGTGCACCAGGCGTTGTTAAACTGTTTCTATCGGGGCTAAAACCACGAAAATAAACATTCACTCCATCACCCTGGGTAATAAAACCTTCAGTGATGTAAAAAGTTTGTGTTACTGTTGCCGCTTCTGCCCTACCTGACCAAGCTAATAGTCCGGTGGAGCCGGCAAGCATGGATGCGACACTCGCACTACCAAATTTTAAAAACGTACGACGCTTCATTTATTTCTCCTCAAGTTTCGGAAGAAACTGGATACAACAAGGCACCTGCGTTAAAAATTACGCATAAGTTAAGCCAAAACCCATTTCTTTCGAATGGTTTACAGTTGATATATTTAGAGAATGGTCCGTTTCTTCTAATTATTATTATTATTTACCGGTATAAAACCGGTGTATTTTGCACCAACTTCTTAAAAAAGGGTTGCAAAATGCCACCTTTTCGAAGAAGTGGTTAAAAGATAACCCCATCAAATACTATTGTCAACACAAAATGTAATATTATTTATACCCACATAAAATTAACTCCCATTACCATAAGATTGGTAGGTTATTAGTTACATCGAGGGTATGTTTCAATAAAAAAGCTAAAACAGGATGATATCTACTTATATTTACTAACCATAATTTACAAAACTACAGTCGATGATGATCGAGTAACGTTGCAAATTACCGCAGCATTTTAATCAGTCTCTATTGATTGTAAAAAGCCTGTAGTAAACACTACAGGCTTTTTTTATGAAAATTAATAACCTACAAATTAACACAGCTAAATCTGCTCTTCATCCATTATAAAATAACCATATTTATCTTAAGCTAATAGCCTTAGTGCCGATATACATGGTATTCGATAATAGTTAGTAGGCATACGAAGTATGGCAATAGATAAAACACTTTATGATCGCTTAGGTGGCAAACCAACCTATGTGAAAGTACATAGAATATTCTATGACAAAGCCTATGCCGATCCCTGGCTAAGCAAATACTTTACAGATAAACCTCAAGAGCTATTAGAAGATCAACAAACTGATTTTATGATTCAGTTTATGGGCGGCCCAAAATGCTACTCAGGAAAAGTGCCAAAGTCTGCACATCAACATATGGTTATTACTAACGAACTTTATGAATATCGTGCACAACTTCTTTCCGATTCAATAACAGAAGCAGGTATCAGTGATGAGTTAAGAGAAGAATGGATTGCTGCTGATGCTACTTTCCAACGTGCGCTAGTTAAGACTTCTGAAGATGAATGTAAACGTGCTTACCCTACCCAGCCTATTCTTAATTTTCCAAAGTAGTTAAGCCTAATTTAGTTTAAGATCTTTTTTATTGTTGCTACTATCAGATTTTTCCTTTTGTTCATCTAGCCATTGTTCAAAATATACTGGAATAGCCAACATTTTATGGTTGCCTGAAATACTGTGACTCTCGATCATTTCTTTTGTTTGGGTAATACGATTTTTAGTTAAGGGATGGGTTGCAAGAAACTCAAACGACTTCGCTTTACCAAATTCCGAATCAAAAACTTTGAATAAACCCAATGCACCACCTGCATGACCATAAATTTTCATTAAACTATTAATTGCATCTTTATCAGATTGATATTCATACTCACGGGAAAATCGCATTAAACTTGCCATACCCGTTGTTCCCATTAAATCACTAACTACACTATCACCTGATGATGAGCTAATAACCGATAATACGATGCCCACTACAATCCCATGACTGGCACTTAATATAGGATGGCGATATTTAATATGCGCTACTTCATGTGCAATCACCATTGCAATTTCATCTTCATGTTTTAATTTTTCTAACAATCCACGATATAAAACAATATGCCCTCCCAAAGTTGCAAAGGCATTAACCGTATCATCATTAACGTAATGAACCGTTATATTCATTTTTTCAGGCAAGGTAAAACTATTTATTACTTTTTGAGAGAGTGATTTAAGATAGGGAGGTAATTTTTCGGTATTTTGTTTTTCTATAAAACTGGATATCGGTAAATCTTTTTCTAATTCAAAGGGTATTTTGTCTGCAAAATTATCAACAATAAGAATGAGCAAGGAAATAACAATAAAAACAATTCCTGTCAACCCACCAGTTAAGATCAGAAATTCTTTAAGGGAGCTCTCCTTACTTGTATTTATATCTTCAGGTAATTCAGGATTTGAATATTCCATAATAGATTAGGACGGAATAAGCGCCGTACCATATGCCAACACCTCAACAGAGCCAATGGCATTACCTCTACCTTTATGAATACTTGCGGTTTCCATTTTGATATTAAATACAAATTCCGCGTCTAAATGATTTGCTTCTTCTTTCATGCGTAATATTGCCTCTCTACGAGCACGATCAAGCAGGCTTTCATACGAGGTAATTCTACCGCCAAATATATTACGCAAACTGGCAAGAAATCGTTTGAAGTAATCAACGGATATAACAACATTGCCAGTTACTAATTGGCTGTGTAAATCAGGCCTTCCTGGGGGTGGTACGCGTGAAGCTATTGCAGGGATACTGTTAAGCTCTTTTTCACGTTTACGTATTGAAGTGTAATGCTTGGTTTCTGAATAACGCCCAAAACCATAACCAACGGCGAGCAATGTTACAAATAAGACTAAATCATACATCTAATGTTTACCTATACTAAACGTCTTTATTCCAAAGTAACTGCTGTTCCGTATGCAAATAATTCTGCAGCACCGGCAGCAACACTTGAGGTCGAGAAACGTACATTAAGTACAGCATTCGCGCCAGTCGACTTCGCCATTTCAAGCATCCGATTATAGGCTTCCTCACGCGATTCTGATAATAACTCGGTATAACCTTTTAATTCGCCTCCGAATATATTTTTGAGACCAGCCATAAAATCACGTCCAACATGTTTTGCACGAACCGAACTTCCTTGCACTAAACCAAAATGCCTAGTAATACGTTTACCAGGTACAACTTCAAGGTTACTCACTATCATTTATCATCTCCATTATTATTCTGTTATCTTTATAGCCATCACATCACAAGGCATTTCATGTAACACCCCATTGGCAGTGGAACCCAGTAACCTACGTATGCCATGGTAACCATGAGATCCCATAATAATCAAATCGCAGTCGTACTCACTTGCATAATTGCAAATTTCATATTTGGCTGTTCCTAAAACAACAACTTGCTTGACCTCTGTCAATTGGTATTTATCACATAGTTTTTTCAAACTTTCAGTTGCATTTTTAATTAATACTTCACTATACATCGTCCAGTTCGATGTCGGCGCCAGATCATAACCGATATCTGGTGGAGGAAAAAATTCCACTGCATGCAGCACAGTAAATTGACTATGATTTCTCTGCGCCACCTCTACAGCCTTTTGGATAACAGTATCAACAGCATCGGAGAAATCAACGGCAATCAGGATATTTTTATAGTTGGCCATATTGATTTCCTTTTATAAGTAATGTCTTTCAAGACTATATATTAAAGTATAGCTTCTTAGATAAGAAATTTTCTTTAAAGATCATTCGTAGAAACTATGTTTTTTACGCGATAAAGGTAACTAAAAATACTGATAACGACAAAAACATCCAGACCATGACAACCGGAACAAACACAATCTTATGTATCAGTAACACTCAAGAAACTATGAATTGTACAGCTTGAAATTTAATACTCTAGTCATACTGTTTATTACAAACCCTTTTTGCTCTGTTTAATATCACCTAACATTCGGTATAGTTTTATCTGCAATGCCAGCTCTTTATTAATCGCTTGCTTGTTAATTTCATTTTTATGCTCCCCTATATAACGTGCAGCTTTGGCCGCAGCAGCATCAAATTCTTCACTACGAATTACCAGATCAGAAAGTATCGTAACAACATGGGGTTGGACTTCAATAAAACCGGATGAAACAAACATGGAATGCTTTTCTTTTTTGCCCAAAAAAATACGTAAAAACCCCGGTTTTAGAAATCCTATTAACGGTGCATGACGAGCATAGATACCCAACTCACCCTGTTGGGTAGGCACAATAATCTCGTCGGATTGTCCTGAATAAATTCGTGACTCGGAACTAACGATATCTACATGAAATCTCATAGCCATAATAATTTAAAACAAGTCCTCAAATGCTAACTAACGATATAAAGGGTATTTTTTACGTGATGTTTTACCATGAAAATATTTATATCGAAATAATGAATCTTTCCCATGACAATCCGCACAAACAATATGTTCACTATTAGTATTGCGCAGAAAACTTGTTAATGCATCACCCTCAAGGTTCTTTCCTTTGCCTGGTTTAGCTTTACGCGGATCCCACTGATGAGGATTATGACAACTAGGGCAACTAATCACACCTGAATGAGCTTCCTTGCCTTCTTTATTAAATACGCGTATGTCTGGCAGTGTATTTTTATTTACTAGTTTACGTGTTTCACCTGACCAAGCCAGTACTTCTTTAGGATGATGCAATGATGGTGGCACTTTATTTTTTGCTTTACCGTTTTTATTATGACAGCTTCTGCACGATTGCTCATTGACATCTACACCCTCACCTGCTTTTAGTGCCCATAGATTATTTTTTAATACGGGATTGTGTACAGCATGACACTGGCCGCATAGTCCGGATTGTTTTGGTGTTTGCCCTAGCGCATTTTTAGCATTTGCTGCTGTTACCGACATATCATGATCTGTCCCTTTAACAAAGGCATTCTTCTTGTGACAGCTAGTACACAACGCCGATTTATCGGATGCCTTTTTACGTAAATAACTGTTACTACCGTCGCCTTCTTTTTTATCAGCTTCTCCTTTAGTCAATACGACTTTATCAGGCGCCCACTGATGTGGATTATGACACGTCGCGCAATCAACCAGCCCATCATGTTTTACTCGTTTACCCTCTTTATCAAACAGTGGTAAGCCCGTTTTATTTGAAAAACTTTCAGGGTGTACACCGAGTGGATGAGAATGTTCAGTAATGAGTTTGTCTTTAGCCAGTCCCTCTTTTTTGTGGCAGTCCTTGCACCAGGTTTCAATAGACATATTACCAGAACCTTTATCTCTGTTACGCAAGGTAATACCTTTAGCATTATGCACTGCATGACAATGTCCACAACTGCCTTTTTTATTTATTGATTTGCTATTCTTGTTTTTATTCGTCAAAGAAATATTGTGTGAGGTCTGTTTTAATGTTCGTTTATCGACGTGGCAATTTAAACACAGCTTGCTGTCTTCACCCTGACTAATGCGCAAGAAACTGGTATTACCATCCCCCTCAATGTTTTTAGGAGACTCTTTAGTATTTTTATGATCGGTCACTTTTTTCGTATCTACAAGCACGGACCAATTATGAGGGTCATGGCAAGTGGGGCAACTGATACGACCTTCTTTGTGAGTACGTTGGCCATTTTTATCAAATAAAGGTAATGACTCTGGTGCTTGATTCCCCTTCGCCAGAGCATGTTTGCTGCTCCAGTGTTTTTTATTTGACTGAATATCAAGTTTATCCAGTGTCAGATCAATCGGATGACTATGGATACCCGTTAGCTTATCTTTTGCAATGCCCTCTTTGCTATGACAGGTTGTGCACATACCAGCAGTTTTATCTTTTTCATTTACCGGAATCGTTCTTGCCCATAGAGCAGGCCCCTTACCGCCATGGGGTACATGACATGCACTGCAGGGCCCCTCTTTTGTAACATCATCACCATGAATATTTTTCACCTCAGGAGCCATCTCTGCCATATCGTGTTTACTGCCTACTACACCACGTTTATCTTTGTGACATGAATAACATAAACCAGCTTTATTGTTGTTTTTGACTAACATTGATTTCTGCTTACCACCATGAGGCCGATGACAGGACTGACAAATAACACTACCATCATTAGAAAATTTCGCACCCGCTTCTATCATGCCATCTGGTTTGTGAGGTGGTTTTTTAAAGATCGGGTGGTTACCTTCTTTGGACCCGGTACTTTTGTCCAGATGACAAGCCAAACATAAACTCGAATCAATATTTTTTATCCGCATGAATATTGGCGAATCCTCGCTACTCCAATCAACCCCGTGTGCAGTATGACAAGTACCACAATAAATTTTCCCCTCATCATTTAGTGGAAAAATAGTTTTACCTTTTGACGTTGGTATTTTCATACCCTTTGTCGGTTTAACACCCACTGGATGCCCATGAGTCTTCTTGTTCCACATAAATCTTGAATCAAGAACAAAACCGTCATGGCATGAAAAACACATACGTTCAGTGCTAGTTGCATCTTGCTTACCCGTTTTTGTAATGGGCTTGGGATCATAAGGAATTAATGTCTTAATATCTTTTCGTTTGAATTCATCAAGCCACATAATATGACAAGTTGCGCATTCGCGTTTTGCCTCTACCGTACGCGCGGCATCAACAGTTACATGAAACAAAAGAAACAATAAACCAACAAAATAATGTTTTGCTTTGAAAGATGATAATAAGGTGAAAGAAAAATTCATTAATTCCACGCTCGTTATTTGAGTGAATATACTGAGACTTTATTTTTCAACATCTCGGCAATATAAATACGATTATTGTTAATTATTACACCGGCAGCTGTAACAAATTTGTTTATCTGATTATTGCTACTTAACAGATGTGAAAATTGTGTTTTATTGTCAAACACTTCTATAACATCCATATAGCTATCTGTTATATAAATTTTTTCATTTTCATCCAGTGCAACACCTTTTGGGCGAAATAGTTTTCCTGGCGAGACACCCCAACTACCCACGGTGGTACGCAACTTACCATTTATTTCAAATATTTGAACTCGACTATTAAGCACATCGACAACATAAACAGCTCCATCTTTTCCTACTGTGATAGTTGCGGGATAACGAAACTCCCCAGGATTGTTTCCTTTTTTACCCCACTGAGTTAATTTTTTTCCTTCTGCGCTATACAACATAACTTTATGGTTGTTATTGCCTGTTACATAAAGCGTTTTCATTGAAACGGATAGTGCTACATCAACGGGTCTGATCTTTTTGTTCTTGTCTCGAATAGCTATCTGTTTAATAAATGAGCCTCTGTGATCGAATACCTGTATACGATGGTTACCGGTATCTGCAACGTAAACTCGACCTTTTTTATCAACTGTCATCCCCAATGGTTTATAAAACTGACCAACGCCCGCCCCTTTACTTCCCAGTTCTTTTATAAAATCACCATTCGCTTTATATACAACAATGCGGTGATTTCCGCCATCGACGATATAAATACGACCATCAGGTGCAATCGCAACATCTGATGGAAGACTTAAAGAACTATTATCTGTACTGCTTAGATCAAAGAGGTGTTGAACAGGTTGAGTGTCCAATGCAAATACTGCATCAAGGCTTAGGATGAATACAATTCCTAAAACCAGAAATTGATAAGCATGAGATTTATTTTTTAGGGTTTGTGGTAGGTGAGTCATAGGTTTCTTTCCACCATGCACGCGGATCCTTTTTCATTTTACTGGTATCTTTTTTTTGTTTGACTGTTTTTATATGATTACTTTCCTTTGTTTTTTTAGAAGAAAGTAAATTTGGCATATAGAACTCTTTATACTTCTCAACAAGTCCGATAATACTGAGATTGGTTAAATCAACGATACGTTGCTCGCTAAAACCCAACTGGCGGAATGGTAAATAACTTTTATTTTCTTCCACATGACATCTAGTGCAAAATCGTCCTTTTCCTGTAACATTTTTGTGGAAACGTTTTTTTACCGCCTCTTTATCTTTGTCATTAAGTCTGTCACGAACCTTAATAAAATCTTGCACGTCATTATTATCTTCAGTTAATTCAAGCAAATTTTCTGTACCATCTTGTTTTGAATAAACAACGATCTTTGAAAAATAATCGTCTGTTTCAACAAGCTGACCAGTATTCGGATTTAAGTTTGTACCAAAAGGCACACCTTTCACTTCAATGCCGGAATAATTAAGCCAGTCAAACCGATAATTCTTTTCAGGTAATTTTTTTGCATCGGCATGGCAAGTCATGCAACCGGCAAACTGAGTGTGCATATTCATCAAAGTTCTTATCATCGGTTCTTTTGAATGAGGGTAATCACCATGACAAAATAGACAAACTACTTTTTTACCAAGCTCAGCATAATTTTGTTTGGCCACATTATGAAAATGCCTGTTTTTTTCTACCAGCCGCTCTTCACTCAACTTAACCAGCAACTCAGGTTTTTCTTCTTCTTCAAATAAATTGAAATGACCAATTAAGGTTGCAGCTAATGAGCCAAGTAATGCGACAATAATACCCATTAAAATCGTCATCGTTATAAATGCTTCAAACGGGTGATCGCGACGCTTTCCTATGATGCTAAGATGGTCGTGTTTGTAGCCACCCTGGATACGACCTTTGTGATCCATAACGATCATAATCGCAACACCCAAGCCAAAAAATAGTAGTACTGCTATTACAATTATAATTGTTTCAGCGTGTATCATTTTTTATAATCTCTTAATGGTTTTCCATCAACATGATCCATATTGCAAACAGACCGAACACCGTCCAGCCAAATACAAAAGCTAATGAACTATAAGCAATTACTTTTTGCCAGAATGTCATTGGCTTGATCATTGTTTCGAATCTTCTGTTACCTGTGTAGTCGCGCCTTCATCCGGTTCAAAAAGTAACTCACGACTATCTAGCATATCTCTCAAATATTCTCTCTCTTCGGGAATCTCAACAAGGTTACGTAAGTACTCCATAAAGTGTTCTTCAATTTGATGTTCACGAGTAATTTTTCCAGTCAGGAAGGTCCATTGCATGGGAAAACGACCTGGTGCAAGATGCACGTTGTACCAATGCCAGAAAGCAATTACCAGTAATGCTAACAATGCTTCATGCGGATGCGACAAGCGCATCAGTTCCTGAAACTCTGCTGTAATTGATGCAGGCAAAATACTGGCCCAGATTTCAGGGAATAAAAAAGAAGAACCCGATACAACCATAACAGTGTTGCCAAATGCTGCCGCAAAATAATGAATTTTTTGTTTGTACATAAATTTATCCATTTCAGGACGTTGATCGCGCATACCCGAGAAATACAAAATGTCATCGCGAAAATCGCGAATATCTTTCATTACCGGGAGAATGGTTCGACGGACATCAAATATCTTCTGTTTGATTTTAACCAGACTACCAAGAGTAATGGTTAAAAGATGGTAGACCATAGTAAGAATCATAATCACTGCAATTGTGCGATGGATAATTCTTGTTACATCAACACCACCCAGAAAAGTATTAAGCGGTTCTGCCCAAACAGCACCAAAAAAATGAATGGGTAAACCCGTGAAAGCTAACGTAAGAAAAGTCACAAACGTCAGCATATGCTGTAGCCGTATATGAATAGAATAACGATAGATATCACCAATAGGATTTGAAACCACATTTTTATAAAGTAATACTCTGTCGTCAGGTAAGGCACTAATCAGGTTCTCGATTTCTGTACGCTCATTTTTATCGACCTTATTTAAGCGGATAGAAGTATCAAGTACGCTTCTGGCCTCAGTAGACAATTTCATAACCTGCTCCTATTGCATAAATTCCAGATACTGTGAACTATTAATTTATTTTTATTCCACACGGTCACGTCCACGTTTACTTTTACGGCGCCAGCTAGTTCCCATTTTCAATCTAAATGCAGCACCATCACGGCGACGTCCCCATGTTTCAAACAGTGATAAACCAACCAGACCAAATATTGTTATATAACTAATTATGTTGTAGATCTGTTCTGCATAATGCCGAAATTTTCCGTCATGTTTCTCTGCTGAAGGATGGGGATCGAGTTTTATATAATTCTCGTCTGCTAATGTATGGCATTGCTGGCATGTTTTAACCCGGTTTTTGTCATGGATCGGTGACAAGGGATCTCGCGATGGGCGGATCTCATGCACTGCTTTATAATAATTGTCGTTACCCGCATGACAATCCAGGCAATTAGCTGTTTTATCAAAACCATAATTTGTTAACTTTCCATGAAAACTTTCGTTGTAGGATTTTACAGCTGATTTGAATTTTTTCCCTACCGGACGGCCATCTTGCTCGGCCTGTTTAATATGACGATCTACTAATTTCTCATCGCCATGGCAAGATGAACAAAGTTTTACAATTTCTTTAGGGCTTCGTTTAACTTCCCGAATTCGGCGACTAGTATGTTTATACCATTGTTTAACAAATTTCGTATCTTCATGACAAAGAACACAGCGGTCTACAATATGTTTCGGCGGTGCTTTTTCATTAGGGTCATAAACAGGATTGGTATGACAGGTGATGCAATAAGGTTTATCACTCTCAATACCTTTTGTTATTTTTTTCCTGCCATGCACGCTATCTTTATAGGCGTTATAGATTATTTTATGACTGAACGCCTTACCAGTGGCAGGATTTTTTACTGAATGACATTCGGTATCACAAGTCACCCCTTCTTTCACCTCACCATGTGGAAGTTTCTTAATATAGTTATGGCAATCACGACATGGCACATTGCGATGCACCGTATTAGCAAATACATCGGGAATAACATAATAAGATCGTATTACCCCTTCCTCTGTTACCCTCGTCATACGCGGATACTTATGACAAATGAGGCAACCTTCATCATCATCAAAGCTTATTTCAGTTCCTTCGATTGCCATTACCGAATGATTGGCAAAAAAAGTTAACACCAGAAAAAAGCATTGCAGAATTAAAAAACGGCTATATGACTTAGTTTTTGTTTTATTATTTATCATGACATTGTACACATAGATCGACCATTCTCAGACGTTGTTCGCTATCTGCTCCCTTTGCGGCTGAAGTGTTTTTAATAACACCCTTTTCATGCGGGTTATGACATGTTCCACAAAACACCTTGCCAGTATTGGGTTCCAAAGGCATCAATACATCACTCTTCGCTTGCTGACGATCATAATGTTTGCGCATATTGTCAGGAAGTTTTATCAAATGATTAGCAACTGGTTTTTTTTTGTTACCAAAACTAAAGGCTCCACCAGGATGCGGTTTCCATTGATGACAACCTGTACACATTTTTGACAAGTCACCTGAAATATTAAAATCTACATCTTCGATTGTTTTGGCTGTTGCTAAGCTATCAAGTGTGCGATGGCACATACCACAACGCTCTTTTCTTAGCTGACCCTGATTCGTTATTTGATCATGTGGGTTGAGTCGTTTGTAACTGGAACCATCATGACACTTATAACAAATCGCACTGCGTTCACGATAGGGTCCACCACTGAAGAATAATGGATTGAGTTTTTTCTGTTCAAACTTTGAGGTAATACATTGCTTGCGCAGGTCATGGCAAGTCACACAACTTACTTTCCCTCTAGTACGTTTTATTGAAGAACGAAACTCCGTGCTCATGCTCTTATTGATACTAGGTGATGGTGCCATTCCTGATGGATGAATATAACTATGATTTGATACGATCGTATGGCAATTATTACAAAGACGATCGACATTTTTATCGCGCAAATGTAAACCCGCTTTATTAGGTTTTTTTGTATGACAAGTAATGCAGGCATCTTTACGCCAATGGGGATTCGGTATCTGCTGGGCATTAATTTTTTTAGCCGCTATCAAGCTTGATAGCCTATCTGGGTGTTGCAACATTTGTTGTTCTTGTCGGTTCAACATTTTATTCTCTTGTGCCTGCACAGATACTCCCAAACACAGCACACTTAGTAACATCACAAACTGTTTGTTACGCCAGACAAAATATGCGAATGATCGCCTCACTTCATATCCTTTGCTCTGGTCCCTCTGTCCATGCAATGCATGAATACAAAGTTATTCCCTCACCTTTTTTAATTATGCAAGATCTTTTTAAAACTATATTGATCTTGCTCATATTTACTTTATATTGTTACAAATTAAATTCGCACTATCCACAATTACCTATCAGCGTCCGCCACCGCCACCGCCACCGCCACCGCCACCGCCGCCACCGCCGCCACCGCCGCCGCCGCCCATGCATGCCATACCGCCCATTCCACCACCGCCACCATAGCTACACGGGTTATGATTCATTCCATGGCAACTCAGATAACATTGGCCCTGAAAACGACCGGTTGATTCATAACGTAAAGCACCGACTGAATTTGTTGATACAACTGAGGTATTAAAATTAATCAACTTGCTATGGTTGACATTATTACCTGGAGATGAGACTCCATGTGGGTCATGGCATACATTACAGGATGCATTAATCGGCCCTCCGCCCATACCACCCATACCAAAGCCACCGCCTGCTCCGATATGTATGTTGTGTGGAAAGCCACTGGCATTATTACGGAGACTCGTTTCAGAATGACATTTGAAACACATCGCATAATCACCCGACGAATAAGGATTAGGATCACTGGTCACATAGCGCCGTTCTAACAAGGTATTATTAGCTGAACCATGTGGTCCTTTGGGACCGTTAGTGTTGTTGTTACTATGACAGTCCGTACATTTGATTACGCTACTGGTCGTTAATGATGACAATAAACTTGGAACATCATTGTTAGCACCTGCGCCTTCCACTGGATGATAGGATGGATTACCGGTATCAAACTCAAAACGTACATTCGTTTGAGGAATTTGCCGCGTTGTTAATGCGATTGGTTTACCCAAACTATCGGCATGACAACGGTAACAAACTTGATATTCTCGTGTAATCGGATTGATTTCATTACCGTTAGTATTTACACCACGGACACCGACTAATGGTCCAGCCGGACTACCTGTTGAACGTGCCGCATGGGGGTTATGGCAATCTACACATTCCACATGACGAGAGTTTACAATTGCAGATTCACTGGGGTCGTGTACACCCGAATTGTTAGTGATTGGGTGATTGGAGAATTTACCAAACTCATTCATAATATTTTTTTGAGCAACCTGACTATTGTGACAAGGGCTGCAATTATCTTCTTCGGCGACGGCATTCAATAAACGCTTTCCACTGTTTGCTGTATGTGGTTGATGGCAATTTTGACAGGCGTTATCACTAACATTAGTCCAGTCTGTGTATGGCCATGGATCATCTGTACCAATAGCACCACTCCAGGTCGCGTTTGAATTATTATGTGGAGATGTTCCCCAATTATTTTTTAGATGGCATGTCTCGCATAAGGCTCCGCCTTGATTTGACATTACCAGGAATTTGCCTAAATCATTTTTATGAGGATCATGACAACTTGTACATTGTAGCTCACTATTCGCATCGAGCTTAATTGCACCATTCAGGCTACTCGGATTGACCAATTCACCATTGGCATTGGCTAAGCTGCTGGTATATTGAAAAGAGATAGGATGATCATCGGTTAGATCCGTGCCAATATGATTCGCGCCGGAAGGCATAGTCGTGCCGCCAGTCATACTAATGATTGTATTTGGATTAACTATTTTCCCCAGAGCGATAGTGCCATCATGGCAACTTAGACATAACAATGAAGCACCCGTTGGTTGCCCAGGATTTGCCACAGCGGTAGTGCTATTATATGGCGCATAAGAAGAACCTGAATTCCGATTCCATAAAGGGCCACTTGGCGTAGAATTATGTGGTGTATGACAAAATATACAAATACGATCTTCACTGGATGCTCGGACAGATCCCGGGCCGGAAGTCGAAAGGTTATGCACCGTAGTCGCAATAGCAGCCTGACTTGCACCTGGCAGTAGCAAAAAACCAAACATAAGCATAAGTCCAAACTTCACTTACTTATCTCCTATATAGCGCAACACTTGTACTCGTTGATTATGAGAGTCGGCAATAAAAATTTCATCCTTATTTATAAAAATCCCCGCAGGTAACCAAAATTCTCCAGCGTGTTGCCCCCTTGTACCAATAGGTAACAAAAGTGCTCCTTGCTGATTAAATATCTGTACGGCATTGAAAAGAGCATCAACAACAAAGATATGCCCATTTTTATCTACCGCTATACCTTTAGGCCGAGAAAAATTTCCACTGCCATCACCGAGTTTCCCAAATTTTTTGATAAAATGTCCTTCTCCATCAAAAATTTGTACCCGAAAATTCAACGAATCAGTTACATATAGCTGCCCCGAAGCATCCACCCATATATAGGTAGGAAAGTTGAACTCGGATTCCATACTACCACGCTGCCCAATACTTTTATAATCACTACCGTCCTTGTTAAAAATGCGGATCTGGTGCTTCGCTGTATCCGCAACAAAAATACGCTGCGAATTAGGCATATAAGCGATGCCTGTTGGTTGCTGGAATTTTGTTTGAGGTAAAATCGGTTGCGCAATTTCCATCGAATTCTTTATTTGAAATACTGTTGCTAACTCTGAATCTGCTACATAGACACTATTATTTGGCCCTAACGCCAACGCCACCGGTGAAGGGAGAGACTTATCATCTGCTCGAATAATCAGTTTATAATTACCTGCATCAACATCAAATCGATGTACTCCCCGTGCACCCGGGTCAGCAACATAGACTGTATTATTACTCGTTACGACCACTGACATTGGACGGATAAGTCGTGGATTTTCTTCACCCGTAAACACGTCACTTAACCACGTCCAAAATCCACGCCCTATTCCAAGATCAATCGGTTTAGAAAAAGAACGTACATAACGGAACTTCGCTTTTACCGATGAACTTGATGGCCAGACAATATTCTGTTGTTCTACGGGCGCAACCTGTTTTGATGCACATGCTGAAATAATGGCGATAAAAACCAGAATACTAAATGTAATTAATGTTTTGTTTGGGAAATACATTTTTAAAAATTCCGCCGTACGCTGACTCTTATTAAGGAACGATCACGATTACTTGTACCATATTGTTCTTCAATCATACGTAGCTCACCTCGCATAATAAGCTTACGAATGCGCCAATCAGCATTCATTGAGCTGATTTTAGTGCGCCGGGTTATACTTCCACCAGAATCCTCTTCGTCACTTATTTCAGCAGTAAAACTAAACCGGTTCCATGGCCTAAAACTAAACTGAACAGATTGTCTGATTAACTCTACATCTTCCGTAGTGTTATCATAATCAATCGCAACACGACGGTCACTAAAACGTACTGTACCGCTGAAGAATCTAAACTGCATATAAGAATCTAATGCTTCGCGAAAATAGGAAATCTGGGTTCCATTTTCATCTTCATAAACAACTTCTCCTCCGAGGATAACCGTCTCATTCACTGGATAGTCGATATTAGCACCAACTTGTGTATTGGTGGACTCACCCAGAGGAAAGGTTGGTGTACCTGACTTGATATCGGATTTACTTTCTCGCCAATGGACATACAAATTCGAGTATTGGTAAAGATTCAGGTTAGCTTGATAGCTCTGAACCTGTCTGGAGTAAGCAACTGTACCACCAGGATCATAGCTGTAAACCATACGGGTAGTAATGTCCCCATCTGTTGCGCCGTTGCAATTTTCAACTTGTGTCCTTGACCCTACCGATCTGACTAAAATATCGATTGATGCAATACAACCTGTTTCAATACCAACCGTTAACGCTATCTCTGCACCATTTAAAATTCTAAAAACTCTAATCGAGCTTACAATAATATTATCATGAGCTAAAAATTGTGCTGTTGTACCGATAAAATTAATTTGTAAATCGACAGGTACACTCATCGTTGTCTGCCTGTCAAATTCATCATAATTCCATCCGCCACTCAGACTCAGAGAGCCAAAACTTAAATTCCTCTTATGGCTGACCGTGCCGGCAGCACCATAACTATTTGACTGTAAACCTGTTGTTTTATTATCCTCACCATGTACATCAGCATTAAGATTTGTTTTATCACTTACCTTCAACCTGAATCCAGTTGAGGCGTTATAATTTGTAGTCTCAACCGCAACCTGATCGCTGTTTAGATAACCCAGTCGATAAAATGATTCCAGATCTTCGGAATGAGTCCAACGTAATTCTGGTGTATAACGAAATTCTTTAAAGGGACGAATATTGCTTTGCTCTGTATATGATAAGAAGTTTCTAAAATTAAACTGGTTATTCTCTCCTAAAAAAACTCTTGAATTAAATGATGTTGCTTCTGTTTTAATCTGGGTGCTCGTTATTGGCTGAGACTGGAAGCCTGAACGAGATACTACATCCGTTACGTTATAAATAAGTTGTCCATATCCATCCTTACCCATAGGAATGTCCGCACGAACAAATTTCTGTTCAGTAGTATCAGCAATACGAATATCAAAACCTTCACCTTCTGTTTTATGCTGCGATGCACCAATAGACAGTTTAAAAGGCAGTAGAGGTTGCTTAAGCTGAAAATTAAAACCATACTTTTCAGCTTTTTGCTGAAAACGATCTGTTAATGTTAAAGAAACAGATGGATGATCTCTTTCATAAAAGAGTGTTAAGGGATAAGGTTTTTCTTCAAGAAACCTCAGTCGTGCTAATAAATTGTATTCGGAGCTATTATTGCTAGCACTACCAGCACTGGATTCTAAATCGCTTTGTGTAAACAGGGGCCCAAAGCCGAAGTCCATATTGAGAAATTTAGGGTGATATATATAACCATGCGTTAACAGGAAAATTTCTTCTTCGGCTGTAGTACGCGTTTCTGTAGAACTGGAACCACCTTGACCAGTCGTTTGTTCATCTTCACGATATCGAAGCTCAACATGACCTTCAACATCAGTAAATTTAATCAGGGCAATTTCATCTTCAGCACAAGCCGTATTCTGCACCCCACTGGCTATAAATAAGCAATACGATACGAAGGCATAAAGTGCAAAGCGTTGCTTGCATATGCAGTTTCGCTTTGCCCACATCTTGTATGCCAATTTACTATCCTCATTCTCAGGCAATGCTTAAAACAGGTAATTTTAAGATTATTCGTAACTCATCCCTTTCATCTTGCCATATCCATATGCACTGATTTTGTTCGGGCCAAACTGGTTAGCAACTAATATAACAAATTCGAGCTCAAACCCAGGTTCTGCGTATTTTTGAAACAATTTTACGTTGTCATAATCAATCTCTATATCGGTAGGTAAATTGAGACCACCAGGCTCATTTCCTGCACCACCAAAGAACAGTAATAGCTTCCCATCCGTTCCAAATACTTGTACGTTATTAAATGCCGCATCAACAACATAAATATTTCCGGATTGGTCAAGCGCCAGACCTTTAGGGCGAGCAAACTCACCTAAACTACTGCCCGCTTTGCCGATTCTACGTAGGAATTTTCCCTTACGGCTAACTACCTGAATACGATAATTTCCTGTATCACTAATATATAAGTTGCCGTCGACACCTATTTTAATATTGGTTGGGTGGTAAAATTCGTTTTCTTTCGAGCCAGCTTTACCGAATTCACGCAGTACATCGCCAAAAGCAATCGATAAAACATGAATTTTATGGTGCTCGATATCGACCACATACATTTCATCATTCAACAAAGCAACATCGGTAGGTTTGAACTGACCTTCAATACCAAAAGCGCGTACAAATTCGTCCTGATTGTTATACATCAAGATCTGGTTACGTTCCGTATCTGTCACAAATCGATTACCTTTAGCATCCAGTACGATGTTAATCGGTTTTTTCATTCGGCCCGCGCCCAACCCGGAAATACTGTAAGTGCGTTGTTTTTTTAAATCAAAGACAACATATCCTGGACCACGGGTATCAACGGCAAATAATTTCCCATCCGCCAGGGCTACACCATAAGGTTTTTTTACAAGTGATTGTGCAGTTCGCTCTTTGCCTAACAAAAAGTCGCTAAAGACGCTAGTGTCCGCTAAGTCGCGCATTGTCGCAAAGGAAGTTAAAAACTGAATGCGCGGTGGATTCGGTAATGGCGGGTAAAAAACTGGACCACTATTCGCTTTATCCGGTGGCGCAGCACAGCTGCTTAATAACAGGATAGCCAGAGAATAGATGGCCAGAGGGCTAACATATCTTTTAACAGGGTAACTAATGAGATTTATTATTTTCATACAAACAACCAGATCCAGATCCTGCGAACATCCATTGTTAACAACCAACACTTTTACAATGTGCCGGCCACCCCCCTGATGAATAAACATCAGGAGGAAGGATACTTATTGCTTACTATTTATTTATCGTGACAAGTCAAACAAAGTGTACTACCTGCTTTACTCACTTTCAATAAAGGCTCGCCCACTGTACCAGGTACGGTGAAAGTATTATGTACATCATGGCAGGAACTACATTGCACTGTACCATTTGATAACATCACTGTTTCAATTGAACCTGTTCGTGTTTTAGTACCGCCAGTACCAATTGTTACATTGGTGGTAGTCGGGTTATGTAAACCACCATCACTAGCTGCAGTGATTGCATTGAAGGTGATAGAGATGGGATGGTCATTACTCAGATCAGTGCCTAAATTTTTTGTTCCTGGAATAAAACTAGTACCCGTTGCACCACCAAAGCTATCGAGGGCAACCGTACCATCATGACATGACAGACAAAGTTTTGAAACGCCGTCCGGCTGGCCAGTAATGACACCATCAAGGGAAGTTCTAGCGTACATAGTAAAAGTTGATGCAGTGAGCTCATGATTCCACAGCGGCGCATCAGAAACAGTCGTATCCGAGTTATGAGGCGTATGACAAGCAATACAAATTCTGCCACCGCTCCAACCGTCAGCAGAGAAGTCATGCGCTGAATTCTGAATAGTACCTGCAAACGCCTGAGTAGTCACTATACTGCTAGTTAGTAAAACTAGGCCTGTTAATCGTTTAATATTTTGATGTTTCATGATATCTCTCCTTTGATATATCCTTATTTACACACTTTACTAACTGTTATTTTTTTACTTCAATGCCAAACGCTTAATTATTCTCTTGATTAATTTTCCCTACCACACTTATAGTGTCGCACAGTTTTTGTACAAAGTAGTGATCTTAGTCAATAAATATACAAATAGGATCAATGAATTAAAAATGCTATTTTCATGTGCGACAAATAAATGACACCATCAATCAATCAGTTTCAATACAAACTGGGGATTTTCATTATCCTGCTTATTACCCCACTATTATATTCAGGTATTATTTCATTTTTATTACAAAATCTATTCAATGATGAAACCAATCGAGTGATGTTTTTACTCTATAACACGCCATTCTGGTTTCTACTTATGTTTATCAGCGGAGTAGAGCTTTATAGACGAGCAATTACCCGACAATTCACGCTAATTGCGCCCGTTTATATGCTGATGATGGGGAGTGTCGTAATAGGAATAACAGGAATTATTATTTGCCCGGTCGGGCCGGTTTTATTAAGCAGTGATGCGCTCGTTTTAATATCAGCAAATATCGCCCTAGGCGCTGTAGCAGGGCTCGTTATTAGTAAACTATTTAACAACGTTTGCAATACATAGAATACTCGTTACGCCAGCAACGTTAGTGTAGTTCAGGGTAACTTCTGTCTGATTGACTTTAATATTTCTGACAAGAATTTTTGTTCATCCGGAGTAGAATTTTTAATACCAGATGGTAATGACTGCGTCAGCTCTCGTATTTTTTTACAACGCTCTTGCTCCTGTTGCATCCAGCTTTGCGCATGCTCTATAACTGGATGCTCCGCGCCATCTTTTCGGAGACTTCGTAAATCCATTATATTTAATCGATTAATTATTATCCGGAGCGGTTCAATAATACCAGCAATGTATTTACTCCAGAATTGATTAAGCCCAATAAGCAACAGTACATTAACGAAAATAATCCATGGCACAGTCGTTAGCAATGCGTTAAATAAAATCGGCGTACTATCAGCTTGTGGTTTATGTACCCGATATAAACTATTATCAATTGCCAATTGTAACTCTTGATAGACAAACCACATAGCAATCGCAAATAGGACAACTTCCAACAATAACAAGCCAACGATCAGACGACCCTGTATATTGGTATCAATATATTTTTTGCGCCTTACATGATGGTCCTCAGGTGACATATTTATATCAGTATTCATATATCGTGGCACTCCATACACAGTGAAGAGCGATCATTGGACGCAACCAGCGCACCATGTTTTTTACTATAACCAACGTGACATGAAACACAGCCCACTTTACCATCTGGTAAAAATATGCTTTTTGGCAAATCGCTGGCTTTACGATAAAGCCCTATACCCTTGCTTTGCCCATAACGCATTCCAATCGGATGATTCCCGGAGCCACTTCCATGACGAACAATGCCCCTCGAATCAACTGTTGATAGGGGGCCTTGCCCGTTTTCAGCATGGCAACTTAAACACTGCATCGAAAATAGATCAAGATCCAGACTTTTAGCGTTAGAACCGGCAGCTAAATGCCCTATCAAATGAATTGATCGGCCTCGATCAGCCATGTTTGTAAAAAAACTTTCATCATGACAACCAAGACAAAATTCGCGACCCGATTGATTTCCTCATA
>Ga0316204_10003212_pt1 | contig 33646 bp, 30 predicted proteins | sample 6monrhotite_MG_2_FD_205661 | JGI IMG/M metagenome (GOLD analysis project Ga0316204, IMG submission 205661) | Microbial mat bacterial communities from mineral coupon in-situ incubated in ocean water Damariscotta River, Maine, United States -... | ecosystem: Environmental > Aquatic > Marine >... | reverse complement strand
GAATGTTCCAGTCCCAGGTACCAATATTGGCAAAGGTCTGACTGCGCTGCAGCCGCTCTTCGCTGGCCCGCAACGCAGTAATATCAGTGCGAGCAGAAACATACTGATAAGGTTTACCTTGCTCATCCAACATTGGAACAATGGTTGATTCCAGCCAATATTCGTCACCACTCTTATTGTAGTTACAAATAACGCCATTCCATGCAAGACCACTGCTAATAGTGTCCCACATATCTTTATAGAATGAATCAGGATGAAATCTGGATTTGAAGATACGGTGATTTTGTCCCAACAGCTCTTCACGACTATAACCACTGATCTCGCAAAATTTATCATTAACGTAGGTGATATTGCCTGCGACATCGGTAATGCTAACAATGGCATGCTGACCAAGAATGATGTTGCTATATTCGGTTTTACGCAGACTGCGCTTAAGGTCACGATTGAGACGGGTAACCCAGCGTGCCCGCCGAGCCCTGGCGGTGATGGCAGATACCAGATGCCCCGGAGCAATCGGCTTGGTCAAAAAATCATCGCCACCGAGATTCATGGCATTCAATTGTCGACTTAGATCAAACTCGGTCGACAAAAACATAATCGGCATCTGTGCCCAGTTATCATCCTGGCGTATAACCTGGGCCAGCTCAGGGCCACTGCAATCCGGCATGTAAACATCCATCAACACCAGGTCAGGCTGATATTCTTCCAATACCACAAGCCCTTCCAGGGGCTTGTTTAGCGTTCTGACATCCATGCCTGCTTGCCGCAGAATGGTCGCGTAGTATTCCAGCAGTTGCTCGTCATCATCGATAACCAGAACATGGTAGGGACTGGTTTGGATTTGCCTTGTTAACCCATTAAGTGTTTGAGTTAATGCAGGCAGATCCAGCGGTTTACTGAAATAGCGAACAGCCCCGGCACGAGCGGCAGCAAGGCGAGCCTCGATGTCGGTGCGCACCGATATAAAAATCACCGGCGGACAAACAGGAAAACGCTGCTTCAGGGTTTCAATCGCTTCGGCACCGGCAGTGTCGCCCTCGGTCAGCACCATATCCATGACAACAACGGCAGGCAACTGTTCTTCACAAGCGGCTTCGAAATCAGCCAAGCACGTAAAACAACGCAAATGGAAATCATTTTGTACAAGGCTGGCTCTAATTCCCTCCGCCTGCAGGACATCATCCTCAAGCAGATAGATCAGATCATTAAGCTTGCTTTTGGGTTCTTTTTCAATATCAGGAGCAAGCTCAGGTGGCTTATTAGGATGCCACTGTTGCGCTACCTGACGAAGCTTAACTATCGCCCCATCTATGGCATTGACCAGCCCAGCATCAACGCCAACAGACTGATCTTGAGCTGGATTAAGCAAGGTTTTCAGCTCAATTTCCAGTTCACGGGCAGCAACACCAACAGCGACCGCACCAAAGGTGCCAGCAGTACCTGCCAAACTATGGGCTGCGCGAAGCAAATCTGCGAGCACCGTGTCATCTGCCTCACCTTGACACACTAGCAGCCAGTGTTTTTCAAGCTGACATAGTTTGCCCGGCAGCTGCTCATAAAACAGCTGCTGCAGCTGGGCCAGCTTTTCTAAGGCTGAATTTTTATCTAATGATTCCGCCACACATCACCCCATTGGTCATGATGCCTCCCAAGAATTCCAAACATACTACTCATGCATTACCGGGCCACACAAGCCTTTCCCTCTGAAAAATCAGCAACTTACTTAACATTACCATTGATATTAATGGGAAAATATTTGTAACGAGCCTATATATATCGACTTCCCTGGCAGCTTCATTACTCGGCCAATAGAGTAAAACTTTAATTAATTTGGTGATTTAAAGACGACAAGCAAAAACAGATAAAATGTTGAAATGAAAAACTCAAGGGTATCAGGTGATAAAAAACCACCTGATATTTAATGCGTTATAAAGATTTTTATACACAGATGGTATATTTAGCGAACACAGCAAGCTAACACTCTGCCTTACTGTTTAATCAAAGCCATTGCCCTGAACAGAATCTAAAATCAGTCCAGGCCTAAGCCTGTAAAAAGAACTACAACCAGTAAACCTAACTTAAAATGGATTGGGCATATTTTTTTACCCACGCCTAGGCAGATAACAGCGTTTTCAACTCCGGCACACACGAACCACAATTGGTGCCCGCCTTTAAGGCCTGGCCAATCTCTTCCGCTGTTTTCAGATTTTGCTCTTTAATCGCGGCGGTAATGGTGTTAATACCGACCGAGAAACAGGCACAGACAATCCGCCCGACATCCTCCTGACCTACCGGTGGTTTGCCCAACAACAAACCTTTACGTTCATCCTCAAGCAACGATTCTTTGGCAAACAGACCGGCCAGCCAGCTGCGCGAAGGCAACTCGTGACTAGGGGCAATGAAGATACAACTCTCAACACGATCTTCAACCATGCGTACACCACGATAACGGCGCGCCTTGGCATCAAGGTATTCAACCCAGTTAACATCACTGTCAGACGCACACAACATCCCCCTGGTCCAGGTGGGCCAGTCCAGCTCTGTCTGCTCACCGGCAATCTCGTAACGATAAAAACCACCCCCCGTTGCGCAAGACCAATAGCTGACGCCGTCCATGTCAAGCCTGCGCCGGGTCAGCAAAAAGCCATGCCAGGCTGGTTGATAAGGTGAAACACGCACCGGGGTTTGCTTCAGTTCAGGCTGTCCCGAGACAGGATCAACAACAGGATTTACCAAGGCGTCAACACGGGCCTGACTGGCAAACTGATCATTCCAGTGCATCGGGATAAAGACGCTACCACGCTGCTGATCTTCACTTATTCTGACACGTACTATCACCTCACCCCACAGACTGAACACGCGCGCCAGTGCACCCTCTTTCACCGCTGCACCTTTAGCATCGTAGGGATGCATCTCAACATAAGGCTCAGGACTATGCTCACTCAAGCGCGCAGCCTTACCGGTGCGAGTCATGGTGTGCCACTGGTCACGTACCCGACCGGTGTTCAAGGTAAATGGAAAGTCATCTGTGGTTGAATTCTGTGGTGGCCGCGGCTCTATAGGCAACAAACGCGCCTTGCCACTGGGGGTAAAGTAACGGCCATCACTAAACATCCGTTTTGTGCCCTTGCCATCAATGACTGGCCATTGAATCGGCTTTAGATCATCATAATCAGCATTGGTAACACTGCTCAGCTCAGCGATATTAAAATCACGTTGACCATTATTTTTTTCACCAGACAAAGCGGCATGTTCACGAAACACATCGACGGCTGATTCATAAGAAAAACCATTGGCAAAACCCATCCGTTTAGCCACTTCAGCGACTGCCCACCAATCAGCTCTGGCCTCACCTGGCGCGGATAAAAAAGCACGCTGACGTGATATCCGTCGCTCAGAATTGGTTACCGTGCCATCCTTCTCACCCCAGGCCAGAGCGGGCAACAACACATCGGCCAACACAGAGGTATCGGTCTTAGCCATTACATCGGAGACCACCACCAACTCACACTTCTGCAAAGCTGCCTTAACCCGATCAGCATCGGGCAGGCTCACCACCGGATTGGTGGCCATAATCCAAACCGCCTTCACCTTGCCCTCATCAATGGCATTAAACAGGTCGACCGCTTTTAATCCTTGATGATCGGCAATCACATGTGACTGCCAAAAGTCCTGTACCAACTGGCGATGATCAGGATTATCAATATCCATGTGAGCAGCCAGCATGTTGGCCAAACCACCCACCTCACGCCCGCCCATCGCATTAGGTTGGCCGGTAAACGAAAACGGCCCCATGCCAGTGCGACCGATACGGCCACTGAGCAAATGACAATTGATGATTGAATTAACCTTGTCGGTACCACTGGAAGACTGGTTAACCCCTTGCGAATAGACCGTAATCACACGTTCAGTGCGGGCAAACAGGCGATAAAACTCAGCTACATCAGCCAGTGGCAGGCCACATTGCTCTGCCACGCTTTCCACAGTCGGGGCGCTGACCTTTGCCTGCGCTAGTGCCTCGGCATGACCCTCGGTGTAATTTGAAACAAACAATTCATTGGTTTCACCAACGCTATCTAAATGCGCCAACAAACCATTAAACAGAATCGCATCCGTGCCCGGCAGCAACGGCAGATGCATATCGGCAATATCACAGGTCGCCGTCTTGCGTGGATCAAGAACAATCACCTGCAAATCAGAGTTATCTTTCTTGGCCTGAACGATGCGTTGATACAGCACCGGATGACACCAGGCCGCATTCGACCCTACCAACACTATCAACTTGGCCCTTTCCAGATCTTCATAAGAACAAGGCACCGTGTCAGAACCAAAGGCACGTTTATGCCCCGCCACTGATGAAGACATGCATAGACGTGAATTGGTATCTATATTGGCGGTGCCGATATAACCCTTCATCAACTTATTGGCGGTATAATAGTCTTCAGTCAGCAATTGACCGGAAACATACATCGCCACTGAGTCCGGGCCATGTTCTTTAACGATACGACTAAAACCTTCTGCTACTTTATTTAAGGCGCCGTCCCAATCGCTGCGCTGGCCATCCACCTCGGGATAGAGCAGGCGTTGATCCAGATCAACCGTCTGACCCAGAGCAGCCCCTTTGGAACAAAGCCGACCAAAATTGGCAGGGTGCTGTTTGTCACCAATAATCTTGACGCCAGTCTCTGTGACAGTAGCGAGAACGCCGCAGCCAACACCACAATAGGGACAGGTAGTTTGTTTCGTATTAGTCATCTTTTACAGCGCCAGATAAACCATCCCGGCCTCGACCTTGGTTTCATACTTGCCTGTGCAGCCTTCATCCGGTGCCTGCGCCTCACCACTGGCCAGATCAATCTTCCAGTTATGCAAAGGACACGTAACAGTATGACCATGGACAATACCCTGCGATAAAGGCCCCTGTTTATGCGGGCACGAGTCACGCAGCGCGAAGACATGATCATCCGCAGCTCGAAATACAGCCACATCACCCTTGGCAGTTTCAACCACACGCGAACCCAGTTTAGGTATCTCTTCTACTGCACCAATTTCAATCCAGTTACTCATCTACTTCAAACCTCTTTAATCTGCACCGTCATTCCGGCGCATGCCGGAATGACCAATCTAGCCAACCTTCTTAATCGGAATGTAGACCTTGCGTGTTTCCTGATCCGCAATCTCTTTGGCCCAAGGATCGAACCTAAACACCTCTTGCGACTCAAGAAAGCGCTCATGTAAAACCTTACGCCCGGCTTCGTCTTCGACCACCTTCTGCTTCACATAACTCAAACCAACACGTTCAATCCACGGTGCAGTACGTTCAAGATAATGGGCTTCATCACGATACAGCTGCATGAAAGCACCACAATATTCCATCGCCTCTGCTTCAGTCTTGACTCGCGCCAACAGATCCGTCGCACGGACATGGATACCACCATTACCGCCGACATGCAGCTCATAACCAGAATCAACACAGACCACACCAAAGTCTTTAATCGTCGCCTCGGCACAGTTACGCGGACAACCCGACACAGCAATCTTGAACTTATGCGGTGTCTGCGTGCCCCAGGTCATCTCTTCGATCTTGATACCGAGACCGGTGGAATCCTGCGTACCAAACCTACACCACTCTTCACCAACACAGGTCTTAACAGTACGCAGCGACTTACCATAGGCATGACCCGAGACCATGCCGGCCTTGTTCAAGTCACCCCAAATTTCAGGCAGGTCTTCCTTCTTGATGCCGAACAAATCGATACGCTGACCACCGGTCACCTTGACCATCTTGGCATCAAATTTTTCCGCCGCATCGGCAATGGCACGCAGCTCATTCGGTGTGGTCACCCCACCCCACATGCGCGGCACGACTGAATAGGTACCATCTTTCTGAATATTGGCATGAACACGTTCGTTGATAAAACGCGACTGCGGATCATCCTTGGCCTCTTGTGGCCAGGCAGCCAAGACATAAAAGTTCAAAGCCGGGCGACATGAAGCACAACCATCAGGCGTCTTCCATTCCATAAATTCACGCACAGCTGGAATAGTGGTCAGCTTATGCTCAGCGATAGCATGGCGCACCTCATCATGGGTATGCTCAGTACAAGCACACATCGCCTTTTTCTTCGGCGTATCGGAATAATCACCCACAGTCGAAGCCAAAATCTGCTCCACCAGACCGGTACAAGAACCACACGACGCTGCCGCCTTGGTGTGCGCCTTCACCTCATCCAGTGTGAACAGGCCTTGATCAGTGATGGCGTTGACGATGGTGCCTTTGCAGACACCGTTACAGCCACACACTTCCATATCGTCACTCATGGCTGAAGCAGCGTTCTCACCACCATGGCCCGAGTCACCCAGATGGGCCTGACCAAACATCAAAGAATCACGAAAATCAGAGACATCCGTGCCATCACGCAACAGCTGGAAATACCAGGCGCCATCCACCGTGTCGCCATACATCACCGCACCGTGAATCTTGTTGTCTTTCAGCACAACCTTTTTATAAACGCCGCGGGCAACGTCCTTCACCACCAGATCTTCAGTGCTGTCGTCACCGGTAAAGTCACCGGCCGAGAACAGATCAATCCCCGTCACCTTCAACTTGGTTGAGGTCACCGAGCCTTCATAACGACCAATACCGTACTTGGCAAGATGATTAGCGCAAACCTTACCCTGTTCAAACAACGGTGCCACCAAACCATAAGTCTCACCGCGATGCTGCACACACTCACCGACAGAGTAGATCTTCGGATCAAAGGTCTGCATGGTGTCGTTAACGACAATGCCGCGCTCACAGTGCAGACCGATCTTTTTGGCCAGATCAATATTGGGGCGAATACCCGCCGCCATCACCACGATGTCAGCAGAGATCTCCAGGCCACCCTTAAAGCGCACCGCTTTAACCTTGTCGTCACCCAAAATCGCTTCAGTCTGGGTTGCCATCAAAAACTGCAATCCCTTCTCTTCCAGCGACTCTTGCAACATCTTGCCCGACACCTCATCCATCTGCCGTTCCATCAAGGTGTCAGTCAAATGCACCACAGTTACATCCATGCCCTGAATCTTCAGGCCATTGGCCGCTTCCAGTCCCAGCAAACCACCACCAATCACCACCGCATGTTTGCGACTCTTTGCAGTGTCGAGCATGGTATCGACATCCTTGATGTCACGAAAACCAATCACCCCCGGCAGCTCATGGCCCGGCACAGGAATAATAAAAGGATTGGAACCCGTCGCCAATAGCAGGCGGTCATACGACTCTTCAGTGCCATCATCGGCAATCACCTTGCGGCCTTTACGATCAACATCAACCACCGTCTTGCCCACATGCAGCTTGATGTTGTTCTCTTCATACCACTCAACAGTGTTGAGCATGATGTCATCAATGGTCTTCTCACCCGCCAACACTGGCGACAACAAAATACGGTTGTAATTGCCGTAAGGCTCAGCACCAAACACGGTGATGTCATACATATCCGGCGCAATCTTCAGCAACTCTTCAATAGTGCGCACACCCGCCATGCCGTTACCGACCAATACCAACTTCTCTTTCATAAACTGCTCCAAATCAAGAAATTTTCTCTATTGATAGTCCTAGAGCAAAGGCTGTGCCAGAAAACCGAGCATAACGCTAAGTCATTGAGTTGATAGGGAGTACCTGGAAAAACGAACCAGACTAGGGCGCTACAACGAACCATACTGGTTCATTATGAGGCACCATCGCCCCATTAAAGTGCGTAAGCAATATCACCTTCTATCCCATACTTAAAAGAGTGATAGACTCGAAAGCATCACGAAGGTTGGGGGCAATCTTTTTGGCTAGTAGCTTTATTAGTAAGCGACACAGCCATTCCTCCAATTAATGCGGATAAATGTCAAAGTGACGTGTTTTTTTACGTCAGGTTGGTGACTACCCAATGTAAGCCAATACCTATAGTTCACCACAAACGAATAGAACATAAACTTATGGAACACCCAGATAACTTTTTAAATGTAATTATCTATGAAACTGGTGAGCTAGGTGATGACTTGGCACTCTGTGCAGGTTTTGAGCGGGGGCAGTGGAGAAATGATCAGTTAGCAGACCATGTTATGGAGTGGTTGCCAGAATTTGCTTTGGACTATTCTGAATTAATCGAAATAGGGCATGCTAATGCGTTGCGAATGACAAAAAAAGCAGCAAAGATTGTATATCAAACAGAGAAGTATGGTTTGAGAGGTGAGTTTGGTGAGATGTTGCTGCATATTGCAATTCGTCAAATTTATGAAACGCTCCCAGCCGTTAGTAAAATTTATTATAAAAGCGCCGTAAACGAGACCGTAAAGGGGTTTGATTCTGTCCACGTTGTGAAAAAGGAAGATGATCTTGAATTATGGATAGGAGAAACCAAATTTTACGAAAATCTCACACGAGCAATTTATGATGTATCCAAGGAAATAATCGACCATTTAGAAACTGACTATTTAAGGTCTGAGTTCATTTTAATAAAAAATAAAATCGACCCAATGTGGCCAGAAGCTGAAAAACTAAAGACTTTATTACACGAAAACACCTCATTAGACGAAGTGTTCAAACGAGTATGCATCCCAATTTTACTCACATACGATAGTAAAGTTGTTGGCAGTAGTGGCGTAATAAATTCTGAGTACAAAGAAAACATTAAAAATGAGCTTGTAAATGCATATGATAACTTGAGGGAGAAATTGAACACGGAATATAAAGTTAGGTTCTCTAAAGAATTCCCTCTAACTGCTCATGTTATTTTAATTCCATTAAAAGAAAAAAAGAAACTTATAGCTGCTCTTGACCTGCGTCTTAAGGCACTTCAAATATGAGCAACCTAAATGAAATAAGAAAAAAAATAAAGTCTAAAGATTGGTTTGAAACCCCCTTTCAACTACTGTCTGAAATATCGAATGTTTGCTCTTCTAATGTTGATATAGGTCGTGAATTTGTTATTCGTGTATTGGAAGAGCAGGATAACCTTGCACATGACTACCGTGAAATTATTGATGACCTGGCAATGCAAGTTGGGCTCTATCCATATGTTTCAAGGTTATCTGATCTATCTTTAAGGAATGCGCTCATGCACGCAGCGCACAGAGCAGATGGAGTAATGGGTGACTTTGTCCTGCATAGCTCACAAGCGAGAGTTTTGCGCAGGCTCATGGCTGGTGAATCTGTAATCCTGAGCGCTCCCACTTCGTTCGGAAAAAGCTTATTGATTGATATTATTATTTCAGCAAAAGAATTTGATAATGTAGTTCTAATTGTTCCAACTTTAGCACTTGTAGAAGAAACCAGGCGTCGAATGTCTCGATTTATTGACAAGTATTCAATAATTACGTCAGGCAATCAAAAGATAACTAACAAAAATATATTCGTTTTCACACAAGAGCGATTTTTGTCGATGGAGGGAGAAATACCGGAAATCGATTTCTTTGCAATTGATGAGTTTTATAAGTTGTCTATATCGAAAGATGGCGGTCGTTCCACCTTGCTAAATCAAGCTTTTCTTAGATTATCTAATACAGGTGCGCAGTTCTATTTATTAGGGCCTTCAATAAAAGCTATTCCTGACATTGTCAGAGAAAAGCTTAATTGTAAATTTCTGGTCGAGGACTTTCATACTGTAGCTATTGAACTGAATTTTTTAAAGAAGAAGCCAAATAAAGAAGAGTCACTCGCGAAATTACTGGATGAAATTGATGGTCAAACGATGATTTACTGTCAATCACCTGCAAGCACTAGAAAGCTACTAAAATCTTATCTTAGCCTAAGAAAAATTGAAACGACTAAAGACGAAGAGTTGCTTGAGGCTGCAAAGTGGACTTCAGAAAACTACCATGATAAATGGCTAGTATCTATTGCCCTCCTTCACGGCATTGGAATACATCATGGAAAACTGCCTCGTTCACTCGGGCGATTTATGATAAGGGCTTTCGAAGAAGGAAAACTGAATGTCCTTCTTTGTACTTCAACTTTAATTGAGGGGGTGAATACCGCTGCTAAGAATGTAGTTGTTTATGATAATAAGCTTAATCGTAAATCACTGGACCTCTTCACATTTAATAATATCAAAGGGCGATCTGGCCGAATGTTCAGGCATTTTGTTGGAAATATATTTGTTTTTGACGCACCACCACAAGAAGAATTGCCTTTCGTTGATATGCCAGCCATAAATCCAGGGGAAAACACTCCAAGTAGTCTGTTAATTAGTCTTTCACCAGAAAATATTCCTCCATTTCTAATGGAGAAAGTGGAGGCCTTGGTGAATCAAGAAATCCTCCCTGTTAGCCTTTTGAGAAATAATTCAAGTATTGAGCCAGAGTATTTATTGGAGACAGCTAAGTATTTATTAGGCTTGAATGTTCGTGATCTGGAGAAATTTTCCTGGTCATCTAAACCACAATATGAGGATATATTGTTAACTTCTCAAGTTATCTGGGAGCAATTGGGCGGTGCGGTATCAGCTCGACAAAGTTCAATGTTCAGTGCAAAAATGATGACGTTATGGGTGTGGAAGTTATATGCATCTAGAAATGTTCCCCGTTTTAGAAAGGATATGATACATAGTCAGATTGAACGAAATATACCACCGGATGATGCCGTAGAGAATGTACTTTCTTTTCTTCGAGGGTGGGCATCATTTAATTATCCAAAATATTTAATAGCGCTTTGCGAAGTAATTAATCATGTGCTGCTTTCGCGTGGATTAAGATCTTGTAACTACACGCCTTTTGCAGCGACTATTGAACATCTATTTCAACCTAGTTCATTTTCTGCTCTTGAGGAATATGGGTTGCCTACAGAAATTTCTGAAAAGCTGTTAAAAGGAAAATTATTTAGTAAAGATGATGGATTAGACGTGGTGGTAAATAATTTACGCAATAGTGAACTAAGTCGTTTTGGAGACGGCGTCTTTGAAAAGCGAGTTATTGAAGATTTTCAACAAGGGATTGGCTCCAAAAACAGCTAATAATTAAGAGTAATTAAAGGGTCATAATTAAGGGGTCAGAGCCCTTTTAGGCCCTAACAACAAGGTGTGTGCAAAAACGGGTGAGGTTCCTTGCCACCGCGGCCAGCTCCTGTGCATTATATGCTTGTGCAGTAACGAGGAATAATTAATGACAAAATTACTTTCTAGTGAATCGCAATGCCTATGTGGGAATGTGAAGATAAGGGCATCGAGTATTAGCCCAAAGGTTATCGTTTGTCATTGTGGTATGTGCAGAAAGTGGGGTGGCCCGGCACTTGCCCTAGATTGTGGTTCTGATTTGGAAATGGAAGGAAGCGATAATATTACTGTTTATGATTCTTCCGAGTGGGCAGAAAGAGCATTCTGTTCAAACTGTGGAACACATTTGTTTTATAGAATTAAAGAAACAGGCGGATATAGTATCCCGGCTGGGTTTTTTCCTGATCTGGAAGAGCTAGAAATGGACGTTCAGTGTTTTATAGATAAAAAACCTAGTTATTATTCTTTCTCGAATAGAACTAAAGAATTAACAGAGAAAGAGGTTTTCGATTTATATGCACCAAAAGAATGAACCGGATTAATTGGTTGAATTTTTTATGCTTGGCTAGAACCGAAACAAAAGGCACAGATCTATTTTTATGGAAAATAAAATAGGCGTCTGAGTTTTCAAACCCTTAAAACGGGCTAGATCTATAGTTTCTCTGCAACAGCGAAGGTCTCAAGACTGTGCCTCGTGCTCGGCCCATCTATTGCGATCACCGACCAACCCGGGCCAATGTAGTCAGGCAGGTCCGCACTCTGGCAGGATGACAACCATGGCTCGCCAATCAACCGCAACATGATGTTTGCGATGCGATATTCTTTGATTGTGAGCGCATGTGAAAATGCTACCCGGCTGCCCGGCCCGATACACGCAGCGACTTCACGGAACAGTTGAAGCACGGCTTCTTCATTCAGATAGATTAAGAGACCTTCTGCAACAACAACCGACTGAGCCTTGCTGTCCCAGCGCCCAGCATTATTCATGAGTTGCGACAACGGCGTTTCGTTGAGATCGGCGGCTAATAGGCTCATATTTTCCGGCTGTCCCTCTTGCGTAACGCCTTTTGCCTTAGCTGCTGAGGTGGCTGGATGATCCACCTCAAAAAACTCAAGCTGCGGAAACTGCGGCGCAAGCCGAAGGCAAAGCGTGTAGAAGCCAGCGCCCACTACCAGAACCTGTTTGGCACCCGTTTCGATCGCCGCCAATACCTGCTCATCCATAAACAGCTTGCGTTCGCCAATCCCTTCGAACGTGCCCGGCGTTTTGGATTCGGAGTATTCGTAAAGACGGATCGACCAGGCTTTTTTGTTGAGGTTGATCATTCGCTGACCATAGCCAAACACACCCGCCGTCAGGATCAAGCGTTCAGTGAGCGCTGCCAAGCCCTGGGGTAGTCGAGACGCCCACCCTGCCTTCTCATTGAGTGCAATCATGATAAAACCAATCTTCAGGGCAGTCTGGCTGACGCGTCCGGATTTCATAACTTCAATGTTAGTGCATGCAAATTAATAACGCACGGGGCCAACATGGACAAGGTTGATGAAAAAACAAGCAGCAAGCCCGGATACCCACAGGGCATAAATGCAGCGCAGCGGAATTCGGGGAATCCCCACCCTGGATTCCGCTACTCTCCATCCAGGCTACAATTGGTTTTTTAAACACTATTGCAGCAATAAACGTTCCCATTCATGGTCAACTACCGCAGAAGCCAAACCCCAGGTGGCATCTACTTCGTTAACCGGCATAACCGCCGTGCTCAATATCTTGTTACTAACATCAACCATCTGCATGCAATTCTGACCTTGCCTGAGGCTGATCACGATTATTCTGGCCGATGGCGCGCCATAAAAAGTCATTTCACCCACTCATTGCTCAAGGCTGGTGTTGATTTAAGCAAGAATGACAAGGGCGAATATAAGCTTTTAGCAACGGCGCTTTTGGCAACATTTGATTCGAGATGAAGATGATTTGCATCGCCACATAGATTACAGTCATTTCAATCCGGTCAAGCATGGCTATATAGTGCGGGTACGTGATTGACCACACCCTTCATTCCATCGTTACGTAAAAACAGAGCTGTTGGATGAGAATTGGGGGCATGCTGCAATAAAAGAAAGTGAGCACAGTAATAGAGAGTAATTCCCTGATTCCGTTACACTTCATTTATGCCCTGTGGGTATTCGGGCTACGGTACTAATAACAAGGGGATCCCAAGCATGTCGAAAATAGCCATTATTCAAAAAGCACCTGCCGTTCTAAATAAAGAAAAGACCCTCACCATCGCAGTAGATGCCATTGCTGAGGCCGCCACCGCAGGTGCTGAGCTGGTGGTATTCAGCGAGTCATTTATTGCGGGTTACCCGGCCTGGATATGGCGCCTGCGACCAGGGGCTGATTGGGGTTTGAATGAAGTGATTCATAAACGTTTTCTAAAGAATGCTGTGGACCTGGACAGCGATGACTTAAACCCCCTTTATCAAGCGGCACAAAAACATAAGATGACTGTGGTTTGCGGTTTAAATGAGCGTGACAACCAACTCAGTCAGGCGACGCTATTTAACACTGTGGTTGTGATTGGCCCGGATGGCAATTTATTAAACCGGCACCGCAAGTTGATGCCAACCAATCCTGAAAGAATGGTTTGGGGAATGGGCGATGCCACGGGATTAAAAACAGTTGACTCGCCTGTTGGCCGTCTCGGCTCGCTTATTTGCTGGGAGAACTATATGCCTTTAGCGAGGTATGCACTATATTCACAGGGTGTGGAGATTTACATTGCCCCCACTTACGATAGCGGTGATAACTGGATTGGTACCTTGCAGCACATTTCACGCGAGGGCCGTTGTTGGGTTGTGGGCTGTGGCAATCTGCTGCGTGGCAGTGATATTCCTGCTGACTTTCCTGACAGATCGACGCTCTACCCTAATGATGATGAATGGGTAAATTCGGGCGACTCTGTTGTAATCGCGCCGGGTGGAGAAATTGTTGCCGGGCCTTTGCATCAACAAGACGGCATTCTCTATTGTGATATTGATCTTGACCGCGCCGCTGAAGCAAAACGTGCATTGGATGTTGTTGGGCACTACTCAAGACCGGACATCTTTAGTCTTAGCATTAATACCAAACCACAATCACCGGTAAAGTTTGAGGGTTAGCTAGATGAAAGCTTTGTTTGAATATCAAAAGGATCTGATTTGGATAAAGGAATATCCAATTCATTATGCTGGCACCCATTTTAGTTCACGAATGACCATTGTTCGCCTGGCCAATGGCAATCTATTCATTCACTCCCCTTATGAAATAGATGAATCTACAAAACAAGCCATCGAGACCTTGGGTAAGGTTGAGATTATTGTTGCGCCTGGTTCATATACCACCATTTGCATGTAGCTTCAGCGCAGCAAGCGTTTCCTGAAGCGGAGACCTTTATTTGCCCTGGCATTGAAACAAAGACTCCTGACATTGATTTCGATTGGCTGTTAGGCGATCGCCCTGACGAAAGATGGCAAGCTGACTTCGAGCAGATATTGGTGCGTGGCAATAAATTTATCTGGGAGGTGGCGTTTTTCCATAAGACCACCAAGACACTGATATTGGTAGATTTGATTGAAAACTTCACCGATGAGACCAAAGATGTGAACTGGTCATTGGAGTTGTGGTTTAAAGCGGTGTTTCGGATGTGGGATAACCCGAAGCCAGCGCCTGAGTATCAGATGGGCTGAAAGGATAAGAAGGCTGCGGCTAGGTCACTAAAGAAAATATTAGATTGGGATTTTGAAAGAATCATTATCTCCCATGGTGACTTGATTGAAGAGAATGCCAAGGACGTCGCACTGAAAGCCTGGCGACGACCATTAGCATCTAGCGAAAGGTAAAAATGACAGAGAAAAACGGGGGCAGAGAACAGCTCTTTATAACATTAGTTTTAATTTTTCTTTGACCTTTTCCTGCTGGCTTTAAGCAAATAGTTAGGGGCACAAGCTGAAACAATGAAACTGATTGAGCTTTCAAAATACGGATCGCCCGACGACCTCCGCCTGATTGAGGTGGACATTCCTAAGCCCAAACCTAATGAAGTTCTGGTCAAGATCTTTGCCTCGTCCATTAATTCGTGGGACTGGGAGCTGCTACATGCCACGCCGTTTATAAACCGGGTGATGTTTGGCCTGTTTAAACCCAGCAAACTCAAAACACTGGGGATTGATATCGCTGGCCACATCGAGGCGGTTGGTAGTGAGGTCAAACAGCTTCAGGTTGGTGACGCAGTATATGGTGATTTATCTGCCTGTGGCTGGGGTGGCTTTGCCGAGTATGTCGCTGTGCCTGAAGCTGTGCTGGCACTGAAACCTTCTAATATTTCTTTTGCGCAAGCGGCAAGTGTCCCTCAGGCAGGTTTGTTAGCGCTGCAAGGCCTTGTCGACAAAGGCAAGATTTGTGCGGGGCAACGGGTTTTGATTAATGGTGCTTCGGGCGGCTCAGGTTCTTTTGCTGTGCAAATTGCAAAAACCTACGGCGTGGAGATTACCGGCGTTTGCAGCACCGACAAAATGGATTTTGTGCGTTCGCTTGGCGCTGACCATGTGATTGATTATAAGAATGAGGATTTCACTCAAAATGGTAAGCAATATGATCTGATTATAGATGCACAGGCGCATCACTCTATATTTGATTGTCGGCGTGCTTTAAGCCCAGGCGGGATGTATGTGATGCATGGCGGTGTTACGTCCAGCGTAAACCAGGCCATATTACTTGGACCTTTGCTGTCTTTGTTTGGCGAGCGCAAGCTTGGTATTTTGATGCATAAGGCAAACAAGGACCTCGATGCCATGAGTGAGCTGCTTGGCAGTGGCCAAGTTGTAGCCGTGATTGATAAATGCTTCCCGTTGACTGATGTTGCTGAAGCACTGCACTACTATGGCAAGGGATTAACCAAGGGCAAGATAGTGATTATTATAGAACACGACTAAAGCAAGCGCTGAACAAGAATTAAAAATAGCTAACTGATTAGGGTTAAAGACATGAAAAACATTCACAGCTATTACTCGCCTAATGATTTGTATAACAAAATCATTGCTGGGCTTGCCGAAATTGGCAAGGATTTATCTGAGCTAACTTTGGATGATCTTCAGCCGGTAGATGAATTTCATATTCGCGGTGATGTTGCGACAAAGGAGTTGATTGAGCTTTCCGGCTTTACATCAGAGATGCATATCCTTGATGTTGGTTGTGGCATTGGTGGCTCTAGCCGTCGTTTGTCGCATCAAACTGGCTGCCGTGTGACTGGCATTGATTTGAGTGATGAATACATTGAGACCGCAGAACGATTAACTGAATTGCTCAATATGCAACAGCGGGTGACCTTTGATGCTGCCAGTGCGCTTGAATTACCGTTCGATGACAATAGCTTTGATGGTGTTTGGTCGATCCAAATGAATATGAATATCGAAGATAAACAGTCTTGGCTTGAGGAGGTTTATCGCGTCATCAAACCCGGTGGACATGCTGTATTGTACGAGGTGTGTGGCAGTAAAAACACACCGCTTCATTTCCCTGTGCCCTGGGCGCAGGATAGCACCATCAGTTTTCTTGTGCCGTCGGCATCCTTCCGTGACGTTATAACAGATAGCGGTTTTGATATTGATGTTTGGAATGACAAGACTTATCTGGCACAGCAGGCCTTTGCCAATGTGGCGAAGCCTTTTGCCGAGCCGGTTCTTCCAGCACTGGGTGTGCACCTATTGGTCGGCAACGATATCAAGACCAAGGCCTATAATCTGCATCGCAATCTTAATGAGTCACGCGTCAGTTTGATCGAGACGGTCGCTGTAAAACCTAACATTTAAACGGCTTTCATTGAGTAACAGTCGGAGCTAAAACGCCTAAGAAAGTTAGAGCGGCCGCATAATCTGCTCAAGCAAGTGCATGACCCTGGTTGGTCAAACACTATAAATACCTGTAAAGTGGTCTTTCCGCGTAGTTTACCAGCCGTGTTTTAAGCATGCTGCGTTTCACCAACCCAATAGGGTCTTATGTCTTCTTTACGCTTCCGTTATCAAACCATTGAGTTTGATGATACGGATATTCATCTAAGAACTTTACGAGACAAACAGCAATTTTCTGACGATGATGATGTGGCTCTAAATTTGGGCATTTCATCGGCAACATGGCCTTTATTTGGTGTAGTTTGGCCATCAGGCGAGGTGCTTGCCCATTTGATGTTTGAGTATAAGGTTGAAGGCCTACGCGTTTTAGAGGTTGGCTGTGGTATTGCTTTAGCGAGTTTGGTGCTTAATCATCGCTCGGCGAATATTACTTCAACAGATTATCATCCGCAGGCAGGGGATTTTCTATTAGAGAATACCTTGCTCAATAAAGATGACACCATCCCCTTTGTCCGCACTGGTTGGGCTGATGAGGATAGCGGTTTGGGTGCTTTTGATCTGATTATTGGCAGTGACATATTATATGAACAAGAGCATATTGAGTTGCTGTCTGATTTTATTAATCAGCATGCCAAACCGCACTGCAAAGTTATTATTGTTGACCCAGGTCGTCGCCAACACGCCCGTTTCAGCAAAAAAATGGTGAGCTTGGGTTACACACATAGCCAGACCAAAACCAGCGATCCGGTATATCTAACACAGCCGTTTAAGGGACAGGTGTTGAGTTATCAACGTTAAGGTTTCGGGCAATAAAATTAATGAGCTTTGCCCTCCTCATGGTGACGACGACAGATTAGCCACCAGCAAGTCACCATGCCAACTGCACACTAATCCGAATATAGCTTTATCACCTTCCCAAGTTTTAACCTCTACTGACCTTTTAATAAAGTTTACTTTGTAGGTTTCGCAGCCATCGATCTGAGCAGGTGGTATTTATGCGCCGTGATGATGCAGCCAATAATTTTTTAAGCCTTTTCTCAGTGCATAAACATGTTTGATATTTACACTAGAAAGTTCCCCTCCTCCTTGATATTTTTACAAAACAGTAAGATAGACATCGTTTTTCCACTTGGCCCGGTATGTGCAGTACAGCTAGCACATGGACGCATGTAGTGAATCATTTTTGATTAAGCAGTGATTTTAATTTCGAAAAGAGAGGAAAAGTATGTCTTATTTAGAACCTTCGGAGTTCGTTACAAAAATGGTGGATTCGGGAGAGTCCAAGGTTTATATGTCAACCAAGGACACGATCATTCGTGCATTTATGGCCGGGGCTGTGCTTGGACTTGCGGCTATGTTTGCAATTACTGTTACCATCAAAACAGGCTCACCCATCTTGGGGGCCGTACTCTTCCCGGTGGGCTTTATCATGTTGTACCTGATGAAGTTCGATCTACTGACAGGTGTTTTCACTCTCGTTCCACTTGCTTGGCTTGATAAAAGGCCTGGAGTGACTATTAGCCAGATTCTTCGTAACTGGGGGTTGGTGTTTATCGGTAACCTGGGGGGGGCGCTAACGGTGGCATTTATCATGTCTTTTGTCTTGACCTACGGTTTCAGCATTGATGGCGGTGCCATTGCGGAAAAGGTTAGCAGCATCGGTGAATCCAGAACGCTGGGATATCAGGAGCATGGCCTGGCAGGTTGGTTGACCATATTCATGCGCGGCATGTTATGTAACTGGATGGTATCGATGGGTGTAGTTGGTGCCATGATCTCTACTTCAGCCACAGGTAAAATCGCCGCTATGTGGATGCCTGTAATGTTGTTCTTCTTTATGGGCTTTGAGCATTCAATCGTAAACATGTTTTTGTTCCCATTCTCTATGATCATGGGTGGTGACTTTACCGTTTCTGATTACCTCATTTGGAATGAGTTACCAACTGCCCTGGGCAACCTTGTCGGTGGTCTGGTGTTTGTTGCGCTGCCTTTGTATTACACACACGTAAAAACAAGTGCCGATCGAGTGATCGCTAAATAAATTCCAGCAAGGAATGATGTCTCGGCTCTGTATAACTCAGAGCCGAGCTTCTTTAAAGCATGTCAAACCAATTAAGAATTTCTATCGGCCAAGGATCTGATAAAGGCCGCAAGGCCATCAATCAGGATTTCCATGGTGTCTGTATACCGAAACAGCCACTACTAACATCCAAGGGTATCGCTGTTGGCATGGCTGACGGCATAAGTAGTAGCGAAGTCAGCCAGCATGCCAGTCAAGTGGCGGTCAAAAGCTTCCTTGAAGATTATTACTGCACTCCGGAATCATGGACGGTAAAGACCTCGGTACAACGGGTACTCAAGGCTGCTAACTCCTGGCTTTACCTGCAAACACGCAACAGCCCCTATCGTTATTCACCAGACAAGGGCTATGTTTGCACCTTCACTACCTTGGTGATCAAGTCCAATACGGCACATATTTTTCACGCCGGTGATACACGTGCTTATCGCCTGCATGACACATCACTGGAACAATTAACTGAAGACCACCGTCTTTGGGTTTCAGATGACAAAAGTTACCTTAGACGAGCTTTGGGCATGAAGGACCAGCTTGAGCTGGATTACCAGTCTTTCGCAGTGGAAGCGGGTGACATTTTTGTTCTGGCTACCGATGGTGTTTATGAATTTACCGATGATAAATTCATCATCAACATGAGCAAGACTCACAGTGGTGACCTGGATAAAGCGGCTGCATTGATTATAGATGAGGCCTTAGAACAAGGCAGTACAGATAATTTAAGTATTCAGATCGTCAGGGTAGACGATCTGCCTGACCAAAATCAAAATGAAATATATCAGCAGTTAACCGAGCTGCCATTCCCCCCCGATTTGGATGCGCGAATGGATTTCGATGGTTACGAAATCATCAGGGAGGTACATGCCAGTAGTCGCAGTCACGTCTTTCTAGCGAGGGACACTGAAACAAATACCCAGGTGATTATTAAAACCCCTTCTGTGGATTTGCGCGGTGATACGGCTTATCTGGAGCGATTTCTGATGGAGGAATGGGTCGCTAAACGGATCAATAATGCCCATGTTCTCAAGCCATGTTTGCAGACCCGAAAACGTAATTACTTATATGTTGTGACTGAGTTTATTGATGGCCAGACCTTAGCCCAATGGATGATAGACAACCCCAAGCCTGATGTCGAAACAGTGCGCAGCATTGTTGAACAGATTGCCAAGGGTTTACGCGCCTTTCATAAGCAGGAGATGCTGCATCAGGATCTCAGGCCTAACAACATCATGATCGACCGTGCAGGCACGGTGAAGATTATAGATTTTGGTGCAACACGAGTCGCCGGGGTAATGGAGATTACCTCCCCCATCGCACGAAACGACATCCTTGGCACAGCAACTTACACCGCGCCGGAGTATTTTGTCGGCGAAGACGGAACAGCGCGTTCAGACATGTTTTCCCTCGGTGTTATCGCCTATCAAATGCTATCGGGCAGCCTACCCTATGGCACGCAGGTGGCAAGGTGCAATACCAAGGCTGCACAAAGAAAATTAAATTATAAATCTGTACTCGATGATGAGCGTGAAATTCCAGCCTGGATTGATGCCGCCATCAGCAAGGCAGTTCATCCCAACCCGCTCAAGCGTTACCAGGAGTTATCAGAGTTTATTTTTGATCTGCGCCAGCCAAACAAGGCATTTCTGAATAGGACGCGACCGCCATTAATGGAACGTGACCCGGTGCTGTTCTGGAAATGCACCGCTTTAATCCTGTCAATCATCATTATCACATTGCTTGTCGATCACCCAGCTCTTCAATAATTCAATTTATAAACTATCAACTGACTATTTATCACAGCAAAAGGAGAACACCATGACCCGCGACGACGTTACCCAACTCATACTCACCAACAAGCGCCGCAAAAAGCTCAAATGGGCTGATTTGACCGAGGCCACTGGCAAAAGTAAGGAATGGAGCACGGCGGCTATGATGGGACAGATGACCCTGTCGACTGAGCAAGCTGAAAAAGTAGGCACCATGCTGGATCTGCCGGCAGAAGCGGTCGAGATGCTGCAAATAGTGCCTTACAAAGGCTCACTACCAACAGCAGTGCCTACTGACCCGCTTATCTACCGCTTTTATGAACTGATCAATGTCTACGGCACCAGCTTCAAGGAACTGATCCATGAGGAGTTCGGCGACGGCATCATGAGCGCCATCGATTTCAATATGGACATTACCCGCGAGCCCAACCCCAACGGAGACCGTGTCAACATTGTCATGAGTGGTAAGTTCCTGCCTTATAAAGAGTACTAAGCACTAGAGTCAGTGTTTTTGTACTGATAAGAAAAATTGTTTCTATAATGATATGAGGGCATTAATCTAAGGGCGCAGGACTCAGCGCCCATTAATCACCGACATATATGCAACTCACAAGGAGGAGCTATGGAAACACTAGTCAGCACTGAATGGCTGAGCCAACATCTCGATGACCCGAAGCTGGTACTGCTCGACTGCACTGTTAATCAGGTGCCGGAAGATGATGGTGGTTTCCATAACATCAGTGGCCGCGCCGAATATGATCTCGGCCACATACCCTCCGCCGGCTTTGCTGACCTCAAGGGCGAGCTATGTGATGCCAACAGCCCGATTGAGTTTGCCGTGCCAACACCTGAGCAGTTCTGTACTGCGATGGCTGCACTGGGGGTTGGTGATGATTCCCGGGTTGTACTGTACGACGCCAGCTATTCGGCCTGGGCAGCACGTGTTTGGTGGATGCTACGCTGGGTTGGCTTCGACCGCGCGGAATTGCTCGATGGCGGGTTGAAGGCCTGGACTGATGAAGCTCGGCCACTTTCTACCGAGCCGGTTAAACACCCTGCAAGACAGCTCTCCCCTGCCCCACGTCCAGAACTAATCGCTGACCGCGACGAAGTGTTGGCCAGCATTGACGATGATGCCGTCTGCCTGATCGATACATTGCCTGAACCGTATTACCGCGGCGAAGCCACTCTGTATGCCCGTCCCGGCCATATCCCCGGCGCGTCGAACATCTGCGGTCTCGATCTACTCGATAAGTCAGGCCACTTCAAACCGGACGTTGAATTGGCTGCCATGCATAATGGTGACCGCAACGCCCACACCATCACCTACTGTGGTGGTGGCATCATGGCATCCGCCAATGCCTTTGCCATGACTCGACTCGGTTTCACCGATGTTGCTGTCTACACCTCCTCGCTGCAGGAGTGGGCAGCCGACCCTTCCAAACCGATGGTTGTCGAGACGGACTGAGATCTGAACTAAATGCTGTGGCCAACAATACTTGGCCACTACAACAACGGTTTTCGAAAATTCGGATGCTGAAAGAGCCTAAGCGACGGATACGCTTTTTAACACGGGAAGAAGCCGATAGGCTCCTTGAGGAACTGCCTGAGCACTTGTGCCCTGTGGTGCAATTTGCTTTGGCAACCGGCTGTAGGATGGGCGAAATCCTACAAATGGAATGGCAACGTGTGGACTTTGGTCGACGTGTTGCTTGGTTAGACCCTGGCACGACTAAGAATGGTGAGGGACGTGGAATACCGCTGAATAATGATGCTGTACTCGCGCTCCGCTCTGTTCATGGTAATCATGATCGTTATTGCTTTACCTACAAGGGTAAACAGATGGCGGCCATCGGGGATAGTTGGAGACGAACACTCACGCGGACTGGAATAGAGAATTTCCGCTTTCACGACCTACGGCACACCTGGGCCAGTTGGCACGTGATGAACGGAACCAGTCTGCAAGAGTTAATGGAGCTGGGTGGCTGGAAGTCGTATGAGATGGTTTTGCGGTATGCCCATCTCGCACCTGAACACCTGGCAGAGGCTGCACAAAGGATCGAACGGCGTTTTGAAACTGTAGTGACTAACACTACAATTTCACTACAATAGAAAAACAAAAGGCCCACCATTTCTGGTAAGCCTTTGTTTTGTATGGTGCGCCCGACACGATTCGAACGTGTGACCGCCTGGTTCGTAGCCAGGTACTCTATCCAGCTGAGCTACGGGCGCATATTTGAGGCCAGGATTATCCCGACAATGACACTTTGTGTCAAGCTAACTATTTGAATCCGGAAATATTATTCTTGATCCAAAAATGGCGGAGAGCGAGGGATTCGAACCCTCGATAGAGTTACCCCTATACACCCTTAGCAGGGGTGCGCCTTCAGCCACTCGGCCAGCTCTCCGTTCTGCGTGGGATTATAACTGATGATAAATCTCTCAGTGAGCATCCCTAAACACGCGGGCGTAAGGATACCGTTTGATGCACTGGCAGTAAAGTATCTTTTTGTTATTTAAGGATGATTCTTGAGAATTTATGAATTTCCAGAGATTTCTTGGGGATCGATCTGGCTGTCTTGGGCTTGTTCATCAGCTTTTTCTTGCTGAATGCGCTGATAGATTTCTTCACGATGAACAGATACTTCTTTGGGAGCATTTACACCTATTCTTACTTGATTGCCTTTAACGCCAAGCACAGTAACTGTGACGTTGTCTCCTATGATCAGCGTCTCTCCCACACGCCGGGTCAATATCAGCATAGCGATCTCCTTGTCTGCAAATTCTGTAGGTCCATCCGTCAAGCAGTTACTACTCAACCAGGCTGTCCCACCTGTCTTGCATTAAGTTATCGACCATCAATTTGATAACTGAAGAAAAAGCTAGAAATTCAATACCCTGCGAAGGGAGTATCGGGCCAGCAAGACCAACCCGGCACAACCTGTTGATTTATTGTGGTTTATTTTCCAAGTCAAACTTAGCGTGTAAAGCCCTAACACCAAGTTCAAGATATTTTTCATCAACGACGACAGAGATTTTAATCTCTGAAGTAGAGATCATGCGAATGTTGATTCCTTCATTAGCCAGGGCCTCAAACATTTCGCCGGCAATGCCCGCATGTGAGCGCATACCGACTCCAACCAGTGAAATTTTAACGATCTTATTGTCGCCAGAAACTTCACGCGCACCAAGTTCTAGCTTGCTCTGCTCCAGCACAGCCAAAGCCTTGTCGTAATCGTTGCGATGTACGGTAAAGGTGAAATCGGTGGTGCCATCGACGCCAACATTCTGGATGATCATGTCGATCTCGATATTGGCCTTGCCGATCGGACTCAAGATCTTCGAGGCCACACCGGGTTGATCTGGCACACCAACGATAGTCAGTTTGGCTTCGTCACGATTAAAGGCGATTCCGGAAATCAGCGCTTCTTCCATTTCCTGTTCCTCATAGGTAATCAGGGTGCCTTCACCCTCTTCAAAACTAGACAGCACCCTCAGGGGTACATTGTATTTTCCTGCGAATTCAACTGCTCGGATTTGCAACACCTTGGAGCCAAGCGATGCCATTTCCAGCATCTCTTCAAAGGTGATTCGTTCGAGACGACGCGCCTCAGGCACGACGCGTGGGTCAGTGGTATAGACGCCATCAACATCAGTATAGATCTGACATTCGTCGGCTTTCAGTGCAGCCGCAAGGGCGACGGCCGAAGTATCGGAACCACCACGGCCCAGGGTCGTGATATTACCCTCTTCATCAGATCCCTGAAAACCAGCGACCACCACCACCCGTCCTCTATCCAGATCACAGCGGATGCGCGTATCATCAATATCAAGAATGCGTGCCTTGTTATGCACACCGTCAGTACGAATATTAACTTGGTGACCGGTGTAGGAACGAGCAGGGCAACCGCATGTTTCAAGCGCCATGCTCAACAAGGCAATAGTGACTTGCTCACCGGTGGAGAGCAGTACATCCAGCTCTCGTGGCACAGGATTGGTTTGGATTTCATGAGCCAGACCAAGCAAACGATTGGTCTCGCCACTCATAGCCGAAACTACCACGATGACATCATCACCTTGATCGCGCCTGCCTTTGATCTTCTCAGCCACAGCTTGAATACGCTCGACCGTGCCGACCGAGGTGCCACCATATTTCTGTACGATTAATGCCATTTGACTTCAGCGTTATCTGGAAAAAGTGCGCAGTTTACTGCACTGCGCATTAGAAATCACCTGTAAAAACAGGCTTATCAGCTCATTTTTGCTCGCACCCAGGACTCAACCGAGGCCAGCGCCTCATCCAATGCGGCTGGATTATTACCACCCGCCATAGCCATGTCGGGACGACCACCACCCTTGCCACCCACCTGTTGAGCGACATGATTGACCAGCTCACCCGCCTTGATGCGCTTGGTCTCATCTTTGGTCACACCAGCAGCAAGTGAAACCTTGTCACCATCAACCACCGCCAAGACCACTGCTGCCGCTCCGAGTTTATTTTTGAGTTGATCAACAATATCGCGCAACCCCTTGGAATCGCCACCCTCGAGCTTGGCAGCCAAAACCTTAATGCCATCAATCTCAATTGCCTGGCTAGCCATATCCGACCCCTGGCTGCTGGCCAGTTTGGACTTAAGCTGATCAAGTTCTTTTTCCAGCTTTCGACTGCGCTCTACCAACTGCTCAACCTTGCTTGCAGCATCATCGCGGCCTGTTTTAAGCAGGCCAGCAATACCAACCAAATTCTTTTCGGTTTCACCAATATATTCGAGTGCGCCTTGACCGGTTACGGCCTCAATTCGACGCACACCGGCAGCGGTGCCCGCCTCCATCACGATCTTGAACAGGCCGATATCACCGGCACGCTTGGCATGAACACCACCACACAACTCGGTAGAAAACTCACCAATACTGAGCACGCGAACGTCATCACCATACTTTTCACCAAACAGGGCCATGGCTCCCGCCTCAACCGCCTGATCATAATTCATCAACCGGGTGACGACTTCGTCATTGGCGCGAATCTGTTGATTCACCAATTGCTCAACCTGTTGTATTTCTTCAGCCGTCATGGCTTCAAAGTGAGAAAAATCAAAACGCAGGCTGTCAGATTTAACCAATGAACCCTTCTGTGCAACATGCTCACCCAACACCTGGCGCAGGGCCGCATGCAATAAATGAGTCGCGGAGTGATTCAGAATAATGGCCTGGCGACGCGCCGCATCAACTTCAGCCTTGAGCTTGTCACCCAGCTTGATGGAACCTGTTGTCACTTTACCAATATGGGCATTAACACCCTGGCCCTGCTTTTGGCAATCGGCAATATCAAACACCACACCATTGGTAAGCAACTGGCCCTGGTCACCGACCTGACCACCAGATTCGGCGTAAAAAGGTGTTTGCGATAAAATCACCATGCCTTCCTGACCTGCATTCAGGCTATCAACGGCCTCTTCTCCTGCAAACAAAGCCACAACTTCAGCTTCATCATTTAGATGGTCGTATCCGATAAATTCAGACTCAGCATCGATTTCAAGCTTGCCGGGATAGGCAGCACCAAAGCTGCTGGCGGCACGGGCACGTTCGCGCTGGGCCTGCATCTCTTTTTCAAAACCAGCATCGTCTACGCTTAGGCCACGTTCACGGGCGATATCAGCGGTTAGATCAGCCGGAAAACCATAGGTGTCATAGAGTTTAAAAACAACATCACCGGGGATCTCATTGCCTGACAATTTGGCGATGCCATCTTCAAGAATCTTCATGCCCTGATCCAGCGTTTCGGCAAAGCGTTCTTCTTCCAGACGCAGAATTTTTTCAACCTGTGCTTGAGCCTTGGCCAGCTCAGGATAGGCAACACCCATCTCGGCCACCAGCGCAGCAACGATCTTATAAAAGAAGGGATCATTCATGCCCAGTTTGTAACCATGGCGAATTGCACGACGAATAACACGCCGCAACACATAACCACGGCCTTCGTTTGAGGGCAGCACACCATCGACAATCAAAAAAGAACACGAACGAATATGGTCGGCGATAACCTTAAGCGAATTATTGCTTAGATCAGAACTATTGGTCGCAGCAGCAGCAGCCTTAATCAGGCCTTGGAATAGATCAATCTCGTAGTTACTGTGCACACCCTGCATCACTGCTGCCAGGCGTTCCATCCCCATGCCGGTATCCACCGAAGGCTTTGGTAGTGGTGTCATGGCGCCATCGGCAGCGCGATTGTACTGCATGAAGACCAGATTCCAGATCTCGATATAGCGGTCACCGTCTTCTTCCGGCGTGCCCGGTGGGCCACCAGCAACATCGGGGCCGTGATCAAAAAAGATTTCAGTACAAGGGCCACAGGGACCGGTATCACCCATGGACCAGAAATTGTCGCTGTCGAATTTCTTGCCAGGCTTATCACCGATACGGGTCAGACGATCAGGCGCAACGCCGATCTCCTTGAGCCAGATTTCAGCCGCTTCATCATCATCTTTGTAGACGGTCACCCACAGCTTTTCAGCTGGCAGGCTCATCGTTTGGGTCAGAAACTCCCAGGCATATTGGATTGCTTCGCGCTTGAAATAATCGCCAAAGCTGAAGTTGCCCAGCATTTCAAAAAAGGTGTGATGACGAGCGGTGTAACCGACATTCTCCAGGTCATTGTGCTTGCCACCGGCACGGACGCAACGCTGTGACGATGTAGCACGGTGATAGGGGCGCTGTTCCAAACCAAGAAAGGTTTCTTTGAACTGCACCATACCGGCATTGGTAAACAACAGGGTCGGATCATTAGCCGGCACCAATGGACTGCTGGCGACCACTGTATGACCGTGTTCACGAAAATATTCCAGAAAGGCCTGGCGAATCTCTGCACTCTTCATCGCAATTTTTTACATCCTACTCGTTGGATTCCCAATCATCCTGCTTCATTGCTGCATTGATCTGCTCTGTACTAAAACCACGGTACTGCAGAAAACGCATCTGTTTGGCGCGCTCTTCAAAGTTTGAAGGCAAGGCAAAACCAAATCGTTTCTGTCTCACCTCAACTGCCAATTGCCGCCATTTATGGTCATGCAGATAACAATCAATCATTTCATCACTGATCTCATGCTCACGCAGATCTCGTCGCAAACGAACCGGACCTACGCCCTTATGGGCCTTGGAGCGCACATAACACTCAGCAAAACGGTCGTCTGACTGCAGATTATCATCTTGCAGCGAAATCAGTGTGTTATCAATTGTGAGGGAGTCAAAATCACGTTCAAGCAACTTACGTTTCAACTCTTTGCTTGAATGCTCGCGCCTGCTTAGCAGCCTTATTGCTGCAGCCTGACAGTCCGTCAATTGAGAGTCCGACATTCGCCCCAAATATTTTGATGAATTTCTTGCCGCCGATGGTAGAGAAAAGTCCTCATTTAGGCAAGAAGCAATAACCTAACCTATTGATCTTTCAATCACACTAAACTCAAAAACGCCCCTTCCGGGGCGTTATAAGACAAAATATTAACTGACTTAAATTAGGCGTCGGCTTCCAGGTCAGTTGGCTCTTCATCACCTTTGGGGTTTGCCTTTACCAACAACTTGGCTCGAATCTTATCCTCAATTTCCTTGGCCATTTCAGGATGTTCCTTAAGGAAATTACGCACATTATCCTTACCCTGACCAATACGAGTACCGTCATAGCTATACCAGGCACCCGATTTATCGACAAAACCTTCATTAACCCCCATATCGATAATTTCACCTTCACGTGAAATACCTTCACCATAAATAATATCGAATTGAACCTGTTTGAATGGTGGCGCCACTTTATTCTTGACTACTTTGACGCGGGTTTCATTACCCAGCACCTCATCACCCTTCTTGATTGCGCCGATGCGGCGGATATCAAGCCTAACCGAAGAATAAAACTTAAGCGCGTTACCACCTGTGGTGGTTTCAGGTGAACCAAACATGACACCAATCTTCATGCGGATCTGGTTGATGAAAATCACCATTGTGTTTGAACGTTGAATGTTAGCCGTCAACTTACGTAGCGCCTGTGACATCAAACGGGCCTGCAGACCAACATGGGTATCACCCATATCACCTTCAATCTCAGCCTTGGGTGTCAAGGCTGCAACCGAGTCAACCACCACCACGTCAACCGCAGCGGAACGCACCAGCATGTCACAAATCTCCAACGCCTGTTCACCAGTATCAGGCTGAGACACCAACAACTCGTCAACATTTACGCCCAATTTTTCAGCATAGCCTGGATCAAGCGCATGCTCGGCATCAATAAAGGCTGCTGTGCCACCCAGCTTCTGCATCTCTGCGACCACATGCAGGGTCATAGTGGTTTTACCGGAAGACTCAGGGCCGTAGATCTCGATGACACGGCCACGGGGGAGACCACCTATTCCCAGAGCCACATCCAGCCCCAGCGAACCAGTAGATACGGCTTCGATATTGCGCACCACGCCTTCATCACCCATACGCATAATGGAACCCTTACCAAACTGACGTTCGATCTGGCCCAAGGCTGCGTTTAACGCTTTACGCTTGTTATCATCCATATTTGCTCTCCACTAGATTAACTGTTCATTCGTACAGTACTATACAAGTAAAAAAATGGGCTGGCAACGATAGATTTTCACCCCAGGATATCGCCTGATCTAGCCCTGCTTCAATATTGGCCAGCAGCGCTGCACTTCATATTGCGCCCCTCCGGGCGACAGGATTGAGCGCACCAGGGCAAACTGTTTTATGTGCCAGTCGTAAGGCTGAGCGACTTGCTGGCCCGGCGAGCGACTGACCTTGCGAGCCAGAGTCAGATGAGCCTTATAGGGTCGCTGATCAACCTCAAGACCACAGGTTTTAGCACCACTACGCAATGAGTCAACCAACCGTTGTAATTGTTCTGGCGTCTCTGTTGCACCACACCACCACACCCGCGGCCTGCGCCAATAACCAAACTTATCCAATCGCAGTACAAATGGGACAAAGCTGATTTCACCCGCCATCAACTCCAATTCCGCACGTTTCTCTGCCGTAACCTCACCAATATAAAGCAGGGTCATATGCAGATTCGAGACCGGAACCAGTCGCCCCGCGCCATCAGGCAACAATTCACGTGCTGTTGTTGCCCAGACCTTTTGCAGCTCAGCCGCTGGCCAAAGGGCAAAAAAGAGTCTTTCATCCTTGTCCATTGTCAACCAGCTCACGTAGGCCCTGTATGGCTATAACCACTGCCTGCCGACGCACCGCCTGTCGGTCACCTTCAAAATGCAGACGACGACTTATCACCTTGCCACCCTGTTTGGCCCAACCAAAACAAACCGTACCAACAGGCTTTTCGACCGAACCGCCGCCTGGCCCAGCCACACCGCTAATGGCCACCGACAGCTGCGCCCGACTGTGCTTCAAGGCACCCTGCGCCATCTCACACACAACCGCTTCGGAGACGGCCCCGAACTGCGCCAACGTATCGGCAGAGACGGCTAGCATTTCCTGCTTCGCCTCATTGCTATAGGTCACAAAACCACGCTCAAACCAGGCCGAGCTACCGACCACTGCCGTCATTACCTGCGCCACCCAGCCACCCGTACAGGATTCAGCTGTGGTTAACATTAGGCCCTTCTGTTTCAACACCTCACCTAACTGCTCTGCCTGCTGTACAAGATCCATCTCACCAACCTCCCCAGATTTTATTAATCCCATCTAATAGGTTAGGATACGCCAGCCTAAATAGCCTGAACACAAATCATCATGTCATTCCGCGATCGCTTAATAGCCCTGATTCAATACCCATTACCTCATCACCTGCTGTCCAAGCTGATGTTCTGGGCCACCCGTTGTCGCTGGCGGCCGTTCAAACTCGCCTTTACCCGATTTATCATCAAACGTTTTGACATCGACATGAGCATAGCTGCCAATCAAGATCTGGACAGCTATCAGCATTTCAACGAATTTTTTACCCGCCCACTGAAACCAGAGGCGCGCCCCATAGCCAGTGAAGCTGACGCTATCGCCTGCCCGGTAGATGGCACTGTCAGTCAGCTAGGGCCCATTGAGGATGGCCGGGTTTATCAGGCCAAGAGCCATGACTACAGCCTCAAAACGCTGCTCGGCGGCCTCGACCACCTGCAGGAACGTTTTGCCGGCGGCCAGTTTGCCACCATCTATCTGTCGCCACGAGATTACCATCGCATCCACATGCCCATGGCGGGCTCGCTATCGGAAACAGTCTACGTGCCTGGCCGGCTATTCAGCGTCAACCCAGCCACGACCCGCGCCATTCCAGGGCTATTTGCTCGCAATGAACGGATGGTAACGATTTTTGAAACAAAGCATGGACCAATGGCTGTGATTCTGGTGGGAGCGATCTTTGTCGCAGGCATCGAAACTGTCTGGAGCGGCAATTATGGCGACCAAACATTCCGCCCATTTGAACATTTCATCGGCAAAAACTTACCGCAGGTTTCACTTGAGAAGGGTGACGAAATGGGAAGGTTTAATATGGGCTCGACGGTGGTTGTGCTATTCGGCCCCGGGCAGATGAACTGGGACAAGGACCTGCACGCTGATCAAACCGTCAAGATGGGACAATCAATCGGTTCGATCAACCCAAGCGCTTGATTAATTACCTAGCACTTCCCTAAGCGAACGAAAAGAAGAGACATCAAGCTCTTCAAACATTACACCGACACCGTCGCCGGTAGCCCGCGCCACCTTACCCTGCACCGTGTATTTAGTGTGATGACCCGGCTCACCCAGCCGGAAAACCAGATCAACGGCCGCATTAACCTGAGGCTGAAGCTGCTGCACCTGGACAAACGCGCCGCTCAAACTGACGTCACGAGTCAGGCAATTCACAACCTCAACGTCCTTACATTTCAGATCAACACTGATCTGTACATCTCGCCTTGCGGCCCAACGTTTTTCCATCTTAAACGCCTCCAACACCCCAGTATCTCTATGACATCCCCCAGCCACCTAATCAAATACTTATGCAAACTTCATACCTAGCCCTATAAAAAAACCATATTAATGTAAAGGCAGTTGATTTATATATAAAGTTCAATATGTTACTAATAGGCACCAGACATTACCCAACCTCAAAACTTAAGCTTTTCTTAATAAAATATAAACAACTGTTAACTTTCTCGACAAAAATAGATTAGCTTCGATCAAGCGGAAATGCCAATACCTCAGTTATATTTTTAGCCTCGGCCATCAACATTAACAAGCGATCAACACCCAAGGCAACTCCGGCACAATCAGGCAGACCAAACTCCAGCGCAGCAATCAAAGTCTGACTCATACCCACCTCCGCCATCCCCAATTGTTGGCGCTGCTGCAAATCAACCTCAAAACGTCGCCGCTGCTCACCAGCATCGGCCAGCTCATAAAAGCCATTGGCCAACTCCATGCCATTGATATAAAGCTCAAAGCGTTGCGCCACTGGCGGCTTGGTTTGCACCACCCTGGCCAGCATGGCCTGGGAAGCAGGAAAGTCATAAACAAACACTGGACCTGCCCCAAGCGCAGGCTCAATGACATGAGTCATGATTAGTGACAGCCAGCCATCAATCGCAGCCTCAGCCAATTCGGGCGGATTAATATGACGGGCTTGCAGGCAGGCGCGGGCATCTGCCGCAGAAAGCTCGAACGGGTCAAGCCCAACGTATTCGAGAAACAGGTCACGATATGTCATCCGACGAGCTGGAGCGGTCTTTAAAATCGCCGCAATCAAGGCCTCCACTTCATCCATCAAGACATGATGATCGAAACCTGGCCGATACCACTCCAACATGGTGAACTCAGGGTTATGCTGACCACCAGCCTCACCATTACGGAAAGCCTTGCAGATTTGAAAAATAGCCCCACTACCTGCGGCCAACAACCGCTTCATAGCAAATTCAGGCGAAGTCTGTAGATAGACAGTTTGACCCGCAGGAAACAAAGGGCCTTGATAATGACTGGTAAAACTATCCAGATAGGGATCAGTGGAGCCTGCCGATGACAGCAACGGCGTTTCCACCTCCATCACATCACGCACTGAAAAAAAGGCCCGGATCTCAGCCAAGACCCGGGCACGTGTTTTCAGATTTTCCAGTGACGCAGCTGGCTGCCAGTCAGGAATATTTTTCAAGGAAGAGTTGTCCTAGTCCTTGGAACGAGAAACATAATCGCCAGTACGGGTATCAATCTTCAACTCTTCACCGATATTGATAAACAACGGCACACGCACCACAGCACCGGTTTCCAGTGTCGCCGGTTTGCCACCACCACCAGAAGTATCACCACGCAGCCCAGGGTCGGTATCAGTGACCGCCAAGACAACAAAGTTTGGTGGCGCAACAGCCAGTGGCACATCGTTCCACAAGGTCACAACACAGCTCTCTTCACCCTTGATCCACTGCGCAGCCTCACCGACAGCCTCTTTGGTAGCAGGGTATTGTTCGAAGGTATCCGGCACCATGAAATACCAGAACTCGCCATCGTTATAGAGATACTGCATATCAGTATCCATGACGTCGGCAGCCTCAACCGACTCACCGGATTTAAACGTGCGCTCGACGACCCGGCCAGTTTTCAGGTTACGAATCCTGACCCGGCTAAATGCCTGACCTTTACCTGGTTTAACAAACTCATTTTCGACGATCGTGCAGGGATCATTTTCAATCATGATCTTCAAGCCGCTCTTAAATTCACTGGTGCTATAGGTCGCCATATCGTCCTCGTTTTCTCAAATTACCAACCGGGCTATACTTGCCAACCTTGCCATACGCAACCTTGGCCGGATTAGCTCCCGGAAAACCCGCTATTTTAGACAAAATCAGCCTCATGTTACAGCACAAACTTATTCGTCAAGCACAAAGCAGCTGGCAACAGGCCTTGGCCGAGGCCATTCGCGACCC
>Ga0316204_10003211_pt1 | contig 33647 bp, 32 predicted proteins | sample 6monrhotite_MG_2_FD_205661 | JGI IMG/M metagenome (GOLD analysis project Ga0316204, IMG submission 205661) | Microbial mat bacterial communities from mineral coupon in-situ incubated in ocean water Damariscotta River, Maine, United States -... | ecosystem: Environmental > Aquatic > Marine >... | reverse complement strand
TGAAAAGCATGCCTTGGTCGCCCTTGAGGATTCAATGTTTTATGTGCTTACCCAAGGCCCACGAAGCGGGATTGACTATGAACAGGATACCTATCGTTTAGACGTCCCTCTCAAGGACCCTGAAGGTGAATAAACGATTTTTCTGTAAGGGATTGCCATTTTATCATGGATAGCTTTATTCCCGTAAATGAGCCACTTCTTACAGGAAATGTGCGAAAATATCTGAATGAATGCATTGATACCGGATGGATATCTTCGGAAGGACCCTTCGTCGAAAAATTCGAAGAGGGTTTTGCCAAATACCTCAACCGGTCGTCCTGCATTGCCGTTACCAATGGTACCGCCGCCTTGGAACTGGCCGTCAAGGCGCTTGATATTAAAGAGGGCGATGAAATTATTATCCCCTCATTTACGATTATTTCATGCGCGATGGCCATTACGCGCGCGGGTGCCGTTCCTGTATTGGTCGATAGCATGCCAGACACATGGAATATGGCTGTCGACGATATTGAAAAGAAGATCACCAGTAAAACCAAAGCCATCATGGTGGTTCACATCTACGGCTTACCTGTCGACATGGATTCAGTGCTTGGTATCGCCCAAAAGCACGGTTTGAAAATTATTGAAGATTCTGCTGAATCGATCGGGTTGCGCTATGACGGAAAACCCTGTGGCGGATTTGGTGACATCAGCATATTCAGTTTCTATGCAAACAAACACATAACAACTGGCGAAGGCGGCATGGTGGCAACCAATGATCCAGTGCTTGCCGAGCGGTGCCGGTATTTCCGGAATTTGTGTTTTAAGTCGCCCCGGTTTGTCCATGAAGACCTTGGCTGGAATTTTCGAATGACAAATATTCAAGCCGCCATTGGCTTGGCACAGTTGGAGCAGCTGGAATTGTCGATCGAACGAAAAAAGGCTATGGGCAAGAAGTACACGCAGCTCCTGAGCGATATTCCAGATATACAGCTCCCATTAGACAAGACAGCCAAGTCTGAAAACGTCTATTGGGTTTATGGTCTGGTTTTATCGAAACAGAGGCAATGCAAAGCCGACGTTATTATGCAAAAACTTGCCGAACGTGGCATTGGTAGCAGGCCGTTTTTTTGGCCCATGCATGAGCAGCCTGTATTGAAACAAATGGGACTGTTTTCCGGCGAAACCTATCCTGTTTCTGAAAACCTGGCGCGTTACGGGTTCTATATTCCCAGCGGTATTGCCATAACGGACGAACAAATCGAAAAAGTGTCTGATGTTGTACATCAGGTTTTGGCCTGATTAATCTAATTGTGACGAGCGAGGCGTGATGACAGAAACTTTTGGCGCACAATATGCGACTGCCTATGACACTTTTTATGAAAGCAAGGACTACAATCAAGAGTGTGAGATGCTTTCTGACATCTTTGCGGAATTTGCTGATCAGCCGGTTCAGTCTATTTTGGATCTCGGGTGCGGAACCGGAAACCACGCTTTTCCGCTTGCCCAGAAAGGTTTTAAGGTTGTTGGCGTTGACCGGTCTTCATCTATGCTGGAGGCAGCGCGTTCAAAAATAGAGGAATACCCGGCCCTCCAAACGCAGCCGGAATTCTATGTGCAGGACATCCGAAAACTGGATTCTGACCAAAAATTTGATGCTGTCATCCTCATGTTTAATGTTCTTGGTTATCTTTTAGAGGACGAGGACATTGACCAGACCCTGAAAGGAATTCGTCGCCACCTTTCGCCGGGTGGTCTGTTCGTATGTGATTTTTGGTATGGGCCATCGGTTGTTCGCTCCCCACCGGAAGAAAGGAAACGGACGTTTAAAACCGACTCAGCGCATATTGTGCGACATTCAATTCCAACGACAGATAAAAGCAAAAATATATGTCGGATTGATATGACCCTTGAATTTTTTGAGAAGGGCGTATCTATGAATACAGAAGAAGAACGCCATGAGGTCAGGTTCTTTTTCCCTGAAGAAATATCAGCCTTCTTTAGCCGAAATGGCCTTGAATTGAAGCACATTGGCGGATTTCCAGATTTTAAAAGTGATCCGGACGAGACTGGATCTTGGGGTGTAACGGCTATTGCGCAGGCGATGGCGTGACAATACTGGGGGACTTCTCATGAAAACAATCGGCATTGTTCCCGCCCGCATGGCGGCCAGCCGCTTCCCTGGAAAGCCCTTACATCTGATTTCCGGGCGCCCCATGCTGGAACACTGCTATGCCCGAGCCGCCCTTTATGACGGCTGGGATGTATTGGCGGTGGCGACCTGTGATCAGGAAATTGCCGATTTCGGCCAAGACAAAGGCTACCGCGTTATCATGACCGCCGACACCCACACACGCGCCCTGGATCGCACGGCAGAGGCCGCCGCCAATTGCGGCGTGGATCTGGCCGATGATGATATCGTTGTGTGTGTACAGGGCGATGAACCCCTGCTCGCGCCAGACATGATCGAGGCCGTGGTCAATCCGTTTTATGAAGATGCCTCAATCCATGGCACCATGCTGGCGGTGCCGATCCATGATGAAGAAACCTTCCTCAATCCAGACATTGTCAAGATCGCCCACGATATGAAGGGTGACGTGCTTTACACCTCGCGCAGTCCCATACCCTATTGCAAAACATTTTCACCCCAACTTGGTGCGAAACGGGTTGGTGGCATTTTCGGCTTTCGCTGGCACTTTCTCAAGTGGTTCACGCAGACCGCGGAAAGCCCGCTTGAAATTGCCGAGGCTTGCGATTCAAATCGGATCTGCGACAACGGTTTCCGCCAACGCATGGCGCCGATTCCTTATCGCCCTTATGTTTCCGTCGACAGCCCGGCCGACGTCGCCCGCGTCGAAGCGGTGATCGAAGCCGACGCTTTGTGGGGGAAATATTAAGTGAGCGGTTTCTCCGCTTTGCTGTTCGATCTGGACGGCACCATCATTGACAGTGCACCAGACGTTTGCGCATCGGTCAATCGGGCCTTGGAAACCATGGACCGACCGCCGATCACGCTTGACGATACCAAAGCCCTGGTCGGCTTCGGTGCGCGTATACTGGTTGAAAAGGCGCTGGAAAAAACCGGGGCTCCGGGCAGTGAAGAAGACGTCGATTTCTTGCTGGCGGGTTTCCTCGATAGTTACCGGCAAAACCCCAGTGAACATTCAAAAGTATTTCCCGGTGCCCGTGCGGCACTGGATCGATTGGTCGCGGCCGGTGTTGCCCTGGGGGTTTGCACAAACAAGCCCGAGGTCACCTGTTTTCCCGTTCTTGATGCCTTCGACCTGAAACGATATTTCCCCACCGTCATTTGTGGTGACACTTTGGAATATCGCAAACCCGATCCTCGCCATGTTTTTTACACCCTTGAAAAAATGGGTGCCGCCCGGGAAAATGCTGCGTTCATCGGCGACAGCGAGGCCGATATTCTGGCTGCCAACAATGCCGGTCTGCCAAGTGTTCTTGTGACTTTCGGATATTGCCATGTGCCGTTTGACAGTCTGGGCGCCAACGCCGTGATTGATCATTTTGATGATCTGGACGAAGCCCTAAATGTGATCGCCGGACAAAGGATGGTTAAATGACCAAGGTTTGCGTCGCCTCGCGCTCGTTTTCAAAACACCCGGTTTTGCGTGCCGAGCTGTTGGCAAAATATCCAGGCTCTACCTTTAACGACGAAGGCCTGAGCCTTTCTGGCCCGTCCCTGATCGAATTTGTTAAAGGCCATGACCGGGCCATTACAGCGCTGGAAAAACTCGATGCGGGTTTCTTTGCGGCCCTGCCGGGCCTTCAGGTGGTTTCAAAATACGGTGTCGGTCACGACATGATTGATTTTGAGGCCATGGCAAAGAACGGCGTTAAACTGGGCTGGACCGGCGGAACAAACCGCCGCTCGGTAAGCGAGCTGATGATCTCGGCGACCATAGCGCTTTTGCGCCATGTCCCCGCCGGCAACGCAGAAGTGCGGGGCGGCATCTGGCAACAACACCTGGGCCGGTATTTGTCCGGGCGCACGGTCGGCATTATCGGTTGCGGACATGTGGGAAAAGACCTGACACCGCTTTTGAACGCCTTTGGCTGCAAAGTGCTGGCCCACGACATTCTCGACTTCCCTGAATTTTATGCCACCAACCAGGTCGAACCCGTTGGCCTGGACGACCTGTTGGCCCGAGCCGATGTTGTTACCCTGCATTTGCCGCTGGATGACAGCACGCGAAACATTCTGTCGAGCGAACGACTGGCGCTGATGCGCAAAGATGCCGTTCTGGTCAACATGGCGCGTGGCGGTCTGGTTGACGAAGCGGCCATGAAGGCCATGCTTATGGATGGTCGCCTGTTTGGCGCAGCCTTCGATGTTTTTTCCAGCGAACCGCCAGAAGACATGGAACTGTTGCAGTTGCCCAATTTTCTGGCCACTCCGCATATTGGCGGTAGCGCCGAAGAAGCGGTTTTGGCCATGGGCCGGGCCGCCATTTCGGGCCTTGATAAAGCGCGCATCCCGGATGATAGCTGGCCCACATAAAGGCTTGTATAATGAACGCCGTTTTTCGAAAAGCCCGACAGTTTCTCGCAGACCCGGTGCTGCGAAGTTGGGCTATTGGCCGTCTGCTGGGTCGTTGGCCGGGCGAGCCCGCCTATATAGCGCATCGGCCCCCCTATCTTGATGGCTTGCTACCGCTGAACGCCGAGGTCCCCGGAGCCGACTTTTCGCAGTTGGTGGACACCCCGCCGACACGCCCCCTGGAACTTTCCCTTGCCGGTGAAACCCTGACCCTTGAACCGGGCGATGAAGTCGACCTTTTCACACGCCCTTTTGCCGATATTGAAACAACCCTGGCCCTGCACCGTTTCGCCTGGTTACCGCTTCTTGGCATGGATGCTGATCCGGCCTGGGTCGGGGCGATTTGGCGGGCCTGGACCATCGCGCATGCCAATCCCGATGACGGATGGGTCTGGCACCCCTATACGGCGGCGGAACGTGCCGTCAATTTCCTCACCTTCGCGCGGGTAAACGGCCTGCCCGGCCCGGTTGAAGAGACCCTTGGCGTGCTGGCGGCCCATGGCCCTGTCATAGCCCGGCGGCTTGAATATTTCGGCGATCACCATACGTCGAATCACCTGGCCAATAATGGTCGTGGATTGTTTTTGCTGGGATTGTATCTGGGCCTGCCAAAATGCGCCGACATGGGGGGTAAAATTTTGATACAGGAAGCAAAACGGATTTTTGCACCCTCTGGCGTTTTGCGCGAAGGCTCCAGCCATTATCACGCCTTGCTGACCGCCAACTATGGCCAGTGCGCAGTTGCCGCAAAAAAATTCGAACGGCCCGAAGCCGATACTTTGGCTCAAGTGACGGCGCGCGCCCGTGCAGCAACGGGGGCATTGATGCTTCCGGGCGGATTCCCGCTGATGGGTGACATCTCACCAGACCTTCCGCCGAAAAATGTTCTGGCGGCCCTGCCCAGAGAAGTAACAGGCGATGCCCCTGATTTGTCAAAGGACGGTTGGCACCGCATGGACTGTGGCCCGTGGTCCGGATTGTGGCATGTGGCACCGGAGGGTTTTTCCCATATGCCGGGGCATGGCCATCAGGATTGCGGCAGTTTCGAATTGCACTTCAAGAATGAGGTCGTTTTTGTTGATCCTGGACGTGGGGCTTACGGGGAAACCGGCGACGCTGCCCTGTACCGTTCGGCGACCGTTCACAATACGCTGCTGGTTGACGGATGCGACCCTTATCCCCCGAACAAACCTTATTATAGCGAGGCCTTCCGCCGCCATATGGGCGGCCCAATCCCCCGGGTCGAGCAATCTTCATCGGCATTGAGCCTGTTCCACGATGGTTTTTCCCGGCTGGCCGGTGTGGGAACGGTCAACCGGCACTGGCAGTTCACCGACACATCCATGAGCCTGAGCGACACGGTCGAAGGTGAAACGCGCCATCGTCTTTCCCGCATTCTGGTTACCCCGCTCGACGTCATCCCGCGTGACGGGTTTTTCGAGTTGCGCGGCCACAAGCAATCCTTTCGCCTGACCTGCGATGGTGATGTATCCGTGGAACCCCTCACCCGATGGACGGCGTATGGCCAAGGCGTTCCGGTTACGGCGATCCGACTTGAATTGAACGCCGCCCTTCCCTGGCGGGGTAAGCTATCGTTGGAAATTTGCTAGCATGAGCCTTAGCGTTATCATTCCGGCTTACAAGGCAGCGCAAACCATTGAACGGGCCCTGCGCTCGGTCGCGATACAAACCTTGCAACCCACCGAAGTGATCGTTGTTGATGATGGCTCAGGTGATGGCACTTTCGAAGCCGCGGAAAATTTCAAGGGCCAATTGCCCGGTGTTGATCTGAAAGTGATCCAGCAACAAAACCTGGGTGCCGGGGCGGCACGCAACCGGGCCATTGCAGAGGCGACGGGTGATTGGCTGGCCTTTCTTGATGCCGATGATGAATGGCTTCCCGATAAGCTGGAAACCAGCTTGAGCGCGATTCAACAGCATGACCTTGTCCTGCATGGGCACAACTATCTTGCCGTCAATGGTACCGATCAAATGTTGGTCGATTGCGCCGCCAGGTATGACGCGGCCGCTGATCCTTATATTGGCCTGTATCGCAAAGGGTACCTGGCCACATCAACGGTCGTGGTTCGGCGTGACGCAGTGATGGCGGCAGGGGGATTTGACGAAACGCTGGCGACGGCTCAGGATTTTGATCTGTGGCTGAAGATTTTGAAGAATAAGGATGTGGCCTTTCGTGTGGAGCCACCGGTCTTGACCCGGTATCACGTGATACCGGGCTCGATTACCAGTCACACCAAAAGACGTTTGGATTGCAGCCTGCGGATTGCCCGGCGCCATGCGCCCGGCATCTTAGATCACTGCTATCGAACCACAGCGGTTCATTATGAGGCGATTGCGGCTGCCAGGGGGAAGGGCCACCCGGTGGCCGCGTTTGGATATGCGCTGCATCTGTTGTGGGCCCTGCCGGTCGCGGTATTTACCAACCGGGGTTAATGCAGGACAATCCCTCAGTCGAGCTCGAAGGCGTCGCTATAGTCGACTTTTAAGGCCGGGTCCTGATCTTCTTTCCGCAAGACGGCATTGCCGATCACCAACATTTCGGCCTCGGTACCCATGAAACAGCGGAACGCGTCTTCCGGCGTGCAAACAATTGGCTCGCCACGTACATTGAAGCTGGTGTTGACGATGACGGGGCATCCCGTCAATTCCTTAAAGCGGCTGATCAGGGCGTGATAAGGCGGGTTGGTGTCTTGGTGGACGGTCTGGATACGGGCCGAATAATCGACATGGGTGACGGCCGGGATTTCCGAGCGGCTGACATTCAACTTGTCGATACCGAACAATGCCTGTTCTTCCGGGCTCATCTGGCGGCGGCGTTTGCCGACAACATCGGCGACCATCAACATATAAGGGCTGTCGCCATCCAGATCAAACCAGTCGCTGACGTCCTCGCGCAGCACGGCCGGTGCGAAGGGGCGAAATGACTCCCGATACTTAACCTTCAAATTCAAAAGTTTTTGCATTTCCGGTGACCTGGCATCACCAAGGAACGAACGGCCCCCCAAGGCGCGGGGGCCAAATTCCATACGCCCCTGAAACCAGCCAACGGCCTTTCCATCGGCCAACCCCTGGGCCGTCACTTCAATCATCCGGGCTTCTTCCAGGGTATCAAATTTAGCCCCGGCGTCGGTCAGTCGATGATCAATGTCCTGCTGGGAAAAACTTGGCCCCAGGTAAGACCCTGCCATGGCGTCGCCGTTTGCGGGAACAGTGCGCGCCTGCCCTTTGTGAACGTAATAGGCGGCAAGGGCTGCACCCAACGCACCACCGGCATCGCCCGCGGCGGGTTGCACCCAGATATTTTCGAATGCTCCGTCACGCAACACCTTGCCATTGGCAACGCAGTTCAGCGCGACGCCACCGGCAAGGCATAAATTTTTCTGACCGGTTTCTTTTGCCAGCGCACGGGTCATTCGTAAAATGACTTCTTCGGTTACGACCTGGACCGAGGCCGCCAGATCCATGTGACGTTGGGTCAACTGCTCTTCGGCGAGGCGCGGTGGCCCGCCAAACAGATCGTCAAAATGACGATTGGTCATGGTCAGCCCGGTGCAATAGTCGAAATAGCGCTGATCCAGACGGAACGAGCCATCTTCTTTGATGTCGATCAGGTTGTCGTAAATCAACTGCGCGTATTTTGGCTCGCCATAAGGGGCCAGACCCATCACTTTGTATTCGCCGGAATTAACCTTGAACCCGATGTAATAGGTCAGGGCCGAATACAATAGCCCCAGGGAATGCGGAAAATGAATTTCCTGGGTCATTTCCAGCGTGTTGCCGTGCCCTATGGCGACGGACGTCGTCGCCCACTCTCCGACGCCATCCATGGTCAGCACACAGGCATCTTCGAACGGCGAGGGGAAAAAGGCGCTGGCGGCGTGGCTGAAATGGTGTTCGGAAAACAGTAATTTGTTCATCCAGTCAAAATCGGGATCATATTCCTTGAACTGATTTTTCAGGAGATCCTTCTGGAACAGTTTTTCTTTAAGCCAAATGGGCATTGCCATCTTGAACGAAGAAAAACCCTTGGGCGCGAAGGACAGGTAAGTTTCCAGAAGGCGTTCGAATTTCAAGAAAGGCTTGTCGTAAAAAGTTACGAAATCGACATCCGCCAAACCGACACCGGCCTCTTCCAGGCAATAGGCAATGGCGTGTTCGGGAAAAGCAGAATCATGCTTTTTACGCGTAAAGCGTTCTTCCTGGGCGGCACCGATAATGCGACCGTCTTCGATCAGTGCCGCAGCACTGTCGTGGTAAAAAGCGGAGACGCCTAAAATGCGCATGGGTTCAGAAAATCGTGTAGATGAACGGGGCGACGGCAGAGCCCTTGGTGAGCACAATAAGACCACCGAAGATTACCATCATGATCATGATGGGTAGTAACCAGAACTTTTTTCGTTCCCTCATGAATGCCCATAACTCGGCAAGAAAACCCAATTTACTATAACTCCTAAAATTGTCGCTTCATGGTCTCGGGCGCAGGTCCCGGCGGGGTCCGTGCTATCCAGTAACTTTCAACGTTTTTGTCGAATCCAAGCTTCAGGGGGGTTTTGCCAAGGACGCGCATGAGCAGCCCAATCGGCGTTACCGTGAGAAAGAACATCAAGCCCATGATCAGTGGATTGACGATCTTGTGCAGCAACAGCCCAAAGCGGAACCACAGCTTGTTCAGGGGGGCCAGGAATCGTGGCATGGTTAGGGCGGTAATGGCGAAAACGCCGGCAACGACCAAAGCCCAAATGCGCACGCTGCCATGCTGGCCAGATAAGTTGAGCAAGGGCAACAATGCGACGATGATAAAAACAGCGGTGAAAACAAGCCCAAAGGAGCGCTCGGAGCCGACTTTAACGTCGTCACGGGCACGGAGGTTTTCATGGAAAGCAGGCTTGTTTTTCATGCAACGTGTTTACTCTCGCCGGGCCGGTGAGTAAAGCTAGAATGTCAGGCAGACGGGCAAGAACCAGGAACGCGGCACATGGAAAATACGCCGATACATTGTTTTCAATCAAAAATATAAGATAACAACTGAAATGATGGGTATACCAATGCCAACTTTCTTACCGTTTGGTGCGCTGGGAGATTGTGCCGAATGTATCGCCAAAGACATATCGGCATGCCTGCAAAGCGGGGTCGAGAAACGTGGTCGGGCTTCATTGGCTGTTTCCGGTGGTCGTACACCCGAACACATTTTTCCGGTACTGGCGAGCAAACCTCTGCCGTGGGACCGGGTCACCGTTACGCTGGCCGATGAACGCTGGGTTGACCCCCGCCATGCCGACAGTAACGAGGGCCTGACCCGGCGCCTGTTGCTACAAGGCCGGGCGAAAAAGGCGCGGTTTGTCGGGTTGAAGAAGAACTTCGAAAGCCCATATGACGGTCATGCAGATACCGAGGCGGCGTTGGCGAGCTTGGATTGGCCGCTGGACGTTATTTTTCTGGGTATGGGCGAAGACGGTCACATCGCCTCGTTATTTCCGGGGGCGGAGAACTGGGTTGACGCCCCTGGCCGGGCGTTTCCCGTGGCTGAAATGGCATCGCGGCAGGCGAGGATGAGCCTGACACCGGGTGCCCTGCTTGAAAGCCGTCAGATTTTTTTGATCATAACGGGTGCGGACAAGCGGGCAACGTATGAAGCGGCATCAATTCCGGGCCCTGTGGGTGAGTTGCCGGTTCGCCTGATCCTGCATCAGGACCGGGTGCCCGTCAGCGTTTATGCTGTCGACTGATGTTGCTTGGCGTTTTCATAAGCCTGCTTTTGGATCAATATCGCTGATATTTCGATCACCACTCATCAACCAGATAAGTCCACCGGGCAGCGAGATGAGGATCCCGATCAGGCCCAGCATGATCGACAGCACCAGGGCACCCTCTGCTGGAATACCGATCAATGCGAACGCCGTTACCATGGCTCCTTCGCGCACGCCCCACCCTGCAATGGAAATGGGGAGTGTCATCAACAATAATACCGGCGGCATCAAGACCATGCAATCAACCCAGGTGACGGCAAGGCCAAGCGACTGTGCGATCAGAAAAGTGGCCAAGGCAATATTGGCATGGCCGGTCAGCGATATGACCATCACCTTGAACAAATTTACCGGCGACAGAAAAACCCTTCGGGTATCGGCTGCTAGTACGGCCAGGGCGTGGACAAATTTAAAGCGGCTGAATCGGGCCGGTAAAGTATCCAGGATCATTAGCATCGCCAGGCCGCCCACACCACCCACGGTGACGATTGAGACCGCTGGGATTATCCAGCGGGCATCGGATTCGCCGACGCGTTCCATGAAAAACGGTGCGGCAATGACAACAAGTGCGACAAGGCCAAGCACGGTCGCCACCCGGTCCAACATAACGCTGTTGATCGCGCGGCTTAGAGGAATCCCCAGCTTGTAGATCTTGTAGATGCGCACGGCGTCGCCGCCGATGGACGATGGCAGGGCCTGATTGAAAAATTGCCCAATATAGGTAATCTCGAGAGACCGGACATACGGTATGCGGATGTCCATGGCGCGTAATACAGCCTGCCAACGCCAGACGATGATAATGATCACTTGCAGGAGGGCTGTCCCTGCTGCAGCGGCCAGAAAATAGCCATCGGCGGCTAGAATTTTGGCTTTGGCAGCAGCCAGATCGACGGAACCCAGAAGCAGCCAGATCAACCCGCCAGAAACCAGAATTTTGAGCGCCAGGGCGATCCATTTCTTGCTCATGGCTGCCCGTCAGTATGGGGCGTCGTTGCAGGTGGCTTGATATAGGCATTCCACCACAGGGCGAAATTCAGTAGGTACCAGGTTTGTCGAGGGGACTTTTCAGGCGACAGATTCTTGATCATTTCCGGATCCAGAAAATCGGTTTCTGCGCAAAATGTGTTCAGGGTTTCCATGGCTTGTTCGCCCAATCGTCCGTTGACCCAGTCGTCGATGGGGACGGCGAAACCCTGCTTCTTTCGGTCGATGATTTGATCGGGGATCAGGCCGCGCACGGCCAGTTTTAATAGGCGTTTTAGATCACCGCCACGGGTTTTCAGGGCCGCCGGAATCGACAGGGCGTGCCGGATGAAATGATGATCCAGGAAGGGAACGCGGGCCTCGATGCTGGCGGCCATGCTCATTTTATCGACCCGCATAAGCAGCAGTTCAGGCAGGCGCAGGTTCAGGTCCAGATAGGTCATCCAGTTCAGGGCCGAGGTATCCCAGGCGTTGTTTTCAAAACGTTCGCGGATCGGGGCAAGAACATCCCACGACGTTCGTCCACCAAACTTTTTCCGCAAACGTGGCGACAGAAATTTCTTTTTCTCGGCGTCGGGAAAAGCTTCCGCACCCCCCCAGAAAATTGGCTGGCCTTCTGATGCCCGGCGTAAAAATTCCGTATACAGGCGATCCTCCAGGCCCAGGCCGCGCAGCGCCGCAAGGCCCGCCTTTTTCAGGAACCGGGGCACCGGCAAGGCATTCGCCCTTTCCAGCCCCAGAAAAATTTTCCAGCTGCGATACCCCCAAAACAATTCATCCGCCCCCTCGCCGACCTGACAGACGGTGACGCCGTTATCACGCGCTAATTTTGATACAAAATAAACCGGCACACATACCGGATCGGCAATGGGTTCGTCCTGATGGCTGATCATTTGCGGCAGGAAATCCAACAAATCTTCCTGGCTGATCAGGTATTCGTGGTAATCGGCCCCGACCTGATCGGCAATCATCCGGGCGTAGGGAAGTTCATCGGCGACGCTGCCTTGATCCCCTTCATAACCGATGGAAAATGTTTTGACCGGCGTTGCGTCGTCCTTGGAAAACAGGGCCAGGTTGGTGCTGGAATCAACGCCGCCTGACAGAAACACGCCAATTGGCACATCGCCGACCTTGCGGTAGTTAACCGCCGTTTTCAGCTCCTGCAAAACGGTGGCGGCGATGTTGTCTTCGGGCACACCGACCAGGGGAACGACGTCATCGAAGGCGTCCCACCACCGTTCAGTTTGCCTTTGCCCCTGGGCACCGATGCGCATCCAGGTTCCGGCGGCTAGTTTATCGATTCCTTCGAACAAGGTCATGGGGGCCGGGGTGGTCAGGAACGACAGGTAGTGAAAAAAGGCTTCTTCATTGACCGCACGGGGGCGCTCTGGCCCGGCCAGAATGGCCTTGATTTCAGATGCGAAGACGATGCCGCGCGCGTCATGGGCGTAATATAGCGGTTTGATGCCGATGCGGTCCCGCGCCAGCCACAGGTTTTTTTCGGTGGCATCCCACAGCGCAAAAGCGAACATGCCGCGAAACCGTTTCAGGCAATCGATGCCCCATTCAGCAAAGGCATACAGGATGACCTCGGTGTCGGAATGATCGGTTTGCCATTGATCATGGCCCAGGGCCGTGAGCTCTTCGCGCAATTCCTGATGATTGTAAATTTCGCCGTTAAAAACGATCGCCAGCTTCTTGTCGGCGCTGAACATGGGTTGCAGGGCCGCATCCGACAGGTCGATAATAGCCAGCCTGCGGTGGGCGAAACCGATGCTTAAGTCGTCGCTGACCCAAGTGCCACTGCCGTCGGGTCCCCGGTGCGCCATGACGTTGCCCATGACAGGCAGCATCGCCGCGTCGACGGGCCAGGCCGCGCGGTCGAATGACAAAATACCGGCTATCCCGCACATGGGCTATTGGCCATAAAAATCCCTGTACCATTGGGTGAACAGCGCAACACCGTCTGCGACGGATGTGGTTGGCTGGTAGCCGACATCGCGAGAGAGCGAACCAACGTCGGCCCAGGTGTCCCTGACATCACCGGGTTGCATGGGCATGAAGTTGTGAATGGCCGAAAGGCCAAGAGAATTTTCCAGGGCGGCAATAAAATCCATCAGTTTGACGGGTTCGCTGTTGCCAATATTGTAGATCCGGTAGGGCGCGGTGTGACTGCTTGACGGGTTGGTTACGTCGCCTGGTGTATGGGCGACGGGTTCGGGCTGGTGATTCAACACCCGGATCACACCATCGACAATGTCGTCGATGTAGGTGAAATCGCGGCTCATGTTGCCGTCGTTATAAATATCGATGGGCTCGCCGGCGATGATTGCCTTGGCGAATTTGATCGGTGCCATGTCGGGCCTGCCCCAAGGCCCGTAGACGGTGAAAAACCGTAAGCCCGTTGTCGGGATGCCGTACAAATGGCTGTAGGAATGGGCCATCAATTCATTGGCCTTTTTGGTGGCGGCATACAGGCTGATGGGATGGTCGGTGGGGTCGTCTACGCTATAGGGTAATTTGGTGTTGGTGCCATAGACCGAACTGGATGAGGCAAAAACCAGATGTTCGACGCCGGTGGCGCGGCACCCTTCAAGCAAGTTCAGGAAACCGACAAGGTTACTTTCGCCGTAGGTATGGGGGTTTTCCAGGCTATAGCGAACACCGGCCTGGGCTGCCAGGTTGATCACCCGGGTTGGCCGCTCGCGGGCAAACAATTCGGTCATGGCATCGCGGTCGGCTAAATCGATGCGGGCCTCTGAAAAGTCCGGATGATCCCGGACCAAGCCCAGACGGGCCATTTTCAGGTCGACATCGTAATAGGCGTTCAGGTTATCAAGACCGATAACCTTTTCGCCTTGCGCCAACAAACGCCGGGCGACGGCATTCCCGATAAATCCTGCACTGCCGGTAACAAGGGTCGACATTAATTGTATCCTGAACCGTGAATCAACGGACTGAAAACTAGCGAATAAGCAAGGATACAGAAAGCTTTTTCAAAGGAATTAGTTTTTGATCCGGTACAACCGCCATTTGACGCGTGCGCCGCTTCCTTCAAGCAGGCCCTGGATGACAATTTGTTCACACCGCCTGGGGGTGTCAGGCTGGCCAAGATAAATGCTTTCTTCCAACGAAATCCGGCCGCCAGACGCCTGTAACTGCCACCCCGAGCCACCGGCAAGTTTGAGCAACACGGTGCCCCCTGCCGCCTGGGAAGCATGCACATCTGGGTGCAAGTGCAAGCGCACGGCAAATTGCTGACCGCCGGTCCCCTCAAGAATATCTTCGCCCCTAAGGTCATCGCCTTCGGCATCAAGAAACAGATTGCGCAAATGTCGCAGCCCAAGTGTGGCCGAATACCCGTCATGACTGGTTTCCAGCCATAGGGCCCCATCGGCTTCCTTGCGCTTGCACTGCACATTACCCGGGCCGGTGCCGATTCGATCGCCATCGAGAAATTCCAGGGAATTGGTTTCGTCTGCGATTAATGTGGAATGGGCGGCTGTGGCGCGCATGGCGTTGCGCCAATCTGGATCTTCGCCCGGTTTGGCGCCGCAGTTGACGATAATCCGGTCCTTGCCGTGGCTCATTTCAAAACTAAGCGTTCCGGCGTGGGTATTGCGCCCGGGTTCAGGCCTGCCGGTGTCGGCGATGATCACCGTTTTACCGGCGCTGAGGCGCTGAAAACCGGTGTGCGGGGCGCTGGTCAACGCCTTGCCCCTTACTTCTGTATGGCTCAGGATGATGTCGATATGGGACCGGTCGTCCTCGCATGAGCCGTTGAACAGGGCAAGTCGGCCATCACCGTGACGGAAAGCGCGTAGCATGGGTACCATACGGTCAATGGCGCCTTGCAATTCCGTTGGCGTTTCAATGTGGGCGGCCACCAATAAGGCCCGGATTTCCAGGCAGGTTTCCAGGATCGACAATTGCAGGGACGGGTTGCGTTCGATTTGACCGCCATCGGCGCTGATCTGACGTTGAATTTCCCGGCCCAAGGCTTTTAAGGCGGCATCGAGCATGGGATCGGCCCCGGGCAGGCATATGGACGCTTCAACCAGGCCCTTCAAGGCATCGAAGGCCCGTCCGTCGGCGGGTGCAGAGCCCAGGGACCGACCCAGATGGCGGGCCTGAGCCATCATCGAACCAAGCATAATGTATTGGGTCTTTTCATTGTCGCGAACCAGGGCGGGATAGGCCGTCAACCAGGCCGACAGGCGGGCACCCACCACATCAGGTCGCCACGACAGGGCGTCCCAGCGTCCGAAATTTTCGGTCCAGCCTTTGACATGGTGACGGGCCAACCTGAGCGCATCATCCGAGCCCAGGGCGATGAGATCGCCAAGCCAGGAAAAACCATGCAATGCGCCAGCATGGGCCGGGTTTAAGGGAACATGCCGCCAGGGTTTGTCGCCCAACTGACACGGGTGGGACAGCAACATGAATTCGCCCTTCAAGACCGACTTGCCACGGGCGATATCTCCGGGGCGTAAACGGGGCGGGATCAGGCGCAGGTCGGCGGGTACGGTGCCGCGCAACATCAGGGGATAGACAGGGCTGGCGTAAAGGAGTTGTTTCAGGGCCGCCGTGCACCGTCCCAGGATATACCGGGGAGCGAACGGCGATACCTGAGCCGACCCCGGATCGCCTGTATTTGATCTCGCCCTGATCATGTTGAATAAATCCTTGCAGGCGCGAAAAATACGGATACTAAAACTGTAAAATTGGTAACAGGTTCGCTAAACAGGAGCAAGCGAAGGCCCTGTCTCATGATTTAGAGTTTTTCCAGTCGTGCCGCGTAAAAGCCATCCATTCCGCCGCTTTCCGACAAATGGCACGGCAGTGTGCGTAAATCTCCCAGGGGGCTTAAAAGCTCTGTCCTGCCGCCGACCTCGTCACCCACAATGGGGCGCCTGCGGGCGCCCGGAGTATCATTTAGGAAGGTTTCGATACGGTCGGGGCCTTCTTCGGGTTGCAGGGAACAGGTGCAAAAGACGATCATGCCACCGGGTTTGACCATCTCGTACGCGCTTGCCAGCAATGCCGCCTGGGGGCGACCCAGACCGATGACGTCTTTTGCGGTTTTCAAATGTAAAATGTCGGGATGTCGGCGAATGGTGCCCGTTGCGGTACAGGGTGCATCCAGCAAAACAGCATCGGCGGGTTCTGACGGTCGCCATTGTTCGGCGTCGGCACTGACCGTCTCGGCGGACAGGTTCAGTCGGTCCAGGTTTTGCTGCAATCTTTGCAGGCGTTTTGGTGATCGCTCAACTGCCGTAACGGTGGCACCGGCCGCCACCAGTTGGGCGGTTTTGCCGCCGGGTGCGGCGCACAGGTCGATCACTGATTTTCCATCCAGATCGCCCAGCAACCGCGCCGGAATTGCCGCTGCAGCATCCTGGATCCACCAGGCACCGTCGTCAAAACCGGGCAACAGGGGCACGCCGCCTTGTTTGGAAACGGTTTCGCGAGGCAACCGGAGTGAGCCCGTGGGCAGGATGTCGGCAAGCAGGCGGTCGGCCCAAAGCTCAGGGGCCACGGCAACGCTCAGGTCAAGGGGTGCTTCGTGCAAATGGGCCTCGGCAATGGCCCGGCAGGTCTCTTCGCCGTAGCCCCCTACCCATGAGTGCCACAACCAGTCAGGGGTGTTGAGGCGCGCCGCATCCTGACCGGCCAGCATGTCCTGGCCTTCCCGTCCCAGCCTTCTGAGAACGGCGTTAACCAGCTTGCCGTATTTTTCGAAACCCCGCTCCTTGCACATCCGGACGGATGAATCGACGGCGGCGTGCGGCGGCGTGCGGCTAAACAGCAACTGCACGGCTCCCAGCCGCAGAATATTTTTGACCAGTCCGTCCTTGCGCGGCAAGGGGCGTTCAAGACATCTTTCGATCAGGTCATCAACCTGACCAAGGCGCCGCAATGCCGTTGAAACCATATTGCGCGCAAATGCCCGGTCGCGGGCCTCCAGAAGGCTAAACGGGGAATGGCTGTCAAGGGCGTCATCAAGGGGAAGGCGGCGGTGTAAAACAGCGCCCAGAAGGTCAAGCGCCACCAGGCGCGGGGATAGTAAGTTTTCGGTCATCCCTTGTATTGCCGCAAAGGGCGGGGTGGATGCAATGGTGAAGGCGCGTCAGGACATAGAAATATTTAGCTTGGGCACCTTCCCGCAACCGCCCGACCGTGCCATTCTGTCCCCCAACAATGGAAGAAATATATAATGAGTGACGAAGAAGCGAAGCCGCCACCGGTCGATCCTGTGGATGAAACGGCCCATAAACCGGAAAAAACCGAACAAGCTGAAAGCGGCGGGCCAAAAGGGCCAGAGCCAACCAGATACGGTGACTGGGAAAAAAAGGGCCGTTGCATAGATTTCTGATCCAGCCGCATTGTGCTTGCCCGAAGTCGATAACTGCTGCATCATTTTTTGACCCGCCCGGAACGTATTGGTTCGGGTGAATTGACGCACATCACTGGGAACTTTAAATGGCGCTGAAATCCGTAATTGACTGGCTTGTTACGCCACCAACGCCATCGGCAGGCCATAAGTCGGGGGCGGGGGGCATCGTGGGGCCGGGACCCGCTGGAAGCGGCGCGATCAACATTCTGGTGTGCGATTTCAACGGCCCGGATGGTCGCGACGTGGCGGTGCGTATGCTCGGTTATCTGGGCGGCAGGCCCCGGGTTAATGTTCAGCACATGCCCAAAAAATTGAAACTGCCGGACCGGGGCGGCCTTGTTGAACGACTGCTGGGGGCAGCTGAAACCGGTCGCAAGTGGTTGGCCACTTCGTCTAGTGATGTTTTGCTGTGGGGTGAAACGGCGGGGCCGGATAAAACGATAACGGTGCGATTTTTGTGTGCCACCGCCGATGCCGACATGCAGGCCGGCAGTTTTGGTCTGGGTGATTCCCTTGAACTGGCAACCGATTACACAGCGGACCTGGAAAAACTTATTTTCGCAGCCTCTGTCGCGTCCGTTGCGCCGCGCAAACCCGATGCAGCCCAAGAAGAGCTTGCGGGTATTTTGGGTCCTGCTGTTGAAAGCCTTTCGGCCTTCGTCGATGTGCCTCCCGGCGATCTTGGTGAAAAACAATTTACGTCTTTCATGACCTGTCTGGGCACCGTATTTGCTGCTGCGTGGCGGGTTGGCGGCGAGGATTCCTGCCTGGATCGAGCGATCAAGGCCTACAGAAGTGTCTTGTCCCAGCCCCGTGACGAGGATGATCCCTTGGGCTATGTTCTGACCCAAAACCATATGGCGTCCGCTTTGCAGGCCCTGTCAAAGCGGGACAAAAAACCTGAGCCCCTTAAGTATGCTGCGGAATGCTATCGAAGCATTACTGCGGTGCTCGATTCCCATACCCATGCCAACGACTGGGCGCTGGCCCATATCCATTTGGGGGACGTGCAGGTCAACCTGTCAAAATTTTCAGATCAGGAAAAGTACCTGAAAAGCGCCAGCGTCGCGTATCAAAACGCGCTTAAGGTTTTCACCCGTCAATCCATGCCCGGTCCGTGGGCCCAACTCATGAATCAGCTTGGCGTGACGTTGATGAGCCTGAGCGAAATCATGGAAGGCGGTCGCTCGCTTGAACAGGCGGCAACATGTTTTCGCCAGGCATTGGATGTCCGGCGGCGAGATGTCGCCCCCTTGCTGTGGGCGCAAACCGCCAACAACCTGGGCGCTGTGACGTTTTCTATCTACAAACAAAGCCAAAACAGTGGCCTGTTGAATGAGGCCGCCTCGTGTTTTGAAGGTGCGGCCGAAGTCTATGCCCAGCACGGGAGAGCGAACACCGCCCGTATTGCCAACAACAACCTGGAGCGGATCCGCCAGATGCAGGCGGAATAAGCCTCTCCATAGAAAGCGATCACCGTATCCGTTCCTGCACTTGAATAATGTCCAGTCGTGTGATGACAAGGGCCGATGATGAAACACATAAAATCATATATTGTTTGTGCGACCCCCAGATGTGGAACCACGCTTTTGTGCGACCTGCTCGCTGATACGGGTGTAGCAGGGCGACCTGATTCGTTCTTCCGGCACCAGTCGATTCCTTGGTGGGCGGACTACTTGAATGTGTCGGTCGCGAATTGGGGTGACGAATACAAATTCGATCAATCATATTTATCAGCCGTGCTATTAGAGGGGACTGGCGGGACTCAGGTTTTCGGTATGCGCCTGATGTGGGAGAGCGTCGGTGATTTGTCGATAGGGCTCGAGTCGCTCTACCCGGGCCTGCCCAGTGATAGCGCCCGTTTTCAATCTGCATTTGGGCCTCCGGTCTATGTGTATCTCTCACGCGAAGACAAGGTCGCCCAGGCGGTCTCTCGTCTCAAAGCGGAACAGACTGGTTTGTGGCATGTTGATGCCGACGGAACTGAGCGTGAGCGTGTTAAGCAGGGTCAGGCTCCGGTCTACGATGCCTTAGGCCTTGCCGAACAAGTGACAAAGTTGGAAGAAGAAGATGCTGCTTGGGCAAACTGGTTTTCCCGGCAAGGAATTGAACCGCTAAGAATTACATATGAGATGCTCTCTGCCGGGCCGAAGGCCGTGGTGGCGACCGTTTTGTCAGCCCTCGGCCTAGACCCCGCAATCGCAGGAACTGTTGAGCCCAGAACCATGAAATTGGCGGATAACGAAAGCCGTAAATGGGCAGCTCGTTTCCGAACAGAACGACTCAGTCCTCTGTTATTCCCGTGAAAACGGGAATCCAGTTCTTAGCCGACAACCTTGGACTCCCGCCTTCGCGGGAGTGACGAGTTCGCAGGGGGTTACCGGTTCTGGCGGTTTTCGATCAGGTCATCAACAACACTGGGGTCGGCCAGGGTCGATGTGTCGCCCAGATTTGCAAAATCGTTCTCGCCGATCTTGCGCAGAATCCGGCGCATGATTTTGCCTGAACGGGTTTTTGGCAGGCCGGGGGCCCACTGCAACCAGTCGGGCTGGGCGATCGGGCCGATTTCCTTGCGCACCCACTGAACGAGTTCTTTTTTCAGGTCATCGGATGAATCGACGCCGGCGTTCAGGGTGACGTAGGCATAAATGCCCTGTCCTTTGATGTCGTGTGGCGCGCCGACAACGGCGGCCTCGGCCACATCATGGTGGGCGACCAGCGCACTTTCAACTTCCGCCGTTCCCATGCGATGACCCGATACATTGATGACGTCATCGACCCGTCCGGTGATCCAGTAATAACCGTCTTCGTCGCGGCGACATCCGTCACCGGTGAAGTACTTGCCTTTGTAGGTGGAAAAATAGGTTTGCACGAAACGTTCGTGATCACCGTAAACCGAGCGCATTTGGCCGGGCCAGGAATCGACGATACACAGGTTGCCCGATACGGCTCCTTCCAGAATGCCACCATCGCCATCTACCAGTTGTGGTTGGATGCCGAAGAACGGGCGGGTCGCAGAACCGGGTTTAAGTGCCGTCGCGCCGGGTAACGGCGTGATCATGATGCCGCCGGTTTCGGTTTGCCACCAGGTATCGACGATGGGGCAACGCCCGTCACCGACGACATTGTAATACCACATCCAGGCTTCCGGATTGATCGGCTCGCCGACGGTTCCCAACAGGCGGATGGACTTGCGGGACGTTTTTTTGACCGGCCCGTCACCATCGCGCATGAGCGCCCGGATGGCGGTGGGGGCAGTATAGAAAATATTGACGCTGTGTTTGTCACAAACCTGCCAAAAGCGCGAGGTGTCGGGGTAATTGGGCACGCCTTCAAACATCAGGGTGATGGCTCCATTGGCCAACGGCCCGTAGACGATGTAACTGTGTCCCGTGACCCAACCCACATCGGCGGTGCACCAGTAAACGTCCCCGTCATGATAATCGAACACGTACTGATGGGTAAGGGCGGCATAAACCATGTAGCCGCCGGTGGTGTGCAAAACACCTTTGGGCTGCCCGGTCGATCCCGACGTATACAAGATAAACATAGGGTCTTCGGCGCCCATTTCTTCGGGAGGGCAGTCGTCAGAGACGTCCGCAAGGGCCTCATGGTACCAGACGTCGCGACCCTCGACCCAGTCGATGGCACCGCCGGTGCGCTTGATGACGAAGACGCTATCGACGGTCGGGCACTGTATGATGGCCTTGTCGGTGTTGGCCTTCAAGGGGATGGGCTTGCCGCCACGGACGCCTTCGTCGGCGGTGATCACGCAATGGGAATCGCAATCCCGTATGCGTTGGGCAAGCGCTTCGGGTGAAAAGCCGCCAAATACGATGGAATGAATGGCACCTATGCGCACGCACGCCAGCATGGCGACGGCGGCTTCGGGCACCATGGGCATGTAAATGGTGACGACGCTGCCCTTCTTGACGCCCTTCGCCTTCAGGGCATTGGCGAACGTGCAAACTTCGGCGTGCAGTTCACGGTAGGTGATGGTGCGCTGTTCATTGGGGTCATCGCCTTCCCAGATGATCGCCGTTTGATCGCCACGGGTTGCCAAGTGCCGGTCCAGGCAGTTGGCTGACGCATTCAGGGTGCCGTCGTGGAACCATTTAATGGAAACGTCGGGGGCGTTGAAATTGACGTCCTTGACCTGGGTATACGGCTTGATCCAGTCGATGCGCTTGCCCTGCTCACCCCAGAACCCCTCGTTATCGTCGAGCGATTGTTGGTAAAGCTCAAGATATTTATCGTTATCGGCCCAAGCTGTTTTGGCCAGCGCTTCGGGAACGGGAAAAATTTCATTGTGGGTCATGATGGCAAGCCTCCCTGAGTTTATTTTATTGCAATTGATTATCCAAAGATTCGACGCGAATACAAGTCTCAGCGTCAGGCCAGGAAGATTTCCCGGTTCCTGATTTCAACGGGAACGGAGGTAAGCTTCTGTTCTGCGCATGGCCCCGACACACAATGGCCGTCTTCGATTCTAAACAAGGCACCGTGGGTTGAACACAGGATGAAATCCTTTTTTGGCGTCAGGAACCGGCCGGGGGTAAAATCGAGCGGCGCACCAATGTGCGGGCAACTGTTGATATAGACATACGCCTGGTCACCCTGGCGGACGACGATAAAGCCTTGCGTGCGGCCATCATAATTCGCGAAGGCGACGCCGCTGTCACCGTCATCGATATCGCTCAAGGCACACAGTCTGTTCATTGTCATGACGGCTCCGTTTGCACAATGGCCCGGCAGGGAATTTGCTGATGGCTTTTTTTCGGTAATTCAAAACCGGCTCGTCGTGACCATCCAGGGCGGACATTCGCAGTACAGCACGTCTTTACGCGCCTTCACGGAAAAGTCAACTAAACGAAAAATGTCGCCTCGTCGCGCAAGGGCGATAAGCATCTCATCGGGTTCCTGTTTGAGCCCTGCTCTATTGATCTAGGTTAAGGAAACCCCCGGCATCCACCTGCTATTATACCACAGTTACAATATGTAATTTTTAGATTCACGTTATCGCACCGCTCTGATGGGTCGATGGATAGAAGGAAACTTATAGATATGCCTAGTTTGATAGAAATAGAGGGCATTGGACCCTCGTTGGCTGCGGCGTGTGTAAAGAAAAACTACCGTACTATAGCGGGAATTGCGGCGACCACACCCAAGGAACTGGCCTCTGTGTCCGGTATTACTGAAAAGAGCGCTCCTCTGATCATTGCTTCAGCAAAGGCGCTGTTACCCAAGCCTCGCGTAAAAAAATCGGCGACCAAGAAAAAAACCCGCGCCGTGGCTCCCGTAAAAGTCGCGGCAAAAGCGCCTGCGGCAAAGACCAAAACAAAAACAAAGTCGACGGATAACGCGAAGGGTAAACCTGAACGCAAAACCTCAAAAAAAACCTCAACTAAACCAGCAGCAAAGGATAAAAAAATGTCAGCGTCAGGTGTTAAGGAAGAAATCAAAAAACTGAAAAAGAAAATCGATAAGTTAAAAGAGAAAAAGAAAAAAATTCTCAAAAAAGAAAGCAAAAAAGTGAAGAAAGAAAAAGCCAAGAAGTCGAGCAAGAAAGCGAGCAAGAAAAAATAAACTGCGCATACCGTAGCGAGGGTATCTGTGTGCAAATAAACTGCCCTTGTCCGTGCTCTCGCTTGGGCTGCAAACAAAAACCCCTGTAATTTTTTGGCGAAACCGGTCCCTGGTTCGTTAAAGAAACCTCACCCGCGTTCCGCCAACCCAAAATGCGTTGAATGGTGATTGAGGATCAAAACGGCTTTTTGGTCGTTACCGGAGTAGTAGATGGAAAATTGCCATGACGAACAAAAGTAAATCAACCAACGCTGAAGCGGCCAAGAAACCGTCCCCCAAGAATACCAAAAACAGTAAAACGCCGACGAAAAAAGCCAAGAACACAAAGGCAGCGAAGGTTGTTACGAAGAAACGCGCCAAACCAGATATTTTGTCGGATGAGGAACACAAAAGTCATGCCCTGATCAGGCACGAACTTCTGGAAAAGAAAGGTCGTTCTGCGCCACTGCCCAAAAATTATCCCTACAAAAAACGAATGTCGCGGGCGAAGTACGAAATTCGCAAACAGGAATTGCAGATAGAACTGCTTAAGGTTCAGAACTGGGTAAAGGATACCGGACAGCGGATTCTGTGCATCTTCGAGGGTCGTGATGCAGCGGGCAAGGGTGGCACCATCAAACGATTTACCGAGCATTTGAATCCCCGTGGTTCGCGCGTCGTCGCGTTGGAAAAACCGACCGAAGAAGAACGCGGCCAATGGTATTTCCAGCGTTACACCGAACAACTTCCTACGCGGGGGGAACTCGTTTTCTTTGACCGGTCATGGTATAATCGGGCCGGTGTGGAGCGGGTCATGGGGTTTTGTTCGCCTGCGGAATACATGGAATTCATGCGACAGGTCCCCGAGTTTGAACGCATGTTGGTCAGAAGTGGCATTCATATTTTCAAGTTCTGGTTCTCGGTAAGCCGCGAAGAACAAATGCGGCGTTTCCTGTCCCGCCAGAATGATCCTTTGAAACACTGGAAATTAAGCCCCATCGATCTTGAGTCACTAAACCTGTGGGATGATTATTCAGAAGCCAAAGAGGCCATGTTCTTCAATACGCACACGGCCGATTGCCCGTGGACAGTCGTACGCTCTGACGACAAAAAGCGCGCCCGGTTGAACTGTATGCGACATTTCCTCTCGGGTCTGGATTATCCGGAATCTGACATGGAAATTAACCTGCAGCCAGATCCGGGAATTGTTGGCTATGCCGATACCTTCTATGAAACCTTGAACGACTTTGATCCCAGCATGCAAATTCGCGACTAAACAGGATCACCGGACAAGTTAATCAGCCCTTGGATGAAAACAGGTGCGCCAGCAGTTTTTGAAACAAGGAGCGATCCGTTCGCGGCGATTGCATTTCATGGAACGCCTGCTGGGCGTCAAGGGTATTCATCTGTTGGCTGAAGGCCTTGTGCACGGGTTTGCGGTATACGGCGCGCATTTCCAGACTGTCAATTTCGTCGCGGCTGAACAATCTCGCCTGGGCGTGTTCCGGGCTCAGCTCGATATCTGAAAAGTTTCCATTCAACTTACACAAATGTGTGATGACAGCGATGCTGCTCCGGGTGTCCTTCAGGCGACGAAGGTTGCACTGGATCAAGGGGCCAACCGTTACCCCCAACCCCAATTCCTCTGTCGCCTCGCGCACCAGACAGCTTTCGATTTCTTCGCCATCGTTCAGTCGACCGCCGGGCAGGTCCCATTTCCCAGTGATTTTACGTAACAACAGCACTTTTCCATCCAGGAAAATGACAGCCTTTGGCGTAATCCTGAACTGTTCCAATATTTCCCTCACGTGTGTGCTGAATGTGACTCGACCAGTATGCCAGGAATTGTAGCCCATAAAATGAGACAGGTCCGGCTTCAATTCTATTGACGACAGGGAAGAGTGCCAAAACGTGGATTTTCTACGCCCATGATCGGTTATGGCGGTGGCGGCAATCGGTCAGCTTTTCATTCTGGCGCAAAAACCATTTTCCAGGGCTTGATGATGACACTTTCAAACAGTCCCGCCTTGGCGTAAGGGTCGTTGGCAGCAAAGGCGTCTGCCGCTGCGGCGTCGGGAAAGTCGACTATCAGCAGGCTGCCGTTCATGCCGTTGCCGTCGTCATCCAGGGTCGGTCCGGCGGCGAAGATATTGCCGCGATGGGCTTTAAGAAATTCCACATGGTCCGGGCGGTTGTCGGCGCGGACCTGGGCGTTGCCAGGCTTGTCTGTGCAATGAATGATAAAATGCATGGTGGGTGCTCCAGTTTAACAGATGCGGGTTTCAGGTTTTGGCGCTGCGGGTGTCTTCTGCGCCAACGGGCCTTGCCATCAGGGCGGCTATCGAAGCATCGATATCGGCACTGTTATTCAAGATGCCGTCGACGGTGGTGCAAATGGGCATTTCGATGTTCAGGCGGCGGGCCAATGCCGATACAGCCTCGGCACTGTGGACGCCTTCGGCGACGGATACGCGTTCGCCCAGTATGTCGTGTAACGAGCGGCCTTCGCCCAGGGCGACACCCAGGGAAAAGTTGCGTGACTGCATGGCGTTGCAGGTCAGCGTCAGGTCGCCCAGTCCCGCCAGCCCGCTAACGGTTTCGCGCGCCCCGCCCTTGGCGACGGCAAGGCGGGTAATTTCCGACAAGCCCCGGGTGATCAGGGCGGCACGTGCGTTATCGCCCAGTTGGCGGCCCTCGACGATGCCACACGCGATGGCCAGTACATTTTTTACCGCCCCGCCGATTTCGGCACCGGTCAGATCATCGGAACGATAAATCCTGAACCGGGGTGTCCCCAGGGCATCGACCAAAGACCGGCCCTGCGCGGCATCGGGGCAGGCCAGGGTGACGGCGGTGGGCAATCCATTCGCGACTTCGGCGGCAAAGGTCGGCCCCGACAGCACGGCCAAGGGGGCCTGGGGTAATGTTTCGCCACAAATCTCGGTCATCAAAGCGCCGCTGTTAAGCTCGATGCCCTTGGCGCAAATCACCGCAGGCACACCGGACCGCCAGAACGGGGCCATAGCCGTGGTGATCGCCCGCATAAACTGCGCCGGGGCAACCAGCAGCACGGCGTCGCAGGCGACCAGGTCGCTTAAATCGGTTGATGCCCGGATTTCCGGGGCAAGGGAAATGCCAGGCAGGAACACGGTGTTTTCGTGGTCTTGGTTGATCGCCGCGGCGACTTGGGGTTCATGGGCCTGGATGATAACCGTGCGGCCGGCCCGGGCCGTCGTGCAGGCCAACGCCGTGCCCCACGCCCCGGCGCCGACGATGCCGATTGTTTGCATTTGATTGGTCATGCTTTTACCCCGGCAAAGGCCGCGGCGGGCGCGTCCGGGTCCAGCGGCCAGCGCGGTCGTGGCGCAAAATCAAGGCCGTCGGTAGCGGCATCAGCGCCCAAAGCCTGGATTCGTTCGATACCCGCCCAGGCGATCATCGCGCCATTGTCGGTACACAGGCGCCCCGGCGGAGCAACCAGGCGGACACCGTAATCAGAGGCCAGCGCGTTCAGGCGTTGGCGGATGGCCATGTTGGCGGCGACACCACCGGCGACGACCAGGGCGCTGCCGCCGGGATGGCGGGTCTTGAATTCTGCAAGCGCGTGGGCGGTACGATCGGCCAGGGCATCGGCGGCGGCGGTCTGGAAACTGGCACACAAATCGGCCACATCCTGATCCTGCAAAGGCCCTTCGGGCAAGGCCAGGGCGGCGTGGCGCACGGCGGTTTTCAAGCCGGAAAACGAAAAATCACAGCCCGCGCGTCCCTTCATGGGGCGGGGGAAATTGAACCGATGGGCATCACCGCCCAGGGCGGCCTGTTCCACCGCAGGTCCGCCGGGATAGCCCAGGCCCAGCATTTTGGCGATTTTGTCAAAAGCCTCGCCAAGGGCATCATCGACGGTGGTGCCCAGGCGGCGGTATGTGCCGACCCCTTCGACAATCAGCAATTGGCAATGGCCACCCGATACCAGCAGCAACAAATACGGAAAGCTCAATTCCGTGTCTTCGCTAGCCTGTTCAGATAACCGGGCGCTCAGCGCGTGGCCTTCCAGATGATTGACGGCGATGAACGGCAGGTCGCGCACGGCGGCGATGGCCTTGCCCGTCATCACCCCGACGATGACGCCACCGATCAGCCCCGGCCCGCCCGTAGCGGCCACGGCGTCCAGGTCGGCAAAGCTTATGTTGGCCTCGCCCAAGGCCTGGGAAACCAGGGAATCGATGTTTTCCAGATGCGAGCGGGCGGCCAATTCCGGCACGACACCGCCAAATGGACGGTGTTCATCCAGTTGCGACAGCACGACATCGGCCAGAATTTGGCCTTCGTCGGTGACGATTGCGGCGGCGGTTTCATCACAACTTGTTTCGATCCCAAGCACGATCATCTATACACTCTTTTATATCTTCCTGTTTAAGGACGCGGACTTTACGCTGTGTCGTACAATCGGGCCATCATTTTAGATACTGAGATACAATAATGACAACTTTCTCTCCAATTCGAATCGGTACACGCGGCAGCCCACTGGCACTGGCTCAGGCCGAAGAGGTCAAGGCCCGGCTTGGTGCCGCTTTTCCTGACCTGGCCACAAACGGTGCCATCGACATCGTCGTGATAAAAACCATGGGGGACAAAATTCAGGACCGGGCGCTGGCCGAAGTTGGCGGCAAGGGGCTGTTTACCAAGGAAATCGACGACGCCATGCTGGATGGTCGTATCGATTTGGCCGTTCATTCCATGAAAGACGTGCCGACCTGGTTGCCGGACGGCATTATCCTGCCGTGCATGCTGGAACGCGAAGACACACGCGATGTCTTCATCTGTCAAAAAGCGGCCAGCATTGATGATTTGGCCGCCGGTAGCATCATCGGTACCGCCTCGCTTAGACGGCAGGCGCTGATTTTGCACAAACGACCGGATTTAAGGGTCGAAACCTTCCGTGGCAATGTCCAGACGCGCCTGAAAAAACTGGCCGCTGGCGATGTCGACGCGACCCTGTTGGCTCTGGCGGGGCTGAACCGGCTGGGCCGCACCGATGTGGTGACGTCGGTGATCGACACGACATATATGTTGCCCGCCGTTGGTCAGGGGGCCGTCGGCATCACCTGCCGTGAAGATGACGATCGTGCCCTTGCCCTGCTGGCGGCCATTAACCACGATGAAACCGTCCTGCGGGTCAGTGCCGAACGGGCCTTGCTGACCGTGCTGGACGGGTCATGCCGAACGCCGATTGCGGCACTTGGTGAATTTGGCGAGGGCGGTTTTGCATTGCGCGGACTGATCGTCAAACCCGATGGTACGGAACTGATTGAAACCAGCCGTCAGGGGCCGGTCACCAATTTGGCCGCCGCCGTGGCCATGGGGAACGATGCTGGCGAAGAACTTAAACGCCGGGCTGGCCCCGGATTCCTCGACTGATGCGATTGCTGATCACCCGACCCAGGGCGGACGCCGAACCCTTGGCGGAACGGCTTTTGGGGCTGGGTCATCAGGTGGTTATCGAACCCCTGCTTGATATTCGCTATCTCGATACTGCGCCTGATGAAGTGAAACCATTGTTAGACGGGGCCCAGGCCCTGTTGGTGACCAGTGCCAATGGCCTGCGCGCCTTCGCCCAGTGTTCGCCGCGCCGTGACCTGAGCATTATGGCGGTCGGTGAGGCATCGGCGCAGGCGGCCGTGGCCGCCGGATTTAGCGACGTCGACAGTGCCGATGGCGATGTTGATACCCTGGCCCGCAGGGTCATCGAACGTCGGACCCCGAAAGACGGCGCCCTGTTGCATGTGGCGGGAACCAAGGTGGCGGGCGACCTGGCGGGGATGCTTGAAAAAGCTGGCTTTGATGTGCGCCGGGCTGTTTTGTACGAGGCGGTGACGGCGAGCGACCTGACGCCTGCGGTACGGGCCGACATTGCCGCTGGTAAAATAGACGGCGTCTTGTTGTTTTCGCCGCGCACGGCGGATAACTTCGTGGCGCTGGTCTGTCAAGCGGGCCTCGCGGATTGCTGTCGGCAAATGACGGCTTATTGCCTGAGCGAGGCGGTAGCGACCAAGGCGCGCCAGATCGATTGGGGGCGACTTTCTGTTGCCGCCCGTGCCGACCAGCAGTCTTTAATTGCGATCGTGGAAGAATGAAAAAAGAACGCCACAACGCACAATTTCTTGTCCCCTAAGGGGGGCGAACCCTGTTACCCTGACAGGCCCCGGCTATCGGGTGGCAAGGCCTGTGATCAGGATCCATGAAAAGGTCGAAAAGCGTGGTTAAAAAACCGGAACATAAGAAACCCAGAAATAAAACGTCGCCTGAAACCCCGGCACCCGGCGAAACCACCGGCCCCTGGAGCGGAGAGGAGCCGGCCGTTAAAGCGGATGCACAAATGGACGACGTCGCGCCGCCGCCCAAATCTGAAAGCGGGGCGTCTGGTGTGATCTGGATGTTGGCGTTGCTGGCGATTGTCGTGGGTGGCGGATATGCAACCCTGCCCTTGTGGAAGGCCTACGTTCCGGGGCTTGACGGGATGCTGCAATCGGGTGCCAGCGCACCGGCCACGGCGCAACGCAGCGACAATAATACCGGACAGGGCACGCCGCCGATCAGCGATATTGAACGCGAGCGTAACGCGCTCAATGCGAAGCTTGGCGTACTGATCGAACGGCTGGGGTCGCTTGAACAACAGCTGGGCGACGTTCGTAAAATGGTTGATGCAACGGCATTGCCTGACGAGGTCGCCATTGCCAACAAATCCCTGCAGCAACTATCGGGGCGTTTGTCCAGGATCGAAGAAAATAATGAAGCGGTGGGAACGGTGCTCGATCGCCTGAATCAGCTTGAACGGGACATAACCGATGCCGCCGTACCGCCGACAGAAATGAAGGCGGCGATCGGCGAAATCGCCAAAAGGCTGGACAGCCTGGAATCAGGCAGCGACGAGAACCGCCGGTTGACAGTGGAGCAATCCAACGCCCAGGCGCTGGTTTTAGCGGTCGGTCAGTTACGTCAAATCCTGCCCACGGGTGCGCCCTATGCACTGGCCTTGCAGACCGTGCTGCGCATTGGCGGTAAAAATGAACAGGTCAGCCAGGCGGTGCTTGGTCTGCAGGCCCACGGGGAAACGGGCGTGCCGTCCTTACACACATTGAGCAAGGAATACGCCGACCTGTCTGGTGAAATCAGCGCCGCCGCACCCGGTGCCGAAGCTGGTTTTTTTGAACAAACCTGGGGCCGCATTACGTCTCTGGTCCGGGTCAGTCGTGTGGATGGGGCTGATCGCGACCCATCTTCCGTCGGTGCCGTGGCCGATCAGGCCGGACAAGCGGTGCATGATGGTGATTTGCAAACGGCCGTTGGTATTTTGCAAAAACTGAAAACTCCTCCCGCCCATGTGCAGGAATGGATCGAACGCGCCCAAACCCGGCTTGCGGCAGAGCGTGCGCTGGCATTGTTGAATGTCTATGCCGTATCGCAACTGACCCCGGCACCGGAGTAACGCTATGCTACGGGCTATCTGGTATCTGTTTGTTCTTGCCGGGCTCGCCGCCAGCGCCATGTGGCTGGCCGATCGTCCGGGTTCCGTAAACCTGCAGTGGCAAGGCTATATAGTCGAAACATCGGCGGCGATGCTGATTGCCGCTTTTGCCGTGGTCGCTTTTGGCGCCGCCGTGCTGTATCGGCTTTGGGTGTTTTTACGCGGTGTGCCTGCGGGTATTGGTCGGGCTCGCCAGGAAGCCCGCCGCCGTCGGGGATATCTGGCGCTGACCCGCGGCATGGTCGCGGTTGCCGCCGGTGATGCCAGCGAAGCCCGGCGACAGGGCAGTCGCGCCGATGGCCTGCTTAGTGATCCGTCACTGACCATGCTGTTATCGGCTCAGGCCGCACAATTGAACGGCGACGAAAAAGCAGCAGAAAAATTCTTCACGGCCATGTTGGAGCGGCCGGAAATGGAATTCCTTGGTTTGCGCGGTTTGTTGTCGCAGGCGACTCGCAGCGGTGACACTGACCAGGCCCTGACATGGGCTCGTCGGGCTTACGCGCTGAAGCCAAAAAGTGAATGGCTGGGTTCGAAACTGTTTGACCTGCTCACCCGCGGCGGCCTGTGGCTCGAGGCCAGCACCACGCTGGCTGGCGCCATCGGCAACAAACAGGTGTCGCCGGTTCAGGCGCGCCGTCGGCAGGCGGTCTTGAGCCACCTGTTAAGCCTGGATGCGGAAGCTTCGGGGGATCACCCGGTGGCCTTGAAAAAAGCCAAAAAAGCCTTTGACGACAAACCGGATTTTGTTCCGGGTGCCGTGCAATACGCGCACCTGTTGGCCGTGGTGGGCAAACAGCGCAAGGCAATGACGGTCCTGCAAGGGGCGTGGCGTAGCCAGCCCCATCCGGACCTGGCAGAGGCCTATTGGCAGGCGGCGGGCCCTAAGGACGCGTTGGCCAAAATGAAGGCGGCGCAAAAGCTTTGTGCGGGCAATCCTGAACACCCGGAAAGTCACGCCATACTGGCTGCCGTGGCGCTGGAAGCCGATTTGTGGGGCGATGCCCGCGAAAATTTGCGAAAGCTCACCCAAACGCCGGACCTTCTCGTGACGGTGGCGATCTGCCGCATGATGGTGGATCTGGAAGAACGCGAAAATAACGATCTGGCGGCGGCGCGGGAATGGCTGTTCAGGGCTGGTAACGCCGCACCGGACCCGGTGTGGGTGTGCAACAGTTGCGGCAATACGACCCGGCAATGGACACCTTTGTGCGGAAAATGTCAGGGTTTTGATGATTTTGAATGGTCCAGGCCCTTGAACGTGCCGTCCCTTGCGCCGGTGACCCCTGCGGCGACGGCATTGGTGCCCCCCGCGATGCTCATGGCTTCAGGCGCGGAGGACGAAGAAAGTGCCCCCCCCGGCGCCGAGGTGCCGGACACCGCCCCCACCGCCGTCTTGCTCGACCCGTCACCCGCTTTAATAGCCAAAAACCCTGACGGGAAATCGTCACAAGACATTGACGAAAAAAGCGCGGGGCAGTAAGTAGAGCCTCGACGTTAAAAAAATATCATATGCCGCCTTAGCTCAGTTGGTAGAGCATCGCATTCGTAATGCGGGGGTCGGGTGTTCAAATCACCCAGGCGGCACCACTCTCTTTCCCTTAGTGAGCCTCGATTCTAGGACCCTTTGCTATTCATGGCAAGGGGCATGCTCGTTCACAGTATTCACAGTAGATTCACACCAAGCGAATGCGATTGATCGTTCGCTTACGCTCACTCCATTGCTCTACCAACTGAGCTAAGGCGGGAACGAATGAAAAACGCAGCTACTCAGATCTATAGCGAGGCGGGGTCACGGATTATCAAAAAAATCTGGGAGAATCGTTGAGGGGGCACCCAAGGGGGTATCGGGATGCCTTGTATTAATGCATTGAGGCTCACATTTTTCTCGGCGAAATTCATGGATAGTCACTCCATTAAAACGCTGAATTGTATGCTTAGGTAGAAAGACTTACTATATGAGATGTTTAAATGGCTGGGGGAATTACGCTCATGCGTCAATCAGAAGACGACTTGGTATCACATTTGATAGAGCAGCTTGCATTTATTAGGATCTCGTCGGTTTCATACGACAATGGCTTCTTTGGAGAGTCAAAACGTCTTGCAAACACAATAACAACTCTTGTGCATGATACCGCTCAAAGCACTTCGTTGCTTTCTCAGATAGGAAAGAAAGACATATTATTTTGCGATACCGGTGCCCGTTCAGATGCGCCTTTTGAACAGATGAATGCAATCATGGAGAAATATAGAAAGGAACAAGAAGCAAAGGGCAAATTAGTTCAGGGAGTGAGCAATAATCAAAGGCTTGTGATAATGGCAACGTTTGGAAAATCATGCGGCGCAAGCGGTTTGTGGAAGCCTTTGCTGGAAGAAGGGCTCGAAGACAGCGCTATGCTGGCTTTTAATGACTGGTGGGTTCAACCAGTAATAAGTGACGTTCAGGGGGCCGGTCTTTCAAGAAAAGAGTTAGTGCTTTCAGTTAGGAACAAAGACGGGGGCGCTCACATTGACCCTGTTCTTGATTTGAAATACGCACAGGTAACCCGCACAAATGCGGAACGAGTGAGATTATATCAAGGAGATGAATTTATTCAGGAATCTGGTCCAGAGCATGGAACTGTCCGTCAGATTGCATTCGAGGTAGAATACTCTATTCGGTCTCAGTTAGGGGCCGTTTTAAGCTAAGTCTTGAACCTGCTTATGGTCATGCCCCCTTTCATGGGTAGTGGGACGATACAGCGTCGAATATCGCAATTACATTTGTTGGGGTCAGCATAAGTTGATTGGCTTGATTGTCTAACGTCAGCGCCTATGGGACAGATTAACGGTATTGCATAAGAGAGGATTTCAGGTTCATCGTAATGACCC
>Ga0316204_10003210_pt1 | contig 33647 bp, 38 predicted proteins | sample 6monrhotite_MG_2_FD_205661 | JGI IMG/M metagenome (GOLD analysis project Ga0316204, IMG submission 205661) | Microbial mat bacterial communities from mineral coupon in-situ incubated in ocean water Damariscotta River, Maine, United States -... | ecosystem: Environmental > Aquatic > Marine >... | reverse complement strand
CATGAGAGTTACCTCTTTAAAGTTTTAATGTTGAATAAGCACCAACATCAAAACCGGTAACTCTCATCCTTGCAACCCTTTTCGATCGCAACGAATGTCAGATCTAATCTGAACTAATATAAATAAAACTATTCTACAACTCAACATAATGGTAATTAATAATAAAGACGCATTAATGATTCTTGATAAACTTGAATTTCAAAAGCCACGAGGTGCAACAATAAAATACCGGGGCATTGGTGAAACTTTTCTTTCAACGCTCAACATAAGCTCCGAAATTCTGCCAAGCAACTACTACCCAAAAAATCAAGTCATACTACATTGTGACGCCATTTATCAAGACAGGGAACGGTGGCAGGATAAAAACATAAATATTATTATAAAATATCGATTTAGTGGCACAAGCCAAAAACTAGGAAAAATAAAAATTCACTACCCTATACCGCTTGGTACAAATTAACCTACCACTCAACAAAAGCCCCCTCAGTCTCCCATATGCTCTTTACAGGTTCGGTACTGACCGTTGCCCTACCCAAGGCCATTATCAAGGCAACAATACCATCAATACGCTCAACAGACTTATTCTTGGCGGGTTTTAAATTCCCTGCCGGATCTTCTTGCACAACAACATTATTTGCCATCCAGGTTAAGACCGGATTAGCCCCATGACGCAATTGTCGACCAGTCACAATCTTTTCAAGCTCCTTTGACGGTGCCGACATGGACGCAAAGCCCTGCCCAAATTCCACCATTGGCGCGTTTTCTGCCATAAGATTATTTACTAACTGACTTGAATTCCATCGATCATAGGCAATTTCTCTGATATTGAATTTCTTTGATAGTTCACGGATCTTGTGCTGAATATAATCATAATCCACCACATTACCCGGTGTGGCCTCTATATGGCCTTGCCGCTTCCATACGTCATAGGGCACCTTATCGCGCTCTGAGCGCTTCCTTATGTTCTCCTCAGGCACCCAAAAATAGGATAGGGCGTCATATCCGCCGTCATCATCAGGGAAGACCAGCACAAGGGCCGAAATATCTGTTGTCGTGGACAAATCAAGACCGGCATAACATTCCCGCCCTTCCAACTTCTCAGCATCCACTGGCAAAGCGCATTCTTCCCAGGCCACGCTATCAAGCCACCTACTTTCTGCTTCTGTCCAAATGCATAAATGAAGCCGTTTAAAGGTGTTGGTATATCCAGGCACCTCCACGGCTCTTTTACATTCCTGAGAAAGATATTCCTCACTGACACTTATGCCAAGTCCGGGGTTTGCTTTGTGCCATATTTCTGGCTTTGTCCAATCATCACTTTCACCGGCTGCATAAATCACAGGAAGAAAATAGGGATCTTCAATAATACCGTCCCGGACTTTTGAAGCGTAATCATGCATTTCATAGCAAATGGAATGTTTATCCCACCCTGAAGTCGTGATTGCCACAATTAAAGGCTGCTTCCGTGACCCTGTTGAGGTCGTGAGGACGTCCCATAGTTCCCGATTTTTCTGAGTATGAAGCTCATCAAAGATAATACCGTGGGCATTCAGACCATGCTTGGTTCCGGCATCCGCACTTAAAACACGGTAAACAGCTTCTGATTTTGATATGGCAATACTATTCTTAAAAACCGCTGCTATACCATCAAGTTTTTTATGGCCGTAAACCATTGACTTTGCCACATCAAAAACAATCCGCGCTTGATCTCTATCTGCTGCTGCTGAGTATATTTCCGCCCCTGCTTCACGGTCACAGAAAAGCATATACAGAGCAATGCCGGCGGACAGGGTACTTTTGCCATTCTTGCGCGGAATCTCGATATACACCCGCCGATATTTTCGGGTTCCATCCTTTCTTTTCCAGCCAAACATAGGGCGAATAATATCATCCCGCTGCCAGTCAGAAAGCTCCAAAGGTTGCCCAGCCCATTGGCCTTTTGAATGTCTCAGAAACCGCTTAAAAAACTCGCAAGCCCGATCCGCTTCTTCTTCATCAAACCAAAAATCAGGAGAAGAATTTTTTGTCATCATCATTCCCTGTCATTTCAATCTGCCCGGCAGTTCCCTTCAGTCTGGACCTACTGCTTGGCGTTAAACCAAACTCACTTGCAAAGGCTCTCATTTGCCGCATGGCTTCTTCAGCTATTTTCAACTCTGGACGCACACGAACAATAGTGCCCTTGGCTGTATCGCTTTCATAAGTGGTCCCTTTGTCTGTAAGAGTCTTCTCTGCAGCCACCCAACGGCCATAATTCTTGCAATAAGCCGCCAAAGTCGCGCCGTCTATTTTTGTCAGAACGCCAATTCTTTCCAGTTCAGGTGCCACCGATTCCCACTTCGATTTTGATATATCATCCAGCCAATCAGGGCATTCTGGCGCGATATTTTCTGGTTGCGGCTCTGCATCATTAAGTGGGCGTTTCCCGGGGTTGCCCTGCAACAGTTTTAACTTTGTTGGTTTAGGTTTTCTGCCTGCCATATTTCTACTTTCTCAATTCGCGTACATGCAAAGAAGACCACTCGCACGGTCTACAGAAGGGGTTGCTTTCATGATTTTCTTCCAAACCCTTGGTCCTTTGCTGTTCGTCTCGAATGGCAAGGTTTGCACAAACTCCGAAGGTTAGTCACAACTAGCCTTAGTTCTGGGTGGTCACTGACAGGCTGAATATGATCAACCTCAGTAGCTGCTGTCAGTTTAGGCTTGCAGAACTCACAGAAAGGATGAAGGGATAAAAACATTCTTCTCAGCTTACGCCATGCCCTGTTGTATCCACGCTTTGATGAACTTGGTCGCTGCTTATCGTATTGCTTACCAGTATCAGGGTTGGGTCTATGTTTAGGAGGTCTGCAAGGCATAACAGCTCCTTTCTTTCAAGGCCTTGTCTGTAGTCCCGCCCTGCTTGCTTGCGTTATGCGTAGTTACGCCACTGCGCAGGGCTAATAGGGTAGAGGGGGAGCCATTCATTAGTGGGGTGTTCAGCAAAGGGTGTGCCTTGTTGATAGGCTTAGGCACTGGTTCAATATCTTCACCATCACCAAGTGGTATATTATATGTGTCCCACTGGTGGGACTGAGAGGCTGCGGCTTTTATACCTTGCAGTCCCGCTGGTGGGACTATAGAGAGCTTGTTTTCCTTTGGTGTCCCGCTGGTGGGACTATGCTGTCCCGCTGGTGGGACTGGGTTTTGTTTTTGATCTTTCTCTATATTCCAGTTTTTAAAGTCTCTTGTTGGGGGTTTCTTGTTATATTTCTCACAAGTGATGATCCATGTTCTCGCAAGCTTCTTTTGGTCAAATGTTGAATCATCCTTTACCTTCAGAAATCCCTTCTCCTCTAATTCTTTTAATGCTCTGGAAGTCCGGTTCTTTGATAGATGCACTTTCTCACCTTCACGGACACTATATGATATTTCACCATTGTTATTAATCTGGTGCTTATCTTCAGTGTACCGTGTTCTGACGTGCATAAAGACCTTAACAGCATCACCAGAGAGGCTTAGAAACGCCTCTGACAGTATCATGCTATGATCGTAATTATTATATCGCCCATAACCACCTTTTGAACGACCTTGACTATCAACTTTAGCCATGATTTACACCCTCCGAACAATTTCCAACAGGGGGGTTTAAGTCATTGATTTCATAGGGTAAGAACAAAGGGTGAATAGTTGGAATTTTTCTTATATTCTCTATTCTAACAGTATATTTGTAATCAGTAGGTCCGCAGTTCGAGTCTGTGTGGGGGCACCATTCTTTGATTGTTTCCGCGCCGCTCAGCCCCTTGTCTGGTATTAAGGCCGGTGTTGGGGGCTGTGCTCACATGAAACGCGCTCAAGGCTGCGGCGTTCAAACTTTCTCCCTCTAGGCGCACCAAACCTCCCTCAGCACTGAAAGTAGTACCTAACATCTTGAAAGGTAAGGTAAGAATTGGGGTTCTAAGTCCCAAATCTCTGCAATAGGCCAATCTGTCACCAAACATCAATCTAAGCACCAATCTCTTGTCCTCTATGTGGTCAGAGGCCCATATTTTCTGTGGGTTTGATAGAAATGTTAGGGCGGTTCTAAGTGTTTCATCGAAACTCTTCAACGGTTGTGGTTTTTGTTCTGCTTTTTCATTCACAACCATCTTTTTCTTCTCAAGTTCTTCAATACGATCTTCCATACGCTGCATAACGCGGGGGTTACTGACATCAACAATTTTATCAATCAATTGGCCGATTTGATTTTCTAAATCTCTTAATTGCTTTGTTGCACTGTCGGCTATGGAGGTTGCGCGTTTAAATTGGTGTTCCCAAATATCTTGTAACATTACTTTCGAAACTGTGATTAGCTCACGGCTTGGTGTTACTTTTGTCAAAAGTTCTTCAAAGTCATTTTCAAGTTTGGCACGGCGAATTGACTTGCCGTAACTTTCGCAACCTTTTTTGGGACAAAGATAATAAGGATGTTTTTTCCCTGACCTACTTTTTGACCAAGAGGCGGTTAGTGGTGTGTCGCAACAGTGACAAGTAATAAAACCACGTAGAGGAAAATCTGCGCTCAAATCTTTACGGGCCGGAGCGCGTTTATTGCCTGTAAGTCTTTCTTGAATTTTCTCAAAATCGCGGAGGCTAATCAATCTGTGTTCATCGTGATGCTGACCTTTACGAAGTGTCACATCCCAAGGTTTATATTCTATATATCCTGCATAGATTGGGCGAGCCAGCAATTCCTTAATGCGTTCGTACCGTACCGTATTGTTATGATCTTTTGGATACTCAGGAAAAGTTTGCAGAAAACGGGCAACTTCGGCCTGCGTTTCGAACCTTCCCGAGGCGTGCCCCAGCAAGGCTTCCTGCACGATACTTGCAAGAGGTTCATCTCTGACTATGTGTGCGCCGCCAACTCCCTTCAACTTGATATGTTTGTAACCTATTGGCGGTTTAAACGGCCAGTGTCCGTTAGACAACCTACCTTGCATGCGAGCAACGGTTTGTTCTTGATTTTTCCTGCGCTGATATTCTGCTGTAGAAGCCTGCATGTTCTGAAAATGACGACCATCTGCATTATCATTAAAGACGATGTTTGGACTTACCAAAATACCTCCAGCTTCGCTTATCGCCTCGCGTAGGTTCCAATAGATGCGAATGTCACGAGCTAATCTGCTAATATCATCAATGATTACAAGATAAGGTCCGGTTTTTCGGTTCTCTTTTAAAAACCGGAGAACATCATCAATTCCTTCTCGAGATTGTTTGCTTCCAGTTATATCATCTGTAAATGTGCGAACAACGGTACTATTCAAATAGCGTGCATATTCGGTGCATTTAACATCTTGCGAATTAAGTCCATCCCCACGCGTAGTTTGTGATTTGTCACTAACGCGAAGATATTTGACAGATGGGAGTCCGTGATAATCAGGTTGTTCAAACAGGTTCATGCCATGGTTCCTTTCGCATTTGTATCAAATTTTTCAGTAAGGTTGTTATCCTCTGATTCTATCATATGATTGGCTGTAAAGTTGCAGATTGCGCCACTTTCAGGCCTTTGTCCACAAGCTAATTGAGTGGAGCCGCACCGCCATGCTAGGTCGGAGAATTGTAATTGAATACTAAACAAAATTTCAATCAGTGCTTTGACATCAGGGTCATTTGGATCAGCACCTTTGAGTAATTTGGCATATTTCTCAAAGTCGATAATCATCGGCATTGAACCGGAGTTATCTTCACACTCTCCAATTCGTTCCGTTTCTTTTTTATAATTTGGTATTTCGCTATTATTCATAACAATCGCTTTCTTTAGTCAGAATTTCACCATATATTTCCTCTTTATTAAATAAGAACAAAAGAGGAACATATGTGATATTTTAGAAACTGACAAGGCCCTCAGAACAATTTATTTGAAGATTGCTCTGTGGGCTTATTTGTCTATCGCGTCCTATCGTTTTGATGCTCTTGCGGTTCTTGTGAACGCTTATTTTTAAAGTTCTCACGCTTTAATTCATTCACGCGGTGGTATGCGGTCTTTAAAAGCTCTGACTGCGTTAGAAGATCACCTTGCATTAAGCTTTTTGTGTCGCGTAAATTGCCATCTTCATCCTTATAGGTTCGAGCGAGTGTCACAGTATAGTAATCTCCTTTCTTACCTTGGTTTTGCCAAATGCTGGCCTTAGATCGGCCATCACGCAATACATCTATTGGTTTCTTTTTATCTGACATGTGCATTCTCCTTATGTCGGGGTTAACGGCTTTTAATGCCACGGGTAATTGAGGGTTCTTTGCTTGTGACGCGTTGATTTATTTTTTCGATGGTGCGACCAAGTTTAAAAAGCTCTTTAAGTCCGTCTTTGTAATTACCATTACGGGCGCGATTATTTATTGCTGAAAGTTCTTTTCCAGCTTCATTGAGGTTGCTTCTTTCTTGATATAAAACATCTAGATATGATTTTGCAGCACGAATGAAATTTTCACTTTTGGCTTTTTTTTGTTCGTTTGCCCATTCATTGTTAAAGGTGGCGCGGTCGGTTTCATGTGATAGCGAATGAGAGGGCCGCAGGACGGGCTGAGGCTTTTGCCGCTTGACCATGAAGGACTCTCGGCGCGACTGTCTTGATTGTACATCACGCCTGCGCTGGGCTTCTGTCTTGCCCTGATCCCGTAATTGCCGCGCGTTGTAAATATCGCGGTTAGTTTCAAACGCATAAGTAATTGAGTTCACTTTTTCGTAAAGCGGGTTTACCGCCCTAAATTCTGCGTTTTGATGCGTATATGAAAGGCGCGATTGAGTAAGGTTGTTCATGGTCTATACCCTTCGATATATGACCAGTAACCGTCTTTATATTGCGGGTAATGGGCGTATTGATCCGGTACGGGTTCAGTAATAACGGCGCGCCATTTTTTACCGAACCATGTTTTAACTTGAACTTGATCTAACGGAGGGTGATATGGGTTAGGATGATAACGCCCTGCCATAAACCGTTGCTCGTAATAGGGCCTACGATCACCAATAAAACTTTTAGGCAGAAGATCAGTAAACATATAGAATTTATCATTAGGAGTGTTCAGCACTTCATCAGGTGTACGAAGAAGCCGTTGCTGCTTCGCGTGCATTTGTGAAACCTGTTTATTGTGGGCATAATTCAGTCCCGCAGCGATAAAATCTTCACCATTGAGTATGGATTGAATAGCTTGTCTCTTGGCATGATGTGCCTGTTCTTGCCTAAGTTCATCATCATAAACTAATGTTTGCGAGCCAGTCATATTTGATACTGTGGTTGCAGTTTCATAATCTCGAATTGCAAATAAAATCTGCATGGCTGCGCTTGAAGTAATAATGTTATCGGCATTTGACCCTAACACCTTGATTTGAAAGGTGCTTTGGAATACGGCCAAAGGGCGAATACCCATGCCAGCACCGATTGAAAATAGGTCTATGACCATAGGGAACTTACCCAATTGAGCACACTCGTCGATGATCCATGTTTGCTGTGGTGCTTGCGGTTTACGAGCCTTGTAAATCATTCCAGCAACGAACATGGATTTAATAACAGGGGCCCAAGCTTTAATGCAATCTGCGGGCGGCATAAGATAGACCTGATAAGCTTGATCGCCGCAAGGATCAGCAAAAGAAAAATCAAATGGTGGTGAAACGGATGCGAGTAAAACAGGATCACTCAAACAAGAGAAGTTTTTGAACAACTCACCAAGTATGCCTGAAAAACCGCCATCTGATTGAGAATTGCGGGAGACTGCAATTTCCTCTTCCATTCTTTTTGAAATAGGATGGCTGCAAACCGACATTTCAAAGGCGAAATCGAGCCATTCCTCATTATTAAGCGGGATGAGGTTTATGACATGGTATAATTCAGGAAAGGTCAAAACGCCCTTCAATTCGACCAAGGTTAAGCAAATGGCTTCGGCAAGTTCACGCGCCCGACCTTCAAAATATTCCCCATTAGTAGAACCGGAAGGTGGTATCATATTTAGAAGGAAGATTTTTAAATTCGATACCAAGGTGGGATTGTCTTTATTGAGATAATCAAGCGGATTAATGCAGTGTTGTGGTGAACCATGGAGACCAGTTGGGTTCCAAGAAATTTTAAACTTTTTATCTTTAATTTGGTTCTGTGAAACTCTTTCGAGTTCGCCCTTCAAGTCTAATACAACGATTGAACCACGGCATATGCCAGCGCATAGGCTATAACCTAAAAAATCTCTAAGTTTTCCGCCTCGTGCGCCTGCTACGAGCAAGACTCCGCCAGCACCGTCATACCAAAGAGGCCGCCGTCCACAAAACCCGACAAACAGTGAATTGGCTTTTTGTTTGAGCATGCCGGCTTTGGCCAAATCAAACTCGTTGGCAAAGTTTGCAGAGCCAAAGCGGTTAAATTCATTATCACCAAAAGGTCGAGACATGATCTATCCCCTGCGGATCATAAATAAAAGAGCGATAAGTTTGGGCAATGACAGGAGGAATTTAAGTAACAAGCCAATCAAAAGTTGTGCAGCGGTAAACACAAAGAAGAAGCCAATTACATACCAACCAATATATGCATAAGAAACATGTTCATATCCGTAATGCTCAGCCGTGAAACGCTCTATCCAATCAATCGTTAACCCGTGGAAGAATGGCAATAGGTACAAAGCACCAACCAGTGCACTAACCTTTGCAAGCGGCCCTAACGCCGCATCTTTTTCACCATTATTAGGAGTAGCCATTACCGCGCCCCCCAGTATTGTAGAGGGGTAATTACAACAGAGGCCGCATCATTGCCGTTCATGAAATCCCTATACCAATTTCTTCTCTCACTGGTGGTACAGAACGGTAGTGCCGCAGAAGGTAACTCGCCAAACTCCACAAGAAGAACCTCGACATGGGTATTTATCAGTGATTGAGGTTTAAGGTCAGTTTCGTAGTTACTGCGATTTTTGAACATTTGGAACGGAATCATAATATTTTTCCGTGCGCAAAAACTGCCCGCATTAATTGATCGCTGAATACCATCCGTGATGAGCTGCAAACCACGGCTCGGGCCTTGAAACTCGGGAGCCATAGATATTGCTTTTACTTGCTCCAATATAGGGCTGTCATTGGCTAACTTGTCCGCATTTTGAGCATCTTGAAGCAGTTTATCGACGCGGCTTTCATAACCTTCCTTTGCTTCAAGAGCACGATTTAAAAGTCTTGCGCTATTTTCCTTAGGCGCATTAATTGATGCTTGTTGTTCTGGAGTAGCTGGAGGTTTGCACAAGGTAAATTCAGGAACAGGTATAGAACCATTTGTATCTGCGAAAGAAGCAAACCCATGAAAAATTGTATTCGGTTCTGCACCTTCATGTCGGCGCATAATGCCCGCCTTAATGTCACGAAATTGAGATTCAGATTGTCCAGAGACCGAGGCATCTAACCAGAAAATTTCTATATGCTGATTGTCTCTCGAATAACAATAATTTTCATCCGGCTTTTCAATTCCCATGTAATGAATTAATACTGCTACACCGACACCTAGCGCACCTATTGCTGGAACAATGGTTTTGATAAGCCGTTTAGTATCGCTATTTTGTGACTGCTTAAATGTAATAGTTCAGACTCTATCTGACAGTTACCCATTTCTAGCACGGCGTTCGGTTGTCTGTTCTTCAGGCGTAGCCCTTGTCAATGTTTCTTGCGCGGTTTCAACTTTAACAATCTCTTCTTCCACTTCAACTTGCTCACGTTGGAGATCAAGTGTCTGTTCATTCACAGCAGTTCGGGCCATATCTATTTTATCTTCAAAGCTCGTGTTTTCAGGAAACTGGGTGTCCAGATCAGGACGGGATTCAAGCATAGCGATCAGCTCTGCATTGGAGGAAGATGTATTGCCTGTTTTCTTGATCTGGTCAAGCTGATTTAAGAACTGTTCATTCCCCTGAATGTTAGTGGCAAGATTTGTTCTTTCTTCCAACAATCCGTTATGCGCCTCGAATAATACCCTTTGTATTTCGGATAAGTCATTTAGGTTCTCGTTTTTGAGTGCCTTTTCAAGACGCCGTAGTTCCATTTCTATTTCAATTTGTTTCTCAACCGCAGTTTTCAAAGAATTTTCTTCAAACCATTTATCATAAAATTCCTGAGTAATTTCACCGTTATTAAGTTTCTCCAACATACTTTGACGTTTCGCTTCAAATCGTTCTTCTTCGGGGAGATCTTTAAATGCTGCTAACTCTTCCCGCGTGAATACCTGCTCTTCCATTTCATCAATACGAGCCTGAATTTCATCTCGCTCATCATAAAGTTTCTGCAATTCAGCCAAATCATTCATCATCCCTTGCAGAACAATATCGTTCCATGTTTGCTGAGCTGCTTTCGAACCAAACAAACCATTGCGCCCCACACGTTTGCCATATGGGTTCATCCGCCCACCTTCAAGGACGTCGTCACCATGAGCCATCGCTTTAATGGCTTTGTTGTGATCGTTCAAAGCTTCATCATGCTCTGGAATATAATCAATATCCCCGCGCTTAGGCTTACCGGAAACCTCAGTTACAGCAACAATATCTTCAACATTGGAAAGATACGGGTTTGATTGATCTGAACTTGTCTCGATTACCACGTGCTTGCCCCTAATCATACGCTTGATGCTCTTTGACTTCTTTTCTTTTTACTAAGAAATATTATCTCAATTTGTTTAATAAAATCAGAAGTATACGCGGCATTTGTGCTAATTTAGAACCGCATTTGAGAGGCTTTTTAGACAATCTTAAGACCCTCTTTAGAAACAAGGGCGATTGCTTGAACTTTGTTCAATGCAGCGTGTATTTAGTTATAGTTATGGAAATAATCGGAGAGGAATGGATAGGCCTTCATAACCTATGAAATGAAAAATTTATTGTTTTTTCTCTGGTTTTTCTGACATGCGAACTTCAATCAGTTTTTCTAGAAACTCAAAATGACCAAGGGAAATTGTCTCAATTTTACCGTTGGCAATCGAACCAAGCTTCGAGGAATTTAACTCAAATGGAGCCGCATAGTATTTTAGAAGTTGAGTTCTGCTTATAGTGCACTCATTAAGCATCTTGTTTAATCGAACTCTAAAACCATCGGAAACGGGCATCCGAGCTTTGCGGCGATTTAAGGCATGGGACTTATGCCACATGTCAGGTGTCAGGCTTTCATAAGCGGTAATAACTTTATGATAGTCGTCCTGTAAAATAGTATTGGTTGTTCTATAAAGCCAGCCATGAACGGCTGCGGCGGTGAAATGGTTGCTCTTTTTTTCTAAAATACCTTGTCGTTTCATATGTCCGAACAATGATGTTATGCCCCATCCTGTTTTTTCCTTATAGGAATGTAGCGTGGCAATCATTTCTTCGGTAATAGGAATGCGGCCATCTGTGTTTCTGGTCATGCTGGATTGTATCATAATGCGGTTAGGGTGATAAGTTTGGATGCGATAGAAGAGCGTATTCGACATTGTGTTTGTGTCATACAAAGAGATAAACGTACGACAGTTATATTTGATGAGATGTTTTTGACTTACGCAAGCTGTGCACGTATTACATACGTGCGCTTGTGCTCACGGGCGCTTACGCTTGTTCGGCAAGGGAAACCCGCTACGCGTTTCCCGTTGCATCCCTTCCGGTTAACCCTAAGTTCAATATCTGCTTGTCTTGAAGAGACGCGGAAATTTCACTAAGGGTAAATGTGGTGCTATTCGCACCAGATGTCGTTGCGCCGACAAACCACGCACATCGGGTGGCCGATGTATTCCATTCAAGGGAGCGTCTCTCGCTAGCCCTTAAAAGTCCCACGGTCATTTCATGAAGACAATTTCATTGAGATCAAGCCTACGCGGATTGAATAAGCGCCAACCTCTCGCTGCTGGATCGCGACGAAGGAAGCGTCCTTAGATTCGGCTGTGAATATATTCAGCATGCGAGGATTAACTCAGCCATACCATCGAGTCTCGCTTTAACGTGACGCCAGTTCGGGTAATGGTGGCCCAGAATTTCGTAGTATTTCTTGCTATGATTATGTTCACGTAGGTGACAGAGTTCATGAGTGATAACGTAGTCAATGCACTCTGTAGGCGCTCTTATCAGCCAAGGATTTAGATGAATTGTGCCGTTTGGAGCGCAGCTTCCCCACTGTTTCTTCATTGCCACGAGCTTCAGTTGTGGATTTTCTTCAAGCCAGCTAATTCTAGATGCAACAGCAGCCAGTCTGCGCTCAAAGTAGTCCTCAGCACGGCCTCTGTACCACTCATTCAGACGTCGCCGAACCGCCGCAGGGTCGGCAAGTCGGCAGATCACTTCTATGCGCCCACCTTTCAATAAGACCGCAGAAGGATTGGAGCTGTCTTCCGTTACACGTAATCGATAACGCCGACCAATATAGAAATGGGTTTCACCGCTGATGTATTCTCGGGGAAGCGAATAGCTGCGAGCTTCTTCGGCGGCATCAAGTTGTTTTGAAATCCACCGAGCTCGACGACGTACCGCCGCACTAATACGATCTTGGCATGCTTCAGCCGGCGCTTCCACTTCGACAACGCCATTTGGATGCACGTGGATTCGGAGTTTGGAAGACAGATTTGGAGACTCATTAACAAAATAATCTATGGGTCGGTCGCCATATGAAAGACTGCTTTGCATTACAAATCTCCCCTTGCCAACCCAATTCGAGTGATCTCGACGACTTTCTCTGTTGCTTTCTTAGCTCGATCCAACCCCAGCGGTTTGAACAATAGGGGTAGAGCCTTCTTTCGAATATCTGTTTCGATGTTTTGCGCATTTAGAGAGTTTTCAGCCACTGCATCATTCACAATTTGGTCAATTGCAATGCTGACCTCGACGAAATGATTTTCTTGCTCACCGCTCATCTCTTCATCATTTGCCGCAATCTTTAAAATACCAAAGTAAGCACTAGCATGTTTATTATCTGAGATAGCAGAAGGTATTCCTGAAACTGAGCGATGATTGGCATTCTCCTCCACATCCTTGAACAAGGCGTACTGTTTGAAGGGGTGTTCAAAGAGTGCATTAGCCTCTTCGATGGCTTGTCGTAAAAGCTCCGAGAAATAGGCTTGTGCATAGGGATCATTTGCAAGTTCTTCCTCAATGGTTCGCTTCAGGCGCGACCGAATAAGATCAGTTTCGTTCCGAAGTTTCTCCTTTGACCAGTCTTCAGGTTTGTCCTTGAGCCCGAGTTCGTTGACGAGGAAAACCCCATCCGCATCTTGCACTTCTTCACCAACGACGTGGCGATCAACCAAACGACGTATTTGATCTTCATAAGCACTAAAGTCAATTGTCTCTTGTGCGTCTTGTTTGGCAATTTTCCGAAGATTTGTAAAGAACTTCAAATCCTTCTTATAAGCCGCAATCTGATTATCACCCACTGAAGAGTCTTCAAAAAAGGATTGTGACCCAAGAGCTATTTTTAGGCAGAGGCCGAAGTCTGTTAGCGCTTCATAAAAGTCTTCTCGAACCTTTTGGTTCTGGTCGATAGAGACACCGTTTTCATCTGTCTCATATCTGGGGATCAGAATATGACGGTACTGTTCCAGATCCAATTTGTTTTTTACACCAGGAAAAATTGCCCAAAGATTATCATGTAGCGTTGGAAGGCGCTTATATTCTGTCGAGACATCTTGATAAAGCCCGTCAATGTCATCGATATCAAATCCACCCTGAGTTCTCTCAGCAAGGTCTTGGTATTCTGTTATTGCGGTATCCAGTTCTTTCAGAATGCCGCGATAGTCGATGAGCAGTCCGTATTTCTTTTGCTCATGAAGGCGGTTTACTCGGGCTATTGCCTGAATCAAATTGTGCTGTTTCAGCGGTTTATCAATGTATAGAACCGCGTTTTTTGGCTCATCAAAACCTGTCAGCAGCTTATCGACCACTATCAAGATATCGGGAGCACCTGGCTCACTAAATGCCTCTATAGTTTCTCGCTCATAATCTTCTGACTGGTCTTTTACATTGTCCTTCCACCATTGCTGGACTTCAGGCAACTCAGATTCATCGACGTCTTCATGCCCCTCGCGTGTATCAGGCGCCGAAATAATGATTGCGCTCGAAACTAATCCTGTTGCATCCAAGGCCTTCTTGTATCGAACCGCAGATAGCTTGCTATCTGTCGCCAATTGACCTTTCAAGTCTTTCCCTAGTTCTTTGAAATTCTCACTGAAGTGTATCGCGATATCCCAAGAGATCAGGTCAATACGATTGGCAGAGCCATAGACAGGGCCTTTCTTGCCATATTTTTCTTTGAGATCACTCTTCTGTTTGTCTGAAAGGGCGCTTGTAATTTTCTCAAACCAGTTGTCGATCGCAGCATCGTTGATCTCCAAAACAGGCCGACGCTCTTCATAAAGCAAAGGTGTGACTGTGCCGTCATCAACAGCGCGCTGCATGGTGTAAGCGTGGACGATTGGGCCGAACTTGTTGGTGGTCTTGTCATTCTTCAGGAGCGGCGTTCCCGTAAATGCGACATATGAAGCATTTGGTAGAGCCTTCTTCATGCGCTCATGATTTTCGCCACTCTGGCTACGGTGGCCCTCATCCACAAGAACAATGATGTTTTCACTTGGATTGTGGCACTCCGGCAATCTCGAAGCCGTTCCGAACTTGTTGATGATAGAGAAAATGATCCTCTCATTACCTTGGCCAATCCGCTTTGCAAGGTCGCGACCTGTAGCGGCTTTTGCGCGGTTTTCCTCTTTCTTTGTTGCTGCGGACTGCCCAAAGGCTCCGCCAGTCAAGAAAGTGCGAGCGAGCTGCTTTTCAAGATCAATCCTGTCCGTAACAACAACAACGCGACATTCAGATAATCTTTGGTGCAAGAGCAGTGATTTACAAAGGAAGACCATAGTGAAGCTTTTGCCGGACCCCGTGGTGTGCCAAACGACACCGCCTTCACGGCCACCATCAGGTCTAACTACGGAAATGCGGTCTATAAGAGCCTTGATTCCAAAAGCCTGCTGGTAACGCGCCGCGATCTTTCCAACCTTCTTATCGAACAATATGAAAAACCGAACGAATTCCAGAAAGCGATCCTTGGACAGCAGACTAGTCAGGAGGCGGTCCTGACCTGTGACAAATTGTTCAGCAGCCCAAAGGGCATTGAAATGCTCTTTAACGCTATTGGGTTTGCCGGCAAGCAAAGCAGTCTTGGCATCATCGGATAGTTGCCTGTTTCTGATGCCTCGAAAATGTTCTTCAGAAAACGCTTCTTCATGCCAACGTGACCAAAACTTTTTTGGCGTTTTTGTTGTGCCGTATCGCCCGTCGGTTCCACTTATCGACATCAAAAGTTGAGAATAGGCAAAAAGGTGGGGAATTTCCTCCTGTTTTTGATTTCGAATATTCTGGCTTACACCCTCATCGACCATCGACTTGTTTGGGTTTCCTGAGTCAGGCCGTTTTGCTTCAATGATGGCAAGGGGTAATCCATTTACAAAGCAAACAATGTCAGGCCTGCGCGTTCTTGTTCCGTCTGTTGTCAGAACTTCAAACTCTTCAGTTGCAATAAAGCTATTATTCTTAGAATTGTCCCAATCAATAATCGATACAGTCGGTGAATATTTCTTGCCATCAACAAATTCGGTGACGGTTATGCCGAGCGTAATGGCGTTATAGAGATGTTCGTTCGCTGTCAGCAGGCCTTCTTGCATCTTTGGTGAGGAGAGATCACGAACAATCTGGTCAATGGCGTTCGTTGAAAGAGGGTAGGTCTTTCCCTTATATTTGAAATTTCGCTTTTTGAGCGTATCAACTAAGACGCTTCGGAGGATAACTTCCTTGTTTCCGCCTCGCAGCTCGAGACATTCAGCGGTGGGAAGAAAGTCCCAGCCAAGATTTATCAGGGTTTGAAGGGCGGGAATATGGGCCGAATATTGCTCGGCTGTGTTGGGGGTGGAGGACATATCAAACCGCCCTCTTAGAATTTGTGACATAGCGCTGCCCGCTCAACGGGGCTTCATAAAGGCTGTCGTCAAGGAAACGAAGAAATCGCTTCGCCAATTCTTGATCCTGAGGGATTTGAATTTGTCCGTTCTGGACATCTAAATCTAACTCCATAATTTGCGCTTTGGCTTGAATGTCTGCAACGGTATAATTGTCTAAAGTCCCATCGGAATTCACCTTATGAATGAGTTTTCTAACTGTTTGATTAGCATGCGCCTTAAAAGCATTGAGATCATCTATATTTAGAGATGCGTGCTCTGCAAAACCGTCGATATCCTCGTCTGTTGCTGCTTGATAAAACTGAGCCAAATCAAAGATCATCCGTAAATTAGAATAGCTGCTAAATTTTATTTCATCGTTCTCAATGATACACGTCAGATTTGTTCCGATGGTAAAGGCCGGGTCGATTAGCCGTTGAAAATTATTTTGTTGCAAAAAAATAGCTAATCGACGATTGAGCCTTTGTTGTGCTGTGAAACGCTGCACAAGCAATCGCATCGCGCCATTATTACCCACGCCAATGAATAGGGCGCGTATATTCTCATTATCGAAATTCGCGATATCGATTGGGGGTACTGCAAGGGCGTTTCCTTGCGCCGCAAGGAGCATAGTATTTGCATCAGGCGTTGCGTTTAAAACGAGCAATTCATCATCGTCCGGCTTCCAATCGCCATTGAAGACAACTTCATTTGGACGCCCCTCACGAAATGCATCTTCCTGTTGTGCAAACACATTTCCCAATTCAGTTTGCAATGGGTTTGTGATTGGTACACGTTTTATCTCAACGCCGTTATTATTCCGGCACAATGCGAATAAATTCATTTGTCTGCCTCACTTTCAGGTAAATCGATCACAATATACTCTGTGAGCTGCCCAACCTTGAGGCATTGCTTGGCGGATCGAAGTTGTTTCTTTGTAATCAATACATAGGTCACGCCCTCATCAGTGTTGACCTTGTAAAAATGCCACCCCAAAATCCCCAGCAAGGGATTGAAGTGATATCCATAGCCTGTGCTAATAACGAGGATAAAAATCATCACTGTCGGAATTAGGATATTCAAATTTAAATCACTGAACTCGGCAGTGAAAAGCGGTGCTAAATATAATAGGATAAATGTTATATATTCGCGATCTGCCGCTTCTATCGACGTTACCTTGAAAGTCGATCTCTCCAGATGCTTTTGGCAATAGGAAAGCAACCACAGCATAATGCCGACTAAAATAGCAGCAAGAAGGACAAGACCAAGCGCCGTCCAATTTTTTGAATCTGCGTACATCACCCATGCGTAAACCAGCAACACTGGCGCGAGTGCTGTGCTGGTGAGAAGCAGTTTCGAAACCCAGTTAAGCATTGGCAACCTCCTCATCGATTTTGACGCGGCGTTTGCCCGTCAGCAGTTGCTGCATCAGGGCGGATTTTTCGGATTTTAGTTTTTGAAGCTGACTTTGAAGTATTTCGATTTCCCAATCAGCACAGGAAAGAACAGCAGCAATTTTATCCTGCTCACCTTTCGACGGAACACTAATTTTCAATGATTTGATGTCGTTGCTATTTACAGCTTCAAATGTGCTTCCTTGAGACAATTTTGCCCATTTTGGTTCAAAATATAAGAGCCATTGATATAAATATTTTTGCACAGCATTTTCTTTTGCTCTTATCGCGGAAATGCCCCGCCCGATGCAGGCATTGTGAATTGAGCGAGAAACTTCGCCAACTGGAGCTCTAACGCTCAATAATATATCTTTTTCTAAGCATTCTTTTGTGATCTGTGATGTGTAAGTTCTTGGTGCCGACACTCTATTTTTTATATCTGCATTACCTTGCAGTAACGGTAATCCAAACTTTTTATCATTATATGCTGTTGATTTGGGTGATGACCCCATGATGATCAGTGCAATTTGAGAAAGAGTTTTTGTTTCCCACTCTCCATCAAAACCGGGGAGGCGTTTTTTGCCGGTGAGGAGTTGTTGCATGAGGGCTTTTTTCTGGGCCTGACTGTTTTCGATCAGTCGCTCTACCACCTCAATCGCCCGATCCCATGTTGACAATATTTCCGCAATTTTCTTTTGTTCGGGGAGTGGGGGGAGTGGTAACAGAAGATTCTTGTATGATCCCACATTAAAATGTTGTTGAGCAAGTCCTCCTTGCCCGTCAAGAACCTGACGGCGACCATGTTCTGAATTCGTAAAGGCGCAAAGATACTTCGAAGTAACCTTGGCTTGATCGGGTCGTGCGAATATTACGTCAATACAATTTGATCCCGCATATTTAGGTGGTACAATACAGGCCGTGCCCGGGTAGCCAGTCCGAACCACAAGTATGTCATCAGCTTGCAGGATGGATTTTTTATTTTTTTGGTTGCCTTCGTCTGAAATATAAACCCAGTTTTTATCTTCAACGTAGCCTTCGCGAACATTAGCTGATCTAAATGCGCGAGTGCCTTCGCCTTCTGGCACATAATAATCTTTTGGCTTCACCACTATGCCAACACTTATGCGTTCACAGAGCTCTTCTGCATGTGGTAAACTCCAACCCTCAGGAATGTCCACCATCAGCCCCCTTATTCTTACTCTCAATTTCCTTCACCAAATCTTCCAACGCCTGAATATCCTCCTCATCGGCGGCGAGGGCTTCGGCTTCCTTACGCTTGGCGTCAAACGCATCATAACGCTCGACCGCGAGTTTCTGTGCGACCTTCATTTGCATCTTGCCCGCGTGGGTGAGCAGGGCGCGTTCGTTAAATTCGAGGAAGGCATCCAGCTTATCCGCCCATCCAGCCATAGTGACGGGTTTACGGCGGTTGGCTTGATCTTCGGCATAGTCAAGATACATGGTGACAATGCGGTTTAGTTCTTCGACCTCATGCTTGTTCAGATAGTTTTTGGCGATGCCGACATCGCCCTTACGGACAATCGAGCCTTTCCATGCCATGACGCCCATATTCTGTTTGTCTGCATCACTGCGGCCTGCAATCAGCTCGGCGGCGGTTTTGCCCGTGGTCGCCCACAGCATCTTGTTCTGCACTTTTTTGAAGAAAAGCTGTGCCTCATCCGCGCCTTTGTCATAGTCGATGGCGGTGGTGTAGATGTCTTTGACTTTTTGGTAGAAGCGTTTTTCCGAGGCGCGAATATCGCGAATGCGCGCCAACCATTCGTCAAAATAATCCCATTTCTCGGCTTGCTTCAGACGAGCATCGTCCATCGCAAAGCCCTTAACGAGATACTCCTTCAAGACCGTATTCGCCCATTTGCGGAACTGCACCCCGCGTGGGCTACGCACGCGGTAGCCAATGGCCAGAATCATGTCTAAATTATAATGCTTTAGCGAGCGCTCGACCTCTCGACCGCCCTCGATTCGAACTTGTAAGAAATCCTTACAAGTTGAAATGGGCTCCAGCTCCCCGTCCTCATAAATGCTCTTTATGTGAAGGGTCATATTTTGAGGCGTGGACGAAAACAGGTCGGCAATATCGGCTTGGGTAAGCCAGACAGTTCCATCAATTGCACGCAGGTTGACCTCCGCTAAACCGTCCTCGGTCTGGTATAAGATCAACTCGCCTGTTGGGCTGCTTTCGCTCATGCGGTGTACCCCAATTCTTTAAGGTAGCCGTCCATTTTACTTTCAAGTTCGGCGAGTTCGTCTTTCAGTTTCTCGCGTTCGGCACGCACAGTCATGAGGTCGATCTCTTCTTCTTCCTCGAAGGTGTCCACATAGCGCGGGATGTTGAGGTTGTAATCATTCTCGGCCAATTCTTTCGGCGTGGCGAGATAGGCGTATTTATCGATGGTCTCTCGTGTCCGATACGCTTCGACAATCTTCGCGAGATTTTTTTCTGACAAGAGGTTTTGATTTTTTCCAGAGATAAACTCTCGACTGGCATCAATAAACAAAACATTTTTATCAGATTTGTTTTTCTTCAGTATCAGGATCGCCGCTGGAATGCCTGTTCCGTAAAAGAGTTTTTCCGGCAGGCCAACGACGCATTCTAGAAGATTTTCCTCTGCCAGCTTTTGCCGTATTCTACCTTCTGCCGCGCCGCGAAAGAGAACGCCATGCGGCGCGACCACCGCCATGCGCCCTGTCTTTGGCTTCATGGTTTCAATCATGTGCAAAATGAAGGCGTAATCGCCCTTGGTTTTGGGCGGGATGCCGCGCCGGAAGCGACCAAATTTTTCTGACTCAGCCGTGCTATGCCCCCATTTGTCGAGACTGAAGGGAGGATTGGCCACCACGACGTCAAAATGCTTGAGCTTGTCGTCGCCATCCAAGAGCTTTGGATTGCGGATCGTGTCCCCCCATTCAATGCGGTGATTGTCTTCGCCGTGCAGAAACATGTTCATTTTGGCAAGCGCCCAAGTACTACCAATAGCCTCTTGGCCGAAGAGGGCATATTTCTTTGATTTCTTGTAATGCTCCTGAACGAACCTACCGCACTTCATGAGGAGTGAGCCGGAACCGCATGTTGGATCGCAAATCTCGTCACCTTCTTTAGGGGCAACAAGCTCCGCTATAAGTTCCGAGACTTCCGGCGGCGTGTAAAACTCGCCAGCTTTTCGACCAGCGTCAGCAGCAAATTGCTTGATGAGATACTCATAGGCATTTCCGATGACATCGAGCTTACCAATTCGGCTAGGGCGCAGATTGAGTGTGTCCTTGGCAAAATCTTCCAGCAGGTCTTTGAGGAGTTCGTTCTTTTGCGCTTCTTCACCCAGTTTGTTTGCGTTGAAGCTAATATCCTGAAAGACATCCCGTAGCTTGGCGATATTGGCTTCCTCAATGGCGTGGAGGGCTTTATCAATGCGCTCACCATTTCCTGCTTTATGGCGGCTCTTATAAAGAGCATAGAAATTGGCGTTTTCTGGAAGAACGAAACGCTCGTTCTTCATCATCTCTTCGATGAGTTCCGGTTCATCGCCATATTCGTTGGTATACTCATCATAATGGTCTTGCCAGACATCGCTGAGATACTTAAGGAACAACATGGTCAAGACATAGTCTTTATATATGTCTGCCGAAACGGTTCCGCGAAACGTATCGCAAGCCGCCCATACCGCTTTGTTGATTTCGTCTTGTTTTATTATCTTTGTCATTTTCTACCTCATACGTCCTTGTAAGAGGTCGGCAGCAACCGCCTCCATTTGTTGCTGTCTGTTTCTGATAAGCGCGAGCGTCATGCGCTCTTCCTTGCGAAGAGAATCCCAAAGGGCGGCAATTGTCTTTTGCCTTTCCAATGGCGGAATAGTCACTTTCAGGTCTTCGAGAACCTGACGACGCACATTGGGGATGTGCGACCCCGTCGCGCTTCTCTCAAAATAATCTTGTGCAGGTCTTTGATTGATTTGCCACGCCAGAAAACTCGGCAATACAGTTTCCTTGTCGAGAATTCGTATGACAAAGAAATGGGGCGAGCAGACAGCCTTCTGGGGCAGTTCATCAAAGCACACCGCGTAGTTCCTTGCCCCCCTTGCAGCAAAAATTACATCGCCTCTTTCAAGCCACTGTGGCGTGCGTTTAGTTGGCAGGCTCACCCGAGCAACTGTGCCCCAATCAACTTGAAGGGTGGAAGTTATATTGCGCATCTGAATGAGGCGAACTTCTCCAGATTCTAGAGACTCAGCTGACCCTCTCAACGGGTATCCAGCCGCAACATTCGCTAGTGTTTTCATATTCACAGTATTTATTGCTTCATCGATCATGACGCATAATAAATCATAAATTTACACAAGAGTCAATAAAAAAATACTTCATAAGCTATGATGCATATAATTATGGATAATTTATGTACGTAAGGTATTTATTGAAATCAGTTTGCCACTATCGGAACGATACTTCCAGTTGCCGTTCCAGATATTCTCATTTCCATCAGCGATAGTTCCATTGAGCTGATTCAGTGTTGAAAACCGATCTCCTGTATCTTGTCGCAACCAGATACCATTTGTTGCAGTGGCTTTGTACTCCACTCCTTTGTACGCACGGATTGCTTCAAATCCCTCTGGAAACTGAACGCCGTTGCGGCTGTCATTGACGCCGCCTTGAGGAGCGCTTCCGGCGGTGGAGGAAGATTTACTGGGGTAGGGGCATTTAAGTACGCGCCTCAATATGGCGTCTTCTGAATCTTCCCCACCTTGCCGATTCGCCCAAATAGCAGCGAACACGTCGGTGGAGATGCTTATTGACTTTTGCATTGCGGTTCTCCTTGTTGACTATGTACTACAAAATAGTAAATAGTGCTATAAATGTCAATAGAAAGATTTGAGATATCTTCGCCTAAGCTTAGGGGGCAACCCCTCAACTCACTTTAGAAATAATAGAGTGGTTCTAATTAAAACTCGTATTTCCTTAAATTAATTGCACTCTGAATATTTTCGATTGAAGTCTGAGAATTCCCACGTTGGGGACTGTTTGGTTCACTTGCCGCTAATGCATTAAATGCCTCACGTAATAATCCTCGAAGTTCAGTTTCAGTTTTTGAAGTCAATTGAAATTTTGTAATCAGTCTCATTTTATCCTCCTGTGATAGGAGGCCCCGGTCATCGGAGCCTTTTCAGGCCCACACATGCGATCAAAGGCACGCATGGCCGGAGGTTGACTGTCGCTAAGGAGGATTCTTAAAGACGCAATTTACAAATAAATTGAAGAGGGAAAAGCTGTCTGTTTTCGTGTTTTCCTGACGTTGAAATAATGATGTTTGTGCGTTGGCTGAATTATGTTTTTAGGTCGTTACAAGTAGTCATCATACGCCTAAATTAAATTATAGGGCCGCCCTGCAAGGTGGCATTTTTTTTGTTTTCGACTTGGGGCGCTGCCCCTGAGCGCACTTCATAAAAAATAGACAAGGCCGAGTTCTCAGCAATCGCTTGCGAGCCGCACCACCCTCATCAATTTTTCATTCCGTTTGCACCCCCGTTCTCGGGCGAAGCCAAGGTTGCATGTGCAACCCTTATTTATTTGGAAGGAAACGAGAAATGAGCCAGTTTTACGCAATGCCCTATGATTTGGATGCGAAGGATTTTTATTTTGAGAATGAAAAAACGTATCTTGAGAAACGTAAAAACCTTAAAAATGCCTATGGTGATGAAGTAGAAGAATTTGAATTTCAAATTGTTGATGGAGAAACAATTGACGTGCAATTATTTGAGGCCTTATCAGTCAATCAATCTAATATTCTTAAGTTTATAGAGCAGCATGAACAATGGAGCGATGAGGCGAAAATCAATGTCATTATTGCCGTAGGGGAATGTGGTTACGATTTCGATTTTGAAACGGATAGCCCTAATGATTTTGACATTGATATTTACGAGGCTGATAACCTGAAAGATTTAGCCTATCAATTCGTAGATGAAGGCCTGTTTGGTGAAATTCCTGACAGTATAATCTGTTACCTTGATTATGAGGTCATAGCCCGAGATTTGAGCTTCGACTATTCAGAAATTAAAATCGCAGGGAATAGCATTTTCTATCGCTGTACATAGAGATAATTGGGTATCAAAATAAAGTTGGCAATTATTGCCAACTTTGGTGTATAATGAGATATAGACAGTAATATCGGAGGTTTAAATGCCTACAAGGAATATTAATTTAACAGATCATTATGATGGTTTTCTTAGCGAACAACTCTCTGTTGGGCGTTATAAGAATGCAAGTGAGGTTATCCGTGCCGGATTGCACTTACTTGAAAAGCAAGAGGCGGAAGATATAGCAAGGCTAGAGGCCTTGCGTAATGCTTCTGCCATAGGCACCCAAGCCTATGAAAATGGAGATTTTACGGTCATTGAATCAGATGAGGCTTTAGATCATCTCTTTGATGAAATTTCCGCAAAAGCAGATCAACAGGGTTAGATAACATGACCAAACGCAAGTTGGTCATTACTGGTCCGGCAAAGAATGATCTAAAAGAAATACGGGCCTATTCAATTGACAAGCATGGCCGTAAAACAGCCGATGCCTATGATGCGCTTATAAAGCAGGCCATTAAGGATTTAAGGACTGACCCGTTAAGAGTAGGAAGCCGTGAACGGCCCGAGATAGCCGAAACGATCCGTACCTACCATATATCACTCAGCCGCAATGCCGCTGGCTCTCCTATTAAAACACCGCGCCATTTTGTACTCTATTTCTTGCCAAAGGCAGATGAACTGGTCATAAGCCGGATTTTATATGATGGTAGGGACTTGCCGCGCCATCTGCCTGATGAGCATCGCCGTGCCATGCAAAGGGCACGTTATTCTTCAAAACAAAAACCATCACGTGATAAAGGCCGCACCCGGTAGTTTAGCGCCCTCGCGATATTTTACGACTATTATGAACTTTCCTTGTGGCTTTGTTTCGTTCAAAAAAAAGTTTGGCACTCGCCTTATAAGCGCCTCGATTATGCGCGGCCCAAAGTGCTTGGGATATAGCCCGATCTCTTGCATCTTCTTTAGCTTGTGCTTGATCGCGTTTTCTTTGGGCCGCTTTATTTTTGGCGATGGCTTTATCACGCATAGAATAATCAGGCCCACGTTTTGCTTTAGCAATATCGGCTTCACGCTGTAATCGTTTTTCATCTTCCGGCAGCATATTTTATCCTTATCTTTCAAAATCAAGATTTAGCGCTCAAGTGAAGGACCACGAGTACGGCTTGATTTTTGTTTTGGTCGTGCTTTAGCAGTCTCCTTACGAACCCGTATAAATTCTGCTTGCACGTCTGATGAAGCGTTCTGTTCCATATCTTTATAATGAGAAATATCTTTGCCAAGTTCGCGCCGTTTGTCTTTAAAATTACTTCTCATGGCCTGTTTCCATTGCCCAAACATACGGCGTTGGGCCAGTTGATTGGCGATAAGCTGATTCTTCTCAATTCTGTCGCGTTTAAGAGCGAGTGCTGCGGCCTGTTCATTTTCTGCGGCAGTGCGTTTATGTTCACCACGTAAACGATCCCACAGACCTTTAAAACCTGTACGGAAACGGGCTTGTCTGGCTATAGCTTCGTTCTGTTGCCGAACCTTTATTCTTTCCTTAAATTTTGATCTCTCGTGACGTTGCTTTCCAAGCAATTCCATACGAGCCTGATTAAATTCAGATTTTTGAACCGTTTCTTGGATTTTGAGCTTGTTCTTAAAACGCTCTAAAACGGGTAACATATTATTGGTAACTTGTTGTTTGGCTTCATCGACACTCGGCAGGGCTTTTTCATCTCCGATCCGTTTACGGACTTGCGTGACCTTAATACCTGCTTGCCGAGGAATGGAATAAACTTCTCCATGAATATCAACGGCAACAATACGGCCCTTACGGTCCCCACGAGCAAGAGTATAGCCACGTTCCTGCAAAGCATGGGAAAAGGCCGTTTTGGTATCCGATATGGCCCATGCATCCTGAATAGCCGTTTTAATGTCTCTGGGGTCTTTATCAACACGTTTGGCTTGCTGCCATTCTTCGTGAGTGAAATTCTTCGGATCACGTTCGGACCCTCGCGCAAAACCGCGTGGCATTTTCCAGCCATGTTCAAGATATAATTCTCGGGATACAGATTGCAGCTTCATATGATCATATGACATCTGGATCGCTTTCATTTCCTGCACATCAATGCGGCTCCAAACGGCATGCGCATGACGCCTGCCTTCTTTTTCATGAAAGACAATGGCGCGGGGTTGACCCTCTAGCCCTAGCTCTTTTTCGGACTTATCAATTGCGGCCTCAAAATCCGCTATGGAGACATTTTCGTTGAGTGGCGGGTTAAGTGATAGAGAATAGAGGAACTGCTTACACTTGGTGCCTCTGCTTATGGCATAGGCTTCATTGAGTGCACCCATAAGGTCTTGAGCGACAAATCCCCGTAGCTCATGCATTTCCACATGCTCATTTTCTTGCTTCATGAGATGCAAAGCCAGATTTTTAGCCCCGCCGCGCTGGTTACCCTCCAAAATCATGAGTGGCCTTCTGGCTTAATACCCAGCGAAGTAACAAGGGAAATCCGCATCTGGTGAATATCATCACAGGCCAATTGTAATTTTTCTTCTAATTCAGGCGTCACAGGCAAAGAACCAGACTGCGCGGCCATGGCAATAGCGATTAAGCTGGTGGCAAGTTCAGATTGGCCCAAAGTACCGAGTAATTTAGCAATCACCTCATGATCCATGCGAGGTTGTCTTTGCTTGTTCCTATATTGCGCTTTACGTGGGACAACGGCTTTTCCAAATAGTTTTAGCCGAATATAGGCACTTAAGGCCATCTTGCCTGAATCACGATTGAGGCGCTTACGTTCTTCCTTTGTAAACCGGATAGAAAAGGGAGGAAGAAGCTTTTGTCTCGGTGGGCGATAAGTTTTACCAGCCGCTTTGGTAAATGGTTCATTGCTTGAAAAACCTCTCATAATACCGGTCCTCCAAACTCATTGGTAAAATTTATTCCTGAATGCTTTAGCTGTTCCTCCCAATCGGCTAATTCCTCAAAAAGAGAGTTCGAAATCTCTCCTGTCGGGCGCACCATTCTTTGATTGTTTCCGCGCCGCTCAGCCCCTTGTCTGGTATTAAGGCCGGTGTTGGGGGCTGTGCTCACATGAAACGCGCTCAAGGCTGCGGCGTTCAATTTAGGTGCATTAAATTTCCCTTTATATTGCACCAAATTAGCTGCTCTCTTCTTTTGTATAATCCGTTGGTACTGTGCCCGATTCTGTGCCTATGGGTTCCATTCGTTGCCCTCGATCTTTTGAAGAGTTCGGACGTTGTCCGCCGGGGCGCATAATTTTATTGGATAGATCAATGCAACAGAGGCAGGAGAAGGCAAAGAATGTTTTTTCAGGCTCATCTAATCAAGCCCGCTCAATTTGGACCCGTGTACAGATTTTTAGAAAAAAATATTTTAAGATATCTTGCATTTTTTCGGTGAAATCAATAAGTCAATTTTTTTATAAGTCTCTAAAGTCACAGCAACCCTACATTGACTTTTAGGGGGCATTATGCTTCACCTATAGAAAGACTGGTAAGAAATCACAAAGTTCCCGTTGTGGTATTCAAGGTAAGCTTGAACAATAGGCAATTTATTTTCAGGCCCGCTGCTGGCAGCGGCCAGATATTATGGAACTCTAACAAGTGAGAATAATATGGCAAAAATAAGCGGCTACCTCTTTGTGATGATATATACATTGCACCTGTTCGTGACAAATGCGCAGGCCAATGAGTTTCAGTATGCTGTGGCAATGAGTAAATTAATCGTACATAAAGAGCGATACTTGAATAAGAGAATTAGGGTAAGCGGATATTATATTGGGTCTCATTATCCCTATTTGTACCTGTCTAAAGATCATGCCGAGATTCGCGATTTGATGTCCGGTATTGCTGTCATTGACCATGAGATAGGCCCTCATGCCCTGTCTGTTTCACCATGTCAGAAACAATATATCGTTATAAGCGGTGAATTCAGAAAGGGTGAACACGGCGGCTACGGTCTATATAATGTCAATAAGGCAACGACAGCGCAATCTGTGGTTTATTGCTGGGAAACACCCAAAGATTGATAATCGAACAATATATTCTAAAGGTATGAAAAGATGACTCTTATGAAGCAAATTCGATGTAATAAGATATTGACATTATCTATGGTATTTGTGGCCCTGACAATCAACCATGCCTATTCTGATGATCTATATCGCCATGTTTCTATAACAGAGTTATTGGCTGTCCCCGAGAAATTTATTGATAAGAAAATCACTGTAAAAGGATATTATGTTCGCCGTTTCGGGGGCTTCCTCTATCTTTCAAAAGAGCATGCAGAATTTCTTGATAATATGTCAAAAATAGTTGTTGCGGATAATGTCGCAGGCGGTAGCGCCCTGTCCTACTCCGGCTGTCGTAATAGATATGTTGAAATTAACGGCATCTTTAAAGCAACGCAGTATAATAGCTTTGCTATATTTGGTGTAAAGAAAGCCCGCGCAATTAAACTTGATGAATTGTGCTGGGAAGAGGCGCCAAGAAATTAATATATAGCCTTTAAAAAACACAAAATCTGTTAGTCTGCGATAGAATGACATGTTCAATAGGACAGTAGATAACGCCAGTTCCGAGTTCCGAGTGTCCTCCGTCAAATTAGAAACGTAGAAATAGGAGAACGCACAGGGAAGGGCATTTCCGTAAAGAAAAAGCAGGGGTGGTGGAAATATATCAGACAAAATTAATTGCATTTCCACCTAGGTATTGTGATATTGTTAATGATTAAGTGTCTATAATACGCTTCAGTATATTTTCAGGTCGTAAATAATCAAAATGGGGGCGTTATATGTCACAAAAAGAAAAATTAAATATCTTTCCTCCGGTCAGAATATGGTTGTATTCCTCAATAATTGCCGCGGCTATTGTGCTTGGATTGGCTATGTATAGCTTTTTCATACTTGGAGATGTCTGGTACATATTGAGCTAAGTAAACAGATAATGTAAAAGTATAAGAATATGACTTACACTTCACTCATATGGCTTGCAATAATGATTAGCATTATTGGCGTGTACTGGTTATTACCAAAGCAAGCCCGTAGCGGTTTTATCGTAATTTCAAGCATCAGTTTTTTGGCGTATATTAGCTGGATATCCGCTCTTTATCTTACCATATTTACCATTGGAAGTTATGTTCTGAGTTGTGTTAAGAGAATCCCAAAATTGGCGCTTATTACATCCGTAGTGGCAATCGTCGGGGTTGTCGCATTCTATAAATCCCAACTTACAAATTCGCCAACAGATTTATTGCACGATCTAGCTATGCCCATTGGCATGTCCTATTACGCCTTCCGCGTTATCCATTATTTGATTGATAAATATAGGAACATTCTTCCTGCGCATGGATTTTATGATTATATCTGCTATCTTTTCTTTATTCCCACCCTTTTGGTAGGACCAATCCACAGATTTACACCGTTTTATACAGACCACCAAAACATTCAATGGAAGGCAAATGACCTTTCGACGGGTATTGAGCGCATATTAATCGGTTATTTTAAAATAGTTGTCATTGGGAACTTCATATTCTCTAAATTTCTCGCGCTTCAAATAGGGAGCATTGACCCGTCAAATCAATCACTCATTTTATATTTGGAAGCTGTTAGAGGAAGTCTAAATCTATATATTCAATTTTCTGGCTACTCGGATATTGCGATCGGTTTTGCGATGACTTTAGGGTATAGGGTCATGGAAAATTTTAACAACCCCTTTATGAAAACCAATATTGCTGAATTCTGGAGGAGTTGGCATATATCACTTACCAGTTGGTCAAGGGATTATATTTACATGAGTATGGTTGGGTTAACGCGAAACCCATACCTTGCAACATTAGTATCTTTGACGGCCGTAGGCATTTGGCATGAAGTTTCCCTCCGTTACATTATTTGGGGTTTTTATCATGGTTTGGGAATCATATTTGTAAATAAACTTCAGAAATATATACGTAAAAGACGCAAGGCAAAGGGGATTAAAAATAAGCCCGCTCCGGATAGTTTATTTATCAAGTTTCTAAAAATATTTGCTACGGCCAACTATTTCTTCTTTGGCTATATTATAATTAACCAGGAAAGCTTGATGGATACCCTACGGGTCTATTCAATCATATTTTTTGGGTGGATGAAATAAGGTATATAATTGATGTATAAATTGATAAGGCAGTTTTTTGAAGAAAAGCAGAGTATATTACTTACAGCACTCCTTTATGCTCTTATGTTTATTGCCATTTTGTATTTCTCTTTTGAGCAAGAAGCAAAATTTAATTATTTGGTACTATAAGAAATATGGCGGCACAAACACATAAATCAACGCGCAAGTATGAGATATTGACAGGTTTAATTCTATTAGGCCTGACTTTTGGTGTTTTTCTCTTAGGCGAAATTGGTTTGAGAGCTATTCAATATGCCCGATTTGGCGTAGAAAAAGCCGTAGAAACATCATCGGCTTTCTATAAAGATGATGAGAGTGGTATCCGCCTCATCAAGCCGAATCAGCAGCTTGGAAATGTTCGGATAAATAATTTGGGATATCGGGGGCCAGACATCTCTCTGGATAAGCCTAGGGATACCATTCGCTTCCTCTTCCTTGGAAGTTCCACAACATATGACGCCAATTCAATTGAAGGAAAGAACTGGCCCCATATGACAGTAAATCTCTTAAGCCAAGTTTTCCCGAAATGTAGTTTTGATTTTATCAATGCGGCTCAGCCAGGCTTTGGTACGGAACAAATTCAGAAGCTCTATGAAGCCAAACTCCAGAAAGTTAATGCAGATTTCACAATAATTCTTCCGGGAGATATTAATCAGGACTTGGATTGGCTTGGTACACAACAAGGTTTTTCCAGTATACATTACATCCCATCGGCATTAGCAGAATATTCTGTTTTATGGGCAAAGGTGGAGATGAATTCACGCATCATTAAATTACAACGCCGTGCATTTAGCCGTGTTGGAAAAGTAAATTTAGACCTGCCAGCCATTCAGGACCGTTTCAGAGAACGCATAAGTGACTTGATTAAACACCTAAGAGATGGTGACACAACTGTTTTAACAGTAAAAATAGGGTCACAATTACGCACCGGCCAGAATAAGGAACATCAAATAAAGACCGCGAATACGGCTCTTTTCTATATGCCTAATATTGCCCTTCCCGACTTGATTGCCGCTCGTGAAGGCTATAATGCTGTCATTGACGAACTCGCGATTAGAGAAGATTTTGACGTCATAAATAGCAGCCTTAATGTACCCGCAAATCGGCTTCATTATTCTGATACTGTTCATTTTACCACCCAGGGATCAAAAGTGATGGCAGAGGCTCTGGTCAAGGAAATATCAGAAATCCCCCGTTTTAAAATGCACTTGCAAGATCGGGGATGTACGCATTATGATAGCCAATAATCTTCTTCGGACTGTGCATGAACAATTTCAAGATTCTTCTGACCAAGTGGCGGTTCTCAGTATAGGGCCCAATGGGGAACAGTCCCTTACCTTTGAAGAACTTTGGAGCCGGGCAGAAGAATATACCCATATAATCCAACAATATTTCGGTCATAATAAGGTCGTACCTATATTTATGGCACGTACTGTTGACTGTTTAGCTTTGATGCTGGCCTGTGTCATGACAGGCCGCACCTTTGCGGTTATTAGTAACCGCATGCAACCCCCCCAAATAGAGAAAATTCTTAAACAGACAAAAGCTACCGCACTCCTGATTGATGGAACGGCTCTCAATGCTTTGAAGAAAGGAACGCAAGAGTTTGTTCGATTGCTGAATGTTAAAATATTAGCCATACAAACCGAACCATGGCTAGCTATACATGAGAAACAGGTTTCTAAACTTACGGAGAGATATCGTATTTCATTTCACACTGTTCATAACCTTCCTTCAGAATCCATGCCACTTGATTTTGGCGCGGGCCTTGATGACGCTGCGGCCTGTCTGTTTACATCAGGTTCTACAGGTGCCCCCAAAGGGGTATTGATATCTGGTGGGGATCTGGTCATGCGGGCAAGAAGTGAAGCGATTAATTTTACTTTAAATTCAGGAGACAAAGTCCTAAATGTTCTACCTTGGTCTTTTGATGTAGGTTTAAATCAAGTAATGACATTATGGGTATGCGGTTGTCCTCTTGTCATTTTGGATTCATGGTTACCTCTGGATATTATCAATACCGCCCAAAATCACCAGGTGGTCGGTTTTTCTGCTGTGCCCTCAATCTGGATCGAGATGCTCGCTGCTGATTTAATGTTTAAGGCCCCTATGCCACGTTATATAACTATCTCCGGCGGTAGTTTAACACCAAGCAATCAACAAAAACTTCTGCAGAAAATGAGTGGTATTAATATTATTAAAACTTATGGACAGACGGAGACCTTTAGATCAACTATCGCCGTACATAATGATATTCTTGAAGTTCCGAAAAGTGTTGGCAAAAATTTTGGCGGCGCACATATTTATATCATTGACAAAAATCTGGAATCCGTTGAGGCGGGAATAGAAGGAGAGGTTCTTCACAGTGGTCATGGTGTAATGCTTGGTTACCTTGATGGTAAGCATGAAAGCAAACGAATCCAAAACCCTTTTTATGGCATAGGCCAAGATCAATCACCTTATGCTATCCTAACGGGTGATCAAGGGTACAAAGATAATGAGGAACGACTTTTCCTTTTGGGCCGTACGGATGACCTTGTCAAAATACAGGGAAATAGAGTGTATTTGTCTGAGATCACAGTTGAGGCTGAGGCCCTCTTGGAAATACAAGAAGCGCAACCCATTTACTTTGAACATTTAGAACAACCCATGATCTTTCTTTTCGTAATAGTTGTGCAAAATGAAGAAAATGCTACGCCCCGTGATCTGATGAAAAAGATGGCCGCCCGTTTGCCCGGTTATATGGTTCCCAAACAAGTCATTACGCTGGCTGACCTTCCCCGTACAACAAGTGGCAAGTCAGACCGGGTTGCGTTACAAGAAATGGCCAAAGAAATAATGGCCAAAGAAATAATATAAAGATGTAGATAGAAAAAGGTTTATGAATATGGACTTAATGAAATTTAAAATAAACATGTTAGAATATATCTCTGACAATTTTGATGTTGATGTAGATGACATTGATGATGACACCCCCCTATTCTCATCGACTCTTCTTGATTCTTTTGGTCTCATTGATCTTGTCTCATACATTGAACAAGAAGCGATGCTAAAGGTCGAAACGCTAGATATGCATTTAGAAAACTTTGACGCAATAGAGAAAATTCAGGCCTTTGTTGCTCGCAAAAAGGGGCTGTAATGACACTTCCCCAGATAACGGTCCGACCTCTTATTGACAGTGATTATACCATTGTTGCTAATTGGCTGATGGACAAAGAAATTAATCGCTGGCTCTATGCTGAATGGCGTGACCGTGAAATTAGTGACAAGCTGATTGCGATCACTTCAAAAGGTAAAAAAAATCGCATGTGGATGGGACTTGTAAATGATCAGCCATATTGTTTAGTCGCCGTGGGGAACATTAGTTTAGTCGATAGGTCCGGCATAGCGTGGTATCTTCGGGGTTCAAAGGTTAAAAGGCGCGCGGGCGTTATGACGAATTGCGTGGCTCTGGCACTGACGGATGCCTTTTCCACGTTAGGATTACATAGTATTTCGGCATCAATACAAGCCGGAAATATATCTTCTGAACGATTATTGAAGTCAGTTGGATTCAAACAGGTTGGCGTTCTGCGTCAGGCCTTTTACGTGAATAATAAATTTATTGACCGAGTGCAATATGATTTATTAGAACAAGACCTGAATTATAATTCTTAGCAAAATAACTTAGATAATAATAAACTGTCATTTATAACTTAATGTATTATGCGTAAGGCCATATGTAAAATAGTGAGCTGGTCCTAAAAAACTGTACAGTCGTTAAGGTGTATCCGAGCATTGTTCCCCGTCAAAGCCTATGAGACCAAAACCTACTAATTCAAAAGCCACTAAGATAGTCAAAGATATCCGCCGTGCCAATCGTAAATTATATGGTGCGGAGGAGAAGATACCTATTGTGCTTGAAGGATTGCGCGGTGAAAGCACGATAGCTGAACTCTGCCATCAAGAAGGCATTGCCCAAAGCAGGTATTACATATATTAGTTCAGATTAGATCTGACATTCGTTGCGATCGAAAAGGGTTGCAAGGATGAGAGTTACCGGTTTTGATGTTGGTGCTTATTCAACATTAAAACTTTAAAGAGGTAACTCTCATGATTAA
>Ga0316204_10003209_pt1 | contig 33651 bp, 28 predicted proteins | sample 6monrhotite_MG_2_FD_205661 | JGI IMG/M metagenome (GOLD analysis project Ga0316204, IMG submission 205661) | Microbial mat bacterial communities from mineral coupon in-situ incubated in ocean water Damariscotta River, Maine, United States -... | ecosystem: Environmental > Aquatic > Marine >... | reverse complement strand
GCGAAGAGATGTTTTGGACTGATGCCGTCGGTAAATCTCATAGCGCTCGTCTAAACTGAGCTGATCATAATGTCTTCCCATTGCAACTCCGCAGCATAACGGTGTTGCACTTGGAATGAGAGTCTAGTGCCTTCCCCCAAACTGATACATTCGACTGAAAGTGCGACATTTTGATCGCTTCCAGGTGGCAAGTCGATGTTCAGGAAGATAGAGGGGGGCTTAGGGGCGCGTCATCATCCAAGATCATTAGTGTGGCATTGCCTCCCGCCGCTGTCATATCGATCGTCAGACACCGCTCGGAGACGAAGTTGCGTAGCAAGTATGGACCGACTGGCTCAGAGATCAGGTTCAAAATCACCCCTGGACGCGAAGCGAGTCTCATGGCTATTTTCCGCTCCAGTTCCGCAGATCCTGCGATGGCGATGGCTGCAATGAACGGATGATTTAACTGGTCAATCATCGTGTCACTATCGACCACGACCAGTTCGATCGCTTGACCGCTGACAGACCCAATCGCCTTGCGTAGGGCGGCGGCCAGTTTCGGCACCACCGCCACCACCACCGCATTGCCCCCGCACAAGGCGGCGGCGATCTGAGACAGTGTCACCCCCATCTGCGCCCGTTTTCCAGCAATGACCAGAATCACGCCGCGCGGGTGCAATTGCAATTCGTTGTGCTCACCCGTTGGGCCCGGCAAAATCTCAGGTGCCGCCAATTCTCGCTCTGCCTGAGCAGCCAATATTGGAAGATATAAAATTGCCTGCACCAATTGCCCGACGGGCACGGCTAGGTCCTGGCCCCCGTCCCGCGCTGCAAGAGCGGCAATGGCAGCGGCCTCCGCCGTTACAACTGCGGTGATCCGGGTTACCATTTCTACGCGGCGCTCAAGCCGTGTCCGCTCACATGCCCCGGTTTTTCGTGTGGCGTTATCAAGCGCCGTTTGAAGCGCCCTACCCGGCATCGCTGCCAGCGGAGGATCAAGCTCGGCGGGCAGAAGCTTAGCCGCTTCCAATGCGATTATGCGACGCGCCTCACGGCCGCTATCATCGCCTTCATGTGTCGCCGCGTAGGCTGCAAAGCGGGGCAGATAGTGTGGGCCACCGGCTTTCGGTCCGGAACCGGAAAGCCCTTCACCACCAAAGGGCTGCACCCCGACCACGGCACCGATCATGCTGCGATTTACGTAGGTGTTGCCAATATGGGAACTCCGCTGAATATGTCTGGCCCTGGCGTCGATCCGCGTATGGATGCCCATGGTAAGGCCGTAGCCAGTCTCGCGCACCGCGTTGACGACCTTATCAAGGTCTTTGGCTGCGTAACGGACCACATGCAAGACCGGACCAAACACTTCGCGCTCCAGAACATGGATGCCCTCAATGACATAGGCACGCGGGGCAAAGAAAGACCCGTTCTCGCAGCTGGGGGAGAGATCACAAACGTGGATCAACTCAGCGTCTCTGTCCATACGGGCGACATGGGCTTCCAGAGCCGCCTTTGCTTCATCATCGATGACCGGGCCGACGTCGGTGGCGAGGCATGACGGTTCGCTGACCGTGAGCGTCTGCATTGCACCTTTCAACATGGCAATCACAGGCTCGGCGACATCGTCTTGGACATAGAGCACGCGCAAGGCTGAACAGCGCTGTCCCGCAGAGCCGAAGGCGGAGAGAACGACGTCGCGGATCACCTGCTCAGGCAAGGCGGAAGAATCCGTAATCATGGCGTTCATGCCACCCGTTTCGGCAATCAAGACCGCTTTCCCTGTTGGACGCGCCGCCAAAGATTGCGCAATACTTCGCGCGACCTCAACGGACCCGGTGAAGGCGACACCGCTGATCCGCGAATCCTTAACCAGTGCCGCACCGACGGTTTCCCCGCGCCCCGGCAGCAAGGCCAAGACGTCTCCCGGTACTCCGCAATCATGGAACAGACGCACCATTTTCGCCGCCACCAAGGGTGTTTGCTCGGCAGGCTTGGCCATCACGGCATTGCCCGCCGCCAGCGCCGCCGCTACCTGACCCGTAAAGATGGCGAGCGGGAAGTTCCACGGACTGATACACAAAACCACACCGCAGCCGCGAAGCCGGGCCTGAGTCCCCCGCCCGCTTTCATCGACGAAGGCATGCACGGGGTCAAAATCGATGGGCGCGCGCACGGCGTAGTATCGTAAAAAGTCGATCGCTTCGCGCACCTCGGCCTGAGCATCCGGCAAAGTCTTGCCCGCCTCGCGGACGCAGATGGACATGAACTCCGCCATCCGAGCCTCAAGAGCATCCGCAACACCGCCCAGAATTTTCGCCCGCGTTTGTGGCGGCGCGGCACTCCAACTGGGCCATGCAGCTTCTGCCCGGGCGAGGGCGTCTTCCCTATCTTGCCGCGTGGCCTCGGTTACGTTTCCGACGACGCGGCGGAGGTCCGCGGGATCAACCACTGGCTCTTGTGCGCCGCTGCGCAAGGTTCCACCAACAATGGGTCCGGCCGTGTGCGCCATGTTCAAGTATGGGCTCATGTCCGCCGCCAACCCCATAACAGTTCGACTGTCGGTCAGGTCAACCCCTTGGGCGTTTCGCCGCGCGGCACCATATAGGTCTGCGGGCAGCGCAATGGAGGGGTGGCGTTTGTGTTCTAGGTTGATGAGGCACTCAAGCGGATCCGCAATGATGACCTTGATGGGCGTACTGTCGTCAGCCATTTGGTTCACGAACGATGAATTCGCCCCGTTCTCAAGCAGTCGTCGCACCAGATAGGACAACAACTCCGCATGGCCGCCGACCGGTGCATAGATGCGACACGGCACGTTTGCTTTGTGGGCAGGAACAATTTCATCATAGAGCTCCGCGCCCATCCCATGCAGGCGTTGAAATTCAAACGGACGGCCCTGCGCCATTTCTAGAATTGATGCCGCAGTGTGGGCATTGTGCGTGGCGAACTGCGGGAAAAACAAATCCTGATACGCAAACAAACGCTTCGCACAGACCAGATAGGACACATCCGTGGTGACCTTGCGGGTATAGACCGCATAGTCGCTCATGCCGCTTTCCTGGGCACGCTTGATCTCGCTGTCCCAATAAGCGCCTTTCACCAGGCGCACATTCATGCGCCGTCCGGTACGCTTCACCATGGTCGCCAGAATATCGATCACTTGGCGCGCGCGCTTTTGATAGGTCTGCACAGCCAACCCGAAACCAGACCAACCCTCCAACAGCGGATCGGTATAAACTCTCTCAATAATTTCCAACGACAATTCAAGTCGGTCGGCTTCTTCCGCGTCAACACAGAATCCGATGTCGTATCGCTTGGCCAGTTGCGCCAGTTTCAGCGTCCGTCCCACCAAGACGTCCAATATCTCTAAGCGTTTTCCGGCCTCATAACGCGGGTGCAAAGCGGACAGCTTGACAGATATGCCCGGTCCCGCGATGACGCCTCGGCCATTGGAAGCCTGCCCGATTGCATGAATGGCCCGTTCGTAGGCGTCGAAGTAACGGCGTGCATCGTCTTCGGTGCGCGCGGCCTCGCCAAGCATGTCGTATGAATACCGGTAGCCGTTCTTTTCTTGTGCCGCCCCCCGTCCCTGGGCTTCGGCAATGGTGCGGCCAAGAACGAATTGTCGCCCCATAATGCGCATGGCCTGGCGCATGGCCTGACGGATCGCCGGCGCACCAAGTCGGGCGACAAAACGGCGAAGTGTCCCCGCCTGGGGGGTGCCAGCCTGGTCCTGTGCAGACCCTGCATTGAGGATGCGGCTTGTGAGCATCAGTCCGATGGTTGATGCATTAACAAATGCGGATTTTGAGCGCCCCAGGTGTTGGCCCCAGTCGCCCCCCGTCAACTTGTCATGAATAAGTTGGTCGGCCGTGTTTGCATCCGGAATGCGTAGCAGCGCCTCGGCCAGGCACATGAGGGCCAAACCTTCCTGTGTAGAAAGATCATATTCGCTGGTGAGAGCGTCAATGCCGCCCTTGCGTGCGCAACTTTTACGAGCTACCGCCACCAACCTATACGCGTGGCCCGCAACCCGTGTGCGGGAAGAACCCGGCCATGGCGCATCGGCAAGGAGCTCTGCGACCACATCTTCCTCACCGTTGCGGTAAGCGGCGGCTAGGACATCACACCAATCGGGAAAATTGGGTGCGGCTGGAGACAAGATCATGGCGGAATACCCTCTATCTGCTCTCAGGTGCACCACCTTGGCGGTGCGACGATGAGCTGAAGAGGTCGGCGCGGGCTGTGTGTCTAACGCTTCAGCATATTTTATGTATACCGTAGCCTTGGATAGAAGTTCTCGCTATTATTTGGCAATAAATTAGCATTAACGATTGATATATATTTATATAGCAGTTTTTTATGCTATTATAACGATCATGACCAAGACCATCGACCAAACCGATATTAAAATTCTGGCGGAACTGCAAAATGACGGGCGGTTATCCAACGCCGACTTGGCGCGCCGGGTAAATTTGTCCGCCACACCGTGCCTTGAACGCATGCGTCGCCTCGAACGCGAGGGATACATTGTCAACTATGTGGCCCAGCTTGACCCGCACAAACTCGGCTATCCTGTGGTGTGCTTCATCCAGGTCACCCTCGACCGCACCACCCCTGACGTATTCGATCTTTTTAAGGAATCCGTGGTCAACCAGCCGGAGATCCAGGAATGCCACATGGTCGCCGGTGGGTTTGATTATTTGTTGAAAATACGCCTGCCGGAAATGGCGCAGTATCGCAGCTTCCTCGGGGACATCATCACGGCGCTGCCCGGCGTGCAGGGCACCCACACGTACGTCGTTATGGAAGAAGTTCTTTCACGCGGCAGCATTCCGCTCACCAAACCCGTTTCAAAATAAAAAACCAACAAGGTCCTACGACGCCATGTTGTGACGACAGGCTGGTCGCCGTTAGCTATGCGGCACTAGGCCACGCAAGCGTTCTGAGCGCCGCCTCAAAAATTCCAGTGTGATGAGAAACACGATGGAAACTAGGATCAATAAGGTGGCGACAGCCAAGATCGTTGGGTTGATTTGTTCGCGCAGGCCAGAAAACATTTGCCGCGGGATGGTACGCTGTCCTGGACCAGCTAAAAATAACACCACCACCACCTCGTCAAATGACGTAACGAAGGCGAACATGGCACCGGAAATGACCCCCGGCCGGATCAAGGGCATAACGACGTCAAAGAACGTTTTCAGCGGCGATGCGCCCATGCTCAACCCGGCAAAATACAAGGATCGATCAAAACAGCTCAATGTTGCCGTCACAGTGATGATGACAAACGGCACGCCCAAAGCCGCATGCGCAATCACCAATCCAACGAATGATCCGGCCAAATTGAATTTTGTGAAGAAGAAAAACATGCCTGCGGCGACAATGATCAACGGAACAATCATCGGTGACAACATCAACGCCATGATAATCCGCTTAAACGGCATGTTTTGGCTTGACAGTCCGACGGCGGCCAAGGTTCCCAGAACCGTGGCCAGTATGGTGGCAAAAAAACCGATGATGAAGCTGTTTTTAATGGCCAGAATCCAGTTTGGATTGGTCAAGATCGCATCGTACCAACGCAACGAATAGGCTGCTGGGTCTAATGTCACCATCCCTTTGGTAAAGGTGAAATAGGGCTCTACGTTGAACGATAACGGAATGATCACGATGATCGGCATGATCAGAAAAAAGAGAACCCCCCAAGCCGCGAACTTCAGGGCATAGGCACCCAACTTGTGCCAAAAGGTGTAATAGGCTGGAAAGTTTTGCATCATCGTCCGCTTACCCCAACTTAATGTTGCTGGCGCCAACAAAGCGATCATAGACCCAATAAAGGGTCAAGATGAGCAGCAGCAGCAATGTTCCCAATGCCGCAGCCAGCCCCCAGTTGTTCGACTGCTGCATATGGAAAGCGATGATATTCGAAATCATCTGCCCGTCTGTACCACCGACCAAGGCGGGCGTGATGTAGTAGCCCACCGAAATAATAAAGACCAGCAAGGCACCGGCAGATAACCCCGGCAAAGTGTTCGGCAGATACACCTTCATAAACGCTGGTATGGGACGCGCCCCCATAGACATTGCAGCGCGCATATAAGTGGGATCAATCCCCTTCATCACGCTGTACAGCGGCAAAATCATGAACGGCAATAAAATGTGCGTCATAGCAATGATGGTTGAAAACTCTGTGTAGAGCATATCCAACGGCTCCGACATGATCCCCAAACTTGTCAGAAAAGAATTCACCACGCCGTTCGTTTGCAGCAACGCGATCCAGGCTGTCGTGCGCACCAGCAACGACGTCCAAAACGGCAACAGGACGAAAATCATCAACATGTTCGCCGTTTTTGACGGCGCGTTGGCCAAATAATAAGCCAGCGGATAACCGAGCACGAGACACATCAGCGTAATAACCAGCGCCATGCGCAAGGTCTTCGTATAAAGCTTTATGTAAATCTGCGTTGCCTCACGAACTTTGAGGTCGCCTTCAAAACTACGTTCCAGGTCCAAGGCCGTCAGGAAATGACTGTCCGTGTAGACCTGACCGGACTTTTGCACGGCTTTCCAAAGCGCCACATCCGCCCATTTTTGATTGGCATCTAGCAATAAGGCCGCGCCATTTTGGGCAAGATCTGCGTCATCTGCGCGCAGCATTTTTCGCGCCGTGGACTTAACAATACTGGAGGCACCAGGCATGTTTCGATTGATCGCTTCCGCCAACTTTCCAGATTTCCGGATTGCGGCCAAGCGCTTCAGATCAACCGCCATGCTGGTCAAAATGGTGGTGACGGGCAACCCCTGTCCATTCCATGTTTGCAGACGTTCAAGGGTTTGGGGAATCAACTCGACCACCACCGGATTGTAGAACCCGCGGTGCAGCATCGTTGCAATAGGCGCGACAAAGGAAAAGAAAATGAACAACAATAACGGTACCACTAAGGAGAAGGCGACCATCTTGTGACGGCGAATTTCACGCCGCGCATGGCGGGCTTCATCTTTGGTCAGAAGATTGCTATCGCCGCGCGGTAAAGCGGAAGAGCTGGTGCTCTGCGTGTTGTTCATGGCTTTAGTCTTCTCTGCATTCAATCTCGAAACACTCGGCGGCGTGGCGTTATGATGATGCCACGCCGCCGAATGAGATCGGGATTATTTCAACAGCCACTCGTTGAATTTTTCACCGAGTGATTCGCCGTAATCGGCCCAGAAGATGCCATCGGCCTTCAAGGCTTCTTTCAGGTGCGAGGTCGGAAGATCCGGGACCACACTTGGGTCTACAAGCGCCGAGGAGGATTTACGTGTCGGGCCATAAGCAACATCAGGCATGCCAGACAGGGGCTTGGTGCCGGTCGCAAAGGAGATGAAATCGAAGGCGAGGTCCTTCTTTTTCGTGCCCTTAACCACGGCCCAGACATCCAGGTCATACACGTTGGCGTCCCAAACCATTTTGAACGGCTTGCCGTCCTTCTTGATGGCATTGAAAATGCGACCGTTGGCCGACTGACCCATGACTGCACCGCCGTCGTTCAGCAACTGTGGAACCTGAGACCAGGAATCAAACCACACGATGTCATCTTTGATGGTATCCAGTTTGGCGAACGCGCGGGCTTGGCCAGCTTCAGTTGCCAGAACTTCATAAACCTTGTCTAGAGGAACGCCATCAGCGATCAGCGCCCATTCCAGGTTCACCTGCGGCCGCTTGCGCAAAGCCCGCTTGCCTTTGATTTTCGCCGTATCGAATAAGTCGCTGATCGTTTTTGGCACGGTGGAGCCAATGGTTTTTTCGTTATAAGCAAAATTAATCGTCCAAACGATATTACCAACGCCACATTCGTTCGCCAATGCAGAGGGGATAAAGTCATCTTTTGCCAAGCTGCCGTCAGAACCCGGCTGAAGAATGCTATGCGGAATGACTTCCAACAAGCCTTCGGAACAAGCGCGTTCCAGATCGATCACTTCGATATCGACCACGTCCCACTGGACGTTGCCAGCTTCCACCTGGGCCTTAATTTCGGCAATACCGCCCGAATAATCTTCGAACAGGATTTTATTGCCGGATTTTGCCATGTAAGGATCAATCATGTGTTCTTTCTGCGCCGCGCCATAGGCACCACCGAAGGAAACAGCCGTTAGCTCTGCCGCCATGGCCGTCGACGCAAGCATAGAGCCCAACGCGGCTCCTACGATCAGTGTTTTGGTTTTCATGTTTTCTATTCCTCCCTTAGATTATGAAACATTTACCGTGTATTCTTCCACACGGGCCGAACTTATTTCGTCGCAAAGGCGAAGCAATCCTTACGGCGCGAAATTAAATTTGCCTCTTCGCCTTCCGAAAACTTCGGCGCAGCATGGTCGTTCAATACCTTGACGACAATTTCTGTCCCATCGGGAAGCTCAAAAAAGTATCGAATAAAATCACCCACGTATAATCGCACCGAAAATTTAACGGATATTTTGTTAGCGAAATCATGGTCGCTGGGCAAGATGAACATCTTTTCCGGACGTACCGAAACAGAACAGGGGCTACCGATATCGTCGCAGTCCGAACGCTGCGCAATGATCTCTTCACCCGTCGAAATTTTAACCCGAACCATATCGTCCTCATGGCCGACAATCGTGCCTGGTATAAAATTATTTTCACCGATGAAGTCCGCGACAAAAGCATTGGCGGGTTGTTCGTAGAGAACATCCGGAGGTGCGCATTGTTGAACAACCCCGTCGTCGAACACCGCAATGCGATCAGACATTGTCAGAGCCTCGGTCTGGTCGTGCGTCACATAGATGACAGTGAAACCCAGTTTCTTATGCAGCCTGGTAATTTCCAACTGCATCTGTTCGCGCAATTTTTTATCCAGCGCGCCTAAGGGCTCATCCATCAGTACAAGGCTTGGTTTGAAGATCAAGGCCCGGGCAAGAGCAACGCGCTGGCGCTGGCCGCCGGAAAGCTGGGCAGGCGTGCGTCCACCAAAACCGCCCAGTTCGATAAGTTTGAGATAGCGCTCCACCCGTTCGGCAATGTCAGCCTTGGACATTTTTCGCACGTTAAGGGGATAGGCGAGGTTCTCAGCGATGCTCATGTGGGGGAACAGGGCATAATTTTGAAAGACCATGCCGATGTTGCGCTTGTACGGGGCGGTTCGCGTTATGGGATTGCCATTCAGAAGAATGTCGCCACTGGTGACACTCTCGAAACCCGCCATCATCATCAGGACTGTGGTTTTTCCAGATCCTGACGGCCCCAACAGGGTGAGGAATTCGCCCTCCGCCACATCAAGGTTGAAGCCTTTTACGACCAAAGCTTTCTGATCATAACTTTTTTTGACGTTGGAAAATTTCAAAAAGCTACGCTGGTCATCCACGATCATTCAACACCCCTCCCCAGGATGATTATACATATATCCCCCGACCGCATTTTGAAGTCGCGGGAAGCCCCCCACCATCTATCTGCTCTCAGGCCCTCAGCCGACAAATTTCACGGCTTACTGAGAAGACAAAGGCAAGCCTTACGCTTTATTCTTTCGGCACAATAGCTGAATTACCCCTGAGACGGAAGGTAGAACTATCGTTTTTTATCAAAAAAAACAGATGAAAACACGATTTATTTACATATCTATAGTTGATTACACTGTTGAAAATAATATTGATAACACAATCGACCACAGCACATCGGGAACTTACGAGTAACGCCCGCCATCGGGTCAGCATCGCATCCACTGTCAGGCGGCAAGTGGGCATACTAAATGATCGGTTCCGTTTCGCGCGCTACCATACACCGTACTGAATATAAAATGGCCCTCAGTGGTCGGCACCGACCTTGAAGTGGAACAGCGCGCCGTCTTTGATGCCCAACGGCCAACGCGAGGTGACCGCCTTGAGCTTGGCCCCGCACGCGCTTGCCCTATTCACGGCAAAGCTCCGGGAACGGCACCAGCCTCGATCATCGAACGCCTGAATGCGCTCGAAATCACGCACAAAGAACTGTCGGCTCAAGCAACCGAACCAGAAACACCTGAAAATGTGGTCGAGCTTCACCCCGGTCTTCCAGACCTTTATCGAAAAAAGATCGAGGGCCTTGAGACCACACTTACGCAAAACGATGGTATTCAGCGGGAAGCTGTTGAAATCCTTCGGGCCATCATTGCTAAAGTCGTGATTACGCCGGGGAGGGGGCGGGGGAAGCGAGGGGCGAACAGTATATTGAACTGCACAGCGCCATCTCGGGGCTCCTTCGTCTCGCCTCCCCCGCCGGCCAATCAAAGGCCAGCGAGGGAAGGTCGAAACTGATGGTAGCTGGAGGTGGACTTGAACCACCGACCTCGGCATTATGAGTGCCGCGCTCTAACCAGCTGAGCTACCCAGCCACAAGGGGTGCGCCGTAATTAAGGCATCGCGGCCAAGGCGTCAAGGGGGAATGAAACCGCGCCGAGAGATTGATTTTTCAACAAAAATCGACACGCGCTTCCCTGTTTTTCAGCAGATTCCCACAGGCGTTACAAAAACGTCATTTTCATGCAAAAAAATCATTGGATTGGCTTGATAAAAATACGTCTTCATTGAGGGCGAATACATCCCTCCGTTTAATTTTCAGGGAAAATTATCCATGCGCAAGCTATCCGTCAAACACACGGCCCTGGTCAGCACCTTGCTGGCGGGCATGTACACCGCAGATGCCGCCGCCGGCGTCAAATCTGTTGAATTCATCGGCATGCAAGCCCCGCAAAGCCAAAAAGAGCTGGAAAGCACCTACACCACAGCCAAGGCCAAGGTGACCTATTCCGACGGCAAAACCAAAACCGTGGACATGAAGTACGTCACCTTGTTCGACAACACCGACAAAATCGGTGCCAATAAATTCGAAGCGGGCCGTCTTTACGATTATAAAGGCAAGCCGTTGGTCGATCCCAAAGGTCAACCGGTCGTCGCGGAAACGCCGGATTCCAACTCGCTCTTGATGCTACCAGGCGGCGAGACCTATTTGGTCACCCATTGGGAATACGACTGGCTGCTGGGTGACGGCACCAGTGCCAGAAAGGCGAAGAACTGGTATTCACGCATGCCGATGAGCATGTCGCTGACCAAAATCAAGCAAGATGTCGCAACAGGCCGCATGACCGCCACCAATCAGAGCAACGTGGACTTCTCTGACGTCGGCGGCTTGTGGATTCCCTGCGCGGGCTCTCAGACACCGTGGAACACCCATTTAGGGGCCGAAGAAGATTACGACCTGTTCCTGCCGAAAAAAGTCGATGGCGGCATCAAGGCGCTGAGCGAACTCTATTTCAAAGGCGAAAAAACCGCCACGCCTTACCAGTACGGCTACCAGGTTGAGGTCAAGGTCAACCCCGGCGGCACGACCGACGTCACCAAGCACTACGCCATGGGCCGTGCATCGTGGGAAAAAGGTCGGGTTCTCGACGATGGCCGCACCGTGTATTTCGGTGACGACGGACGCCACGTCGGTCTGTTCATGTTTGTCGCCGACCGCCCAGGCGATTTGTCCGCCGGCACCATCTACGCCGCAAAGTGGACCCAGGTCCATGCCGAAAACGCCGGCAAAGGCAAGTTGAACTGGATCAAATTGGATCACGGCACCGATGCCGATGTCGCAAAGATGATCGCATCCGAAAAATTCTCCAGCACCGAAAGCTCCATCTTTGAATTTTCCAAAGAGCCCAAAGACGGTTTTAAAACCATCCGCGCGGGTCTCAAAAAAGGCGAAGAGCACGTCAGGCTGAAACCCGGCAAGGAACATGCCGCAGCCTTCTTGGAAACCCGCCGTCTCGCCGCTTACAAAGGGGCCACGACCGAATTCAACAAAATGGAAGGTGTCGCCTACAACGCCAAGGACGGCAAGGTCTATATCGCCATGTCGTACATGAAAAAAGGCATGATGGAAGATCCGAAAGCGCCGGTCGACGACATCCGGTTGCCGAAAATCAACGCAGGCGCCACGTATGAACTGAACCTTTCGTCCGGTATCAAGGACAGCGACGGCAACCCCATCGCATCCGATCTGGTCGCCGTCGACATGGCTGGCGTTCCCGAACTGGTCGGCAAGGACTACGCGGAAATGGACAAGTGGGGCAACAAGGCCGATCCGAACCGCGTCGCCAACCCCGACAACCTGTTCTTCTCGCCAAAAATGAACACCTTGTTCATCGGTGAAGACAGCGGCCTGCACGCCAACAACTATGTCTGGGCGTTCAATGTCGAAACACGCAAGCTGTCGCGCATCCTGTCCGTGCCCATCGGCGCGGAATCGACCGGTCTGCAAGTGCTCGATAACTTGGGCGGGCACGCTTATATCATGAGCAACCACCAGCACCGCGGCGAACGCATCGACGTCGCCGATAAAAAGCTGCGCGTCGCGCTCGAAAAATCCGTCGATCGGCAAAAGGCTTCGGTGGGCTACATCGAAGGCCTGCCCGGCCTGTAAAGCAAATTTTCGCCAAAAATTTTAGGGGGAGAGCTTCGGCTTTCCCCCTTTTTTTTGCGTTCAGGGTGCATTCAGGGGCAATCCGTAAACTTGATCCTCAGATTGAACCGGGACTTCACGAAAAATGATGGGAACTGCTGCCATGAAAAAAACGCTGATGGTGCTCAGCACCGCATTCACCCTGGCCCTTACCGCGCCGGTTTTGTCGGCCCACGCCGACAATGACGAACACGAAGGCGGCGAACGCGGCGGCATGGGCGGCATGGGCAGCACGATGGCGGGCAGTGCAACGATCCAAAAAGAATGCGGCGATTGCCACATGGTCTTCCCGCCCCAACTTTTACCGTCTGCCGCGTGGAGCACCATCATGAACGATTTGCCGAACCACTTCGGTGAAGACGCCAGCCTGGATGAAGCGACCCGCGCCAAGATCGAAAACTATCTGGTCCAAAACAGTTCAAACCGGGGCAGCGCCACCCCGTTGCGGATCAGCGAACGGCGCTGGTTCCAACGAGAGCACCGCGGCACCCCCGGCAGCGGGCGGTTGAGCAGCCTCAAATCCTGGGCCAACTGCCAAGCCTGCCACCGCGGTGCGGCACAAGGTATGTTCCACGATGATTAGGCTTTCACGACAATGAAATGCAGAAAAAAGGGAGGCATAACGCCTCCCTTTTTTTGTGTCTGAAGACATGCATTCCTTAGGCATTGACGTCGATCACCGCCCGCCCGCGCACCTGGCCTTTGAGGATCGCGTCGCCAAGCTGCATGAGATCGGCCAGCGGGCGCACTTCGGCCATAGGGCCGAGCTTATCCAGCGGCAGTTCCTTAGCCAAACGGTTCCACGCCACGATGCGCCGCTCCGTCGGGCAGTTGACGCTGTCTATGCCCAGCAGGTTCACTCCGCGCAGCAAAAACGGCAGCACCGACGCTTCGAACGTAAAGCCCGCGACGTTGCCCACCGCCGCGCAGCTGGCGTTGGCATTCAAGGAGCCAAGAAGGTTGCCCAAGATTTTACCGCCGACGTTGTCGATGGCTCCGGCCCAGCGCGCCTTGGACAGCGGACCGCGGGGCTTTTCTTCCAGCTCTTCGCGCGACACCAAGGTCGCCGCACCCAGGTCGGTCAAATACGGGTGGGTGCTTTCGCGCCCGGTTCCCGCCGCAACGCGGTAACCCAAATTGGACAGCAACGCCACGCATACGCTGCCGACGCCGCCGGCCGCGCCGGTCACCAAGACCTCGCCCTCTGCATCAGGACTCAAGCCATGATCCTCCAACGCCATCAAGGCCATCATCGCCGTCAGGCCCGCGGTGCCGATGGACATGGTTTGCTGCATGCTTAAACCGTCCGGCACCGGCACCAGCCATTCGGACTTGACCCGTGCACGGGTGGCGAACCCACCCCACCACACCTCACCGACGCGCCAGCCGGTGCAGATGACCTCATCGCCCGGCTTGAATTGGCCCGATGTGCAATCTTCGATCACGCCGACAAAATCGACGCCGGGCACGTGCGGATAGTCGCGCACCAGCTTGCCGATACCGTTCATGATCATACCGTCCTTGTAATTCAGGGATGAATATTTCACGGCGATGGTGGTGTCGGCATCGGGCAGGCGTTCGTTGTCCAGCGTCTGGATCGAACCGCTCACCTTGCCTTCATCATCTTGGTCGAGGAGAAGGGCCTGAAACTCAGTTTCGGATGTCATGGGAGGTCTCCGTATTTCATTATTAAACAGATAAGCGCCAATTGATGGTTTCGCCCGCCAGAAACGGCTTCACGCAACCGCCATCGGCAACGTCAATGGCGTCCGGCACGGTCCAAGAATCGCGCGTCAGGGTGACGGTCTCGGTATTGGGCTCCAAACCATAGAACGCCGGTCCGTTGAGGCTGGCGAACGCCTCAAAGCGGTCCAGGGCGCTCTCTTCATCGAACACCTGGGCGTAAAGCTCCACCGCCGTCGGAGCCGAAAAAATGCCCGCGCAACCGCACGCCGCTTCCTTGGCGCTGAGCGCATGGGGCGCGGTGTCGGTGCCGAGGAAGAATTGTGCTTCGCCCGATGTCGCCGCTTCACGTAATGCCAAGCGGTGCTGTTCGCGCTTGGCCACCGGCAAGCAGTACAGATGAGGGCGAATGCCGCCGCGAAAGATGTCGGTGCGGTTGATCATCAGATGGTGCACCGTGATGGTCGCGCCGACACGCGGGCCTTGACTGCGCACGAAATCCACCGCCGCCGAGGTGGTGATGTGTTCGAACACCACCTTAAGGCCCTGAAAGCGGTTCAGCGTCGGTTCCATCACGCGTTTGATAAAAACGTGTTCGCGATCAAAAATATCAATGTCCGCATCCGTCACTTCGCCATGAACCAAAAGCGGCATACCGATCTCTTCCATGCGTTCCAGCACGGCGTCGAGGTTGCGGATGTCCGTCACGCCGCTATCGGAATTGGTGGTCGCGCCTGCTGGATACAGTTTGGCGGCGGCGAACACCCCATCTTTGAAACCCGCCGCGATATCCTCGGGGTCGGTATTGTCGGTGAGGTACGCGGTCATTAGCGGCGTGAACCGCACACCTTCGGGCAGCGCCGCGACAATGCGCGCGCGGTAGTCCTCCGCTTGGCCTGCCGTCGCCACGGGAGGGACCAGATTGGGCATCACGATGGCGCGCGCGAACTGTCTTGCGGTAAACGGCAGAACCGCTTTCATCATCTCGCCGTCGCGCAGGTGCACATGCCAATCGTCGGGGCGTCGCATGGTGAGGGTGTTCACGTGTCTTTACTCCAATTGCCCCCATCGGGGGTCTCTCGACGCGCTTTATTGTCAGGCATCGTTATGCGTTCGCGTTTAACTATCGGCCATGAATGCATCTTCTCAATTTCACCGTGCCTTGAAAAGGGGAACTGAAAAGTTTGCTTGCGACCATAAAATAGTATGAATAGACTCAGCCCAGAGCCAACCTAACCCACATAAGCCCCGTGCAAACGCACGCGAGTACGATTCATGAAAAATATATTAGTGATTGAGGATGACCAACTCGTCAGCGCCGCCATAAAGCGCGTCCTCACCAAGCAAAATTATGAAGTTGTCCTTGCTGCCAATGGCTTTGAGGGCGTGAAGGTTTTAGAGCATGAAACCCCCGACTTGATCATTACGGACATTTTGATGCCCGGTATGGACGGTATTCAATTTATTTTGAAACTGCGCAACGAAAATAATTCAGTTGTTCCCATTATCGCCATTTCCGGGGGCGGTCGGGAAAGCGCGCAAGGTTATCTGGAAAGCGCCGAGGTGCTGGGCGCGGACATGACCCTGAAAAAGCCCTTCACCGATGAAGTCTTGATCAAAGAAGTAAAGCTTCTGACGGAAAGAATCTAGCTTCAGCACCCGCTCATCCGCTTAGCACGTCGAAAACGTCACCGTCGGCAGCTACGCCTTGTATATGAATTTTGTGCCACAAGGCGTAAAACAGCAGCGTCCACGCCGCCTTGCCTGGGCGTCCGATGGGAACCGCAAACAGATCGCGCACCGCGTCCGGTTTGCACACCGCCTGAATACTGTCTTGACGCGCGACCAGATCGCCGACGCGCGCGCCCTGGCCTGCGATCCATTCGCCCACGGGAACGGTAAAACCGCGTTTTTTCGAAAAAGGACGCGCCGCAGGCATGGCGGTCGAAAGCCAGTGGCGCAGCACCGCCTTGCCCAGGCCATGGTGAATTTTCAATCGATCTGGCAACAGATACGCAAACTCCGCCATCGCCGGGTCGAGGAACGGCACCCGCCCTTCAACCCCGTGGGCCATTAGCATGCGGTCCATCTTGGTCAATAGATCGCTGGGCAGCCACGTGGCGATGTCTTGGGCCTGGGCCGTCTGCAAACGGCTGCGTCCGGTTGTACGGGCAGCAATTCCGGCCTGAGCGATGCCCGCGCGCCATGCGCGGGCCGGATCTTTCTCATGCAGCACGTCCAAACCGTCCAAGATACCCTTGCGATACATCTCCTTGGGCCACAGCCAGCGTTTGGCGCTGCGATAACGCCCATAGCCGCCGAACAGCTCATCCCCACCTTCGCCCGACAACACCACCTTAATGCCCTCGGAACGCGCCTTCTGGGCCAGCTTCCAAGTCGGCAATACGGCGTAATCCGCCGCCGGGTCGTCCATGTGGCGCGCGATCATCGGCAATTCGGACCAAAAATCTTTTTCACCGAATTCGACTTCGATGTGATTGGCGTTTTCCGCCCGCGCCAATTCGCGGGCGTGTTCGCGCTCGTCATGCACGTCCGTTCCGCAAAAGCCTGCGGTGAACGCCGTCACCGGCTGCTCGTTCAGACGGCTCATCATCGCCAGCAGCACCGACGAATCGATGCCGCCCGACAAAAACATGCCATACGGCACATCGGAACGCTGATGCACGCCGACGGTATCGTTGAGCACCCGGTCCAATTGCAACAACGCCCCCGAACGAGAAATCGGTTGAGGCCCACCTGCGGGCAAGGCGGCACGATGGCGGCGCTCAACAATGGAGCCCTTCTCCACCACGATGGTTTCACCCGGCGCGACGCGGTGAATACCGCCATACGCCGTGTCCGTGCCGGTGGTGAATTGCAGTTGCAACAACTCGTCGCGCTTATCCGCGTTCAACCGGACATCACGCAAGTTCGGCGCAATCAACGCGCGCGGTTCGGACGCGAAGGCGAAACCGAGCGGCGTTTGCGTGTAATAGAGCATTTTGATGCCGAACGGGTCGCGGCTCAGCACCAAACGCTCATGCGCCGCGTCCCAGATGGCGATGGCGTACATGCCGCGCAAATGATCGACATAGTCCAGACCGTGCTTGAGGTACAGATGCAGCGGCGGCTCGCAATCCGACAAGCTGGAAAACGTCGTACCGGCCATATGCTGGCGCAATTCGGGGTTGTTGTAGATTTCACCGTTGGCGATCAACGCGACCTCATCGCCGTTTTCACGGCACGCAACAAACGGCTGATCGCCGCCTTCGACGTCGATGATCGCCAAGCGGGTGTGCACCAGCACGCAAGAGCCGTTGCGATACGCCCCCTGCCCATCGGGTCCGCGGTGCGCCAAGGTATCGACAAAATGTTCAATGACACCCGCATCGGGGCCTTTTGAAGACGATATACCGACCAGTCCCGCAATCGCGCACATCAGTCCGCGATCTCCTGGAAGAAGTCGAGATAACGTTGCACCACCTGCCGTTCGGTGAATTCGCGCTCATAGCGCTGACGCCCGGCCTGGGCCAGATCGCTCGCCAGCGTATCGTCTAACAAGACCCGCTTGATGGCCGCCGCCATCGCCGGGGCGTCGTCGACGGGCGTCAGCACACCGTCCACGCCGTCCTCGATCAGCGCCGTCGGGCCTTGACTGGCCGCCGCAAGCACCGGACGGTTTTGCGCCCAGCCTTCGATCACAACGTTGCCGAGCGGTTCGTGGCGGGACGGACAGACGAACAAATCGCACGCCGCCATCAGCTCCGGCACATCGTCGCGCCAGCCCAGCATACGGATGCGCGGGCGCACCCCCAATTCTTGGGCCAGAGCGGTCAAGGCCTCGCGTTCGGGGCCCTCGCCCGCAATCACCAGATAGGCATCCGGCACAGCTGTCATCGCGCGAAGGAGCGTATCGAACGCCTTGTTGGCGTGCAGCCGTCCAAGGGTCAAGATCATTTTTGCGCGCTCAGGGATGTGCAAGGCGGCGCGCGGCGCGGGCGGGCGATGATCGGCGGCGACGAAATTTGGCAGATAGTGGGTGCGTTCTTGCGGCCAGCCTTCTTTGAGCAGGTAATCGCAAATGTCTTGTGTATTGCCAACCAAGTGATCGCAGTTGCGATAGTATTTGAGGTTGTAATACCCGCCCAAACGCGCTGCCAACACGTAGTCCAGATCGGACGGGCGGCGGCGCGGCATCTTCGACGTGGCGCGGTTCATCCAGCTCAACACCGCGTGGGGACGAAAGTCGCGCAGCTGGCGCTTGATCATCAAGCCGGTTTTGAGATCGAAGCGCCCGCCGAACGGCAATTCGACCGGCTCCAGCCCTGCGGCGCGTAAAGTCTGGGCGCGCTGTGCGTTCTCGCGGATCACCACCCGCTGATCGAGCCCAGCTTTGTGCAATCCGATGACGAGGCGGACGAAAAACGCTTCCGCACCGCCGAATTCAGCGCCGGCCATGACCTGAAGAACCCTCATTTCTCGTCCTCCAGTTTGGCTTTGATGTAAGACAGCAGCGGAAACAATCCCGCCATCAAGGCGATGAGAAAGCCATAGAGCCCTTCCCTGTAGCCTTTACGCCCGACGTAACATTTGAAAAAGCGCGAAAACAGACGGCGGATGTTGTTGGACAGCGATCCGGTCTGGCCTGAGGCGCGCAAGTCGTTGGCGCGGGCGGTCGAATAGCGATCCAGACGTCGGATCATATCGGAAATGTCGCGGTCCACATAATGGATCATGCGGTTTTCCAGCCACATGCGCTCACCTTGCAACGTCACCCCGGGATGGATGCGTTGTGCGCCCCAAACCTTGGCGCCTTGGGCATACAGCCGCACGGTGGCGCTGACGCCCCACGACGCCCCCCAGCCGTAACGCACCAAATGATCGCCGACATAATTGTCGTAAGGAATCAAAAAATGACCAAACGGCGCAGCCTGAATTTTATCCATGACCTCCGCCGCGAGCTCCGGCGTGACACGCTCATCGGCATCGACTTCCAAAATCCAATCGCCGGTGCACACATCAATGCCCGCATGGCGGCGCGGCCCTTCGATATCCCAACTGCCCTCAATCAGCTTATCGGTGTAGCCAGCCGCAATGTCTTTGGAACCGTCAGTGCACTTGTCCAAAACCACCACGATTTCATCGGCGAATTTGAGCGTGTCGAGACACGCAGCAAGGTTGTCTTCTTCGTTATGGGCAACGACCAGAGCCGTCAGCGTCTTTTTTGGGGTTGCACTATCGGTCAAGACGCTTGGCTCCACAGTTCCTTGGCGGCCCGTTCGGCCTGCTCGACGCTTAAATCGCCCATCAGCGACGGCGTGTTGCGGTAATCGTAATCATCGGGGAACACATCGTCATAACTTTTATCGCCGCGCACCGCAGCGCAATGCGGCCCCCAAGGCGCATAGCTCTCTTCACGCGATGGCCCAAACAAGCCCAAGGTCGGTATGCCAACTGCGGCCGCCATATGCATCAGACCCGAATCGTTGCCGACATAAAACGCCGCACGCTTTAAGCACGCCGCCACCGTCGCCAACGGCATATCTCCCACCAGATTGAGGGTGCGCGCCTTGGGCAGCGCGTCCAGCACCGGCTTGGCCATCGCGTACTCGGAGCGGTGCGCGATCACGGCGATGCGGCCACCGGGCAAAATTCCGTCTTCAGTCGTCAAGCGCAGCGCCAACTGGGCGAAGCGCTCAGGATTCCAAGTCTTTCCGATCCAATTGGCGGTCGGCCCCAACGCCAAAACCGGCGCGCCATCCGCTATCAGGCGCTTAGCCTCGGCATCGTGTCCGGGCGATGCCCACAGCACCGGTGCCGGTGGATTGTCCGCCCGCCCCACCAAGGATCCCAGCGCCACGACGCGATGCGCATATTTCTTGTTGGCTTGGCCTAAGTGAATTTGGCGTTTGGAGAGCACCGCGTAACTCAGCGGGGCGTTGCGCAGATCCACAACCACGTCCCAGAACGTCGTGACGCATTGGCGCCACATCTCCCACCAGTGCAGACTGTATTTGCGCTTGGGCAATTCGATCACCCGGTCCAGCCCCGGCACGCCTGCGAACAGACCTGCGGGCACGGGGCCGCACACCACCGTGGTGCGCGCGTCGGGGTATGCGTCGATGAGATGCCGGAGCACCCCCATCGACAACACCGCGTCACCCAATCGGTTGGAAGTGATGAATAAAATGCGGCTCACAATGTGTCCTATTCGCGCACAATGACAGGGACTTGCCCCCCAACACCTGTTCAGCGCCTTTATACGGGCCATTGCCTCAAATGCCTAGGGCCCTTGCCATTTGCGCCTGAATGCCCCACCTTTTGCACAGCCCCAATCCAATAAACAAAAACGGTTAAGCGATCATGAGCGACAAGATTTTCACGCCCCTTCCCACGCGCGGCCTGATCAAGATCGAAGGCCCCGACGCCCGCGATTATCTGCAAGGTCTGGTGTCCCAAGACATACAGCGCGTCAGCGAGAGCCAGGCGGTCTATTCCGCTTTTCTTAGCCCCCAAGGCAAATTCTTGTATGACTTCTTCGTGTTCGAGCTTGGCGGGGCATTGGTGCTCGATTGCGAAGGGGGACGGAGATCGGACTTTTTCAAGCGCCTCAGCATGTACAAATTGCGCTCCGACGTTCAGCTCAGCGACGTCAGCGACGATTATCAGGTTTATGGCGTGCTCGACAACCTCGATTTTTCCGACCGTGGCGCATGCAAAACGCTTGGCGACGGCATTGTTTATGCCGACCCACGGATTCTCGACATGGGGTGCCGCGCGGTGCTGCCCCAAGGCGACGCCTCATCTTTGGAACGCGCCGGATTGGCGGCAGGTGACTTTGATGTCTATGAACACCGCCGCATCGAGTTGGGTCTTGCCGACGGCAGCCGCGACATGATCGCCGACAAAGCGCTGTTGCTGGAAAATGGCTTTGAAGAGCTTGACGGCGTGAGCTTTACCAAGGGCTGCTTCATGGGCCAGGAACTGACCGCACGCACACGTTATCGCGGTTTGGTGAAAAAGCGCCTGTTGCCGGTCAAAATCGACGGGCCCGCGCCCACTGCGGGAACCGTAATCGAGTTCGACGGACGCGAGGCGGGCGAAATGAAGACCAGCGCGGGCGACGTGGGCTTGGCGTTGATCCGCCTGGACAAGTTATCTGACGGCGTCAGCTTTAACTGCGAAGGTGCGACCTTGAGCCCACAGGTCCCCGTCTGGGTTCAGTTCCAGGACGCGAAAGACGCCTAAAACCATGCCCGAGGCCCCGCCCGAAGACATCGGACAATTGCTCAATCTGGTTTCGCGGACCTATTCCTATCGCATCGACCAATGCGGCCCAGTGGCCAACGGCGTGTTCTGGAAAGACCACGACGGCCAAATGCTGCGCTATGAGTTGTTGTTGCAGGCGGTTGCAAACGAAGATTTGAACGGCCCCATCACGGTCAACGATCTGGGGTGCGGCTACGGCGCGCTGTTCGATTTACTGGCGGATCAATCGATGATGCAGGGCGGGCGCTATTTCGGCTATGACATCTCGCCCAAAATGCTCGAAGAGGCCCAAGCGCGCCACGGCGATCCCCGCGCATCCTTCATCGAAAGCCCCATTGCAACCGAAACGGCGGACTATTCCTTCGTGTCGGGCACCTACAACATGAATTTCGGCGCGCGGCGCGACATCTGGGGCGACTACGTCAAAACCAGCCTAAAGCGGCTTTGGGACAAAACCACCAAGGCCATGGCCTTCAACATGCTCGACGGCGCGTCGCCGGAACGACTGATCAACCTCTATTACGCAAACAAACGTGAGTATGTGGAATTCGTCCTGAACCTGTCGCCGGAAATCGAGATCATCGACGACTATCCACTGGCGGAATTCACCATTTATGTGAAGCGTATTTGAGGCCTAAGGCGATATCGATTGCAGCAGGTTGGCCAAGGCCCGACCGCGCACGCCGCTGGTGGGCAGGCCCGCAAGCTTCAACATTTGCTGTTCCAAGTCGCCGTAACAGCGCCGATACGCGCTGGTGCGTTCGTCGTCCTCGCCCTCGACCTGTTCGGGATTGGCGAAATTCCAATGCACCCGTACGGGATTGGAATACCAGATCGGCAGCGCCACGGAATTAAGGCTGCCCGCCAACGTGATCACCGCGTCCAGGCGCGGCGCATTGGGTGTGACGAAATTATCCCAGCTTTTGGGGGTTTGAGCGGAAATATCGTATCCGACCTGCTTGAGGGTTTCGCACACATAAGGGTTGATTTTCCCGTTGGGCTTGCGGCCCGCGCTAAAAGCGCGAAACCGCCCCTGCCCAACGGTGTTGAGCAGCACTTCGGCGATGACGCTCCGACACGTATTGGTCGGGCACAGGAACAACACGTTCAGTGGTTCACCTGTCATAGCGGGTGACTGCTCCCCAGAGGGCTTCGCGTGTGGTATTTCGACTGTTAGGCGTTGTTTTCCGCATCGACGCCCAGCGCGGCCTGCGCAGCGGCCAAGCGTGCGATGGGTACACGGTAGGGGGAACACGACACATAGTCCAGCCCGACGGTGTGGCAGAACCGCACCGAGGCCGGATCGCCACCGTGCTCGCCGCAAATGCCGACTTTCAGGCCAGGACGCTCTGCGCGACCGCGCTCTGTGCCGATTTTGATCAATTCGCCGACGCCATCTTGGTCGATGGTGACGAACGGATCGTAATCCAGAACCCCTTTTTCACGATAAATCTGCAAAAAGCGCCCGGCATCGTCACGCGACAGGCCGTAGGTCGTCTGCGTCAAGTCGTTGGTGCCGAAGCTGAAGAACTCGGCGTCCTTGGCGATTTCGCCCGCCTGCAACGCAGCACGCGGCAGCTCGATCATGGTGCCGATCTGATATTCGAGTTCAACGCCGCGCGCGCCCAACACCTCATCGGCGACCGCGACGACAAGCTCCTTGAGCCTCGTGAGCTCGGCGCGGTCGGCGACCAGGGGAATCATCACTTCCGGGTGCACGTCTTTGCCCTTCGCAACAAGATCGGCGGCGGCTTCGAAAATGGCGCGGGCCTGCATTTCGTATATTTCGGGGTACGTGATCGCCAAACGGCAGCCGCGATGGCCCAGCATCGGATTGAATTCATGCAAATCCTTGGCGCGAAGCATCACGGCCTCGACCGTGACCCCTAGGGCCCCCGCGACCTTTTCGATGTCGGCGGCGTTTTGCGGCAGGAATTCATGCAACGGTGGGTCGAGCAACCGGATGGTGACGGGAAGCCCTTCCATGATGCTCAACAAATCGGTAAAGTCCTGGCGCTGATAGGGCAATAACTTGTCCAGTGCGGCGCGCCGCGCCCCGACGTCCTTCGCCAAGATCATTTCGCGCATGTGGATGATGCGCTCAGGATCGAAAAACATGTGCTCGGTGCGCGCAAGGCCGATGCCTTCCGCCCCGAAACCGCGCGCGACCTGCGCATCGGTCGGCGTTTCGGCATTGGCGCGCACGCCCAACACGCGCACCTCGTCGGCCCAGCCCATCAGCGTTGCGAAATCGCCGCTCAATTCAGGTTCGACCGTCGGCACTTGACCCTTGATCACTTGACCGGCAGACCCGTCGATGGTCACCAGATCGCCTTCGTTCAGCACTTCACCCAACGCCGACAAAGTTTTCGCTTTGACATCGACGACGATATTACCGACCCCTGATACGCACGGTTTGCCCATGCCGCGCGCCACCACCGCAGCATGGGACGTCATGCCGCCGCGCGTGGTCAGAATGCCTTGCGCCACATGCATGCCGCCGATGTCTTCAGGTGAGGTTTCGACCCGCGCCAAGATGACCGCCTCGCCACGATCGACCCAAGCCTCGGCGTCTTTGGCGGTGAACACCAACTTGCCGAACGCGGCGCCCGGCGATGCGGGCAGACCCTGGCCGAGGATTTCACGCGGTGCGTCCGGGTCCAGCGTCGGGTGCAACAATTGGTCAAGATGCGCGGGCTCAATCCGGCGGATGGCTTCGTTGTGGTCGATCAAGCCTTCCTCAACCATATCGACGGCGATTTTCAATGCGGCCTTGGTGGTGCGTTTGCCGCCACGGGTCTGCAAAATCCACAGCTTGCCTTTCTGGATGGTGAATTCCAGATCTTGCATGTCCTTGTAGTGCCGCTCCAGCGTGTGGCGCACGCCGTCAAGCTCCGCGTACAGCCTTGGCATGGTTTCTTCGAGGCTCGGCAATGGGATGGAGGCGGCGTTTTTTTCCGCCAGCGACAGCGGCTGCGGCGTGCGGATGCCCGCCACCACGTCCTCACCTTGGGCGTTGACCAGATACTCGCCGTAAAACAGGTTTTCGCCCGTGGACGGATTGCGCGTAAAGCACACCCCGGTGGCGCTGTCGTCGCCCATATTGCCGAACACCATGGCTTGAACGTTGACCGCCGTGCCCCAGCTTTCTGGAATGTCGTGCAGCTTGCGATAGGTTTGCGCGCGCTTGTTGGTCCAGCTTTGAAACACCGCCCCGATGGCCGCCCACAACTGTTGGCGCGGGTCTTGGGGGAACGGTGCGCCGGTTTGCTTTTCGATCACGGCGATGTAAGACGGCAACAAGGCCTTCCAGTCGTCGGCGCTGAGGTCGGTGTCGAGCTTCAAGGCGTGGTCGAGCTTGTAGTCTTCAAGCAAGTCTTCGAAGTTGTAATGATCGACGCCCAACACAACGTCGCCGAACATCTGGATAAAGCGGCGATAGCTGTCGTAGGCGAAACGTTCGTCGCCGGTCTCTTTCGCCAGCAATTGAACCGCCTCGTCATTGAGGCCGAGGTTCAAAACCGTGTCCATCATGCCCGGCATGGACGCGCGCGCGCCGGAGCGCACCGACAACAACAATACGCGTCCTTCCACAATGCCGCCGCCGAACGGCGCGCCCATGGCGGTTTCAAGCTTGGCGATGGCGGTATTGACTTGATCGTTCAAACCGTCCGGATAATCCCCGCCGTTTTTGGTCGCGTGAGCGCAAACCTCGGTGGTGATGGTGAAGCCCGGCGGCACGCTCAAACCGATGGCGCTCATCTCGTGCAGGTTGGCACCCTTGCCGCCCAAAAGGTTGCGCATCTTCGCGCTGCCTTCCGCTTCGCCGTTTCCAAACGAGTAGGTCCACTTTTCAGACATTGTCTTAGCCTTCGATTTTCGAGAAATCGGCGATTTCGCCCATCACGCTTTGAATTTGAGAGAGGAGTTTTAAACGGTTTTCGCGGACTTCCGCATCGTCAGCATTGACCATCACATCTTCGAAGAACGCGTCCAGCGGCCCGCGCAGCTTGGCAAGTTCGGCCATGGCGTCTTGGAATTTTTCCTCCGCCACCAACGCCCTCGCCTTTGCGCCCGCGTCGGACAACGCGGCGAACAGGTTGCGCTCCGCATCTTCGACGAACGCGCTTTGATCGGGCGCATCTGCGTAAGACACACCGTCTTTCTTTTCTTCGATGCGCAAAATGTTGGCGGCGCGTTTGTGCGCCGCCAGCAGGTTTGCACCGTCATCAGTAGCGACAAACGCACTCAACGCATCGACCCGTGCCAGCAGGCGCACCAGATCGTCTTCACCGCCAAGCGAGAATACCGCATCGATCAAATCGTGACGCACGCCCTCGCCCTTCAAGTGGACTTTGAGGCGGTCGGCGAAGAAACCGAGCAGATCGTCCGCAATCGCTTCACCGCCGCCTTGCGCAAACGCCTTGGTCAACGATAAGCGCAGTTTATTTTCGATGATCAAACGGATCACACCCAAGGCGGCACGGCGCAAGGCGAACGGGTCTTTCGATCCGGTGGGTTTTTCGTCGATGGTCCAAAAGCCCACCAAGGTGTCGAGCTTGTCGGCCATCGCCACCGCCACCGAAACAGGGGCGGTGGGGGAGTCGTCGTTTGGACCGGCCGGTGCATAGTGTTCGGCGATGGCGTTGGCGACGGCCTCGGACTGGCCGTCGTTGAGCGCGTAATAGCGTCCGATGACGCCTTGCACTTCGGGAATTTCGTAGACCATGCCGGTGACCAGATCGCACTTGCACAGTTCCGCCGCGGCAACCGCCTGGGCTTGGTCCGCGCCGGTGTATTCGGCCAGATATCCGGCCAGCGACACGATCCGCGCGACCTTGTCTTCGACCGTGCCCAGCTTGGCGTGAAACACGATGTCTTTGAGCTTCGGCGCGCGCGAGGCCAAGGTGGTCTTGCGGTCTTGGTCCCAGAAGAACTGCGCGTCCGACAAGCGTGCACGCAAGACGCGTTCGTTGCCCGCGACGATCGCCGCACCGCCGTCCGGGGCCACTTGGTTTGAGACCACGATGAAGTGCGGCGCCATGGACCCGTCCGGGTTCAGCACGGAAAAATACTTTTGATGCGCGCGCATGGTGTCGCTCAGCACTTCCGGCGGCAGCGCCATGAACGCTTCGTCGATGGAACCCATCAACACCACCGGCCATTCCACCAGCCCGGTGACTTCCTGCAACAAGCCTTCGTCCGGCTTGACCGTGAGGCCCGCGTGTTCGGCAAGCTTTTCGGCTTGGCTGGCAATTTCGGCGCGACGCTCGCTTGGGCATAGCATCACGTGGGACTCAGAAAGCTTGGCGCGGTAGTCCGCAAAATCACTGACCGCAACGGGGCCGGGGTTGAGGAAACGATGGCCGAAGGTGTGCTGATTGGCTTCAACGCCTTCATACGCGACCGGCACCACCGCACCGTCAAACAGTGCGAGGATGTTATGCAACGGGCGCACCCAGCGTTTTTCGCCAGCCCCCCAGCGCATGGATTTCGGCCACGGCAGTGCGTTCATCGCCGCATCTAAAATACCGGGCAGCACGTCGATGGTCGGTTCGCCCTTCTTTTCGATCACCGCGAAGTAGAAGCTCTTGCCCTTCACTTCGCGCTGTTCGCAATCGTCGATGCTCATGCCGCCGAGCGAACCGAGGAAGCCTTTGAGGGCCTGTTCCGGCGCGCCCACCTGTGGGCCTTTGCGCTCGTCTTTGACGTCAGGCTGCTTATCGGGCAAGCCGTCAACCACCAGCGCCAAGCGGCGCGGGGTGACGAAGGCTTCGGCCTTGGACCAGTCGAGCCCGGCCTTTTTCAAGCCGTCTTCGACCAGACGTTTGAGGTCCGCCGCCGCACGCGCTTGCATGCGCGCGGGGATTTCTTCGCTGAACAGTTCAAGAAGAAGTTCGGCCATTATTCTGCTCCCTCTTCACCGTTCAGCCATGCCTTGCAACACCCAGACGACAGTTTACGCACCCGCCCGATGTAAGCTTGGCGTTCGGTCACGGAAATGACCCCGCGCGCGTCCAGCAGGTTGAACAGGTGGCTGGCGCGGATGCATTGCTCATAGGCCGGCAGCGCCAAGGGTTTGTCGAGGTTCAACAGCGCCTGACAATTGTCTTCGGCGTCGATGAATTGCTGAAACAGCTTGTCGGTATCGGCGTGCTCAAAATTGAACGCCGACTGTTCTTGTTCGTTGCGCAGGAACACGTCGCGGTAACGCACGTCTACGCCGTTCCAATCCAGGTCATAGACATTTTCGACGCCCTGGATGTACATGGCGAGGCGTTCCAGCCCGTAGGTGAGTTCCACCGCGACCGGGTTGCATTCGATCCCGCCGATTTGCTGGAAATAGGTGAACTGGCTGACTTCCATGCCGTCGCACCACACTTCCCAGCCGAGGCCCCACGCGCCCAGCGTCGGGCTTTCCCAATCGTCTTCGACGAAGCGGATGTCGTGCTTGGCGCTGTCGATGCCCAGCGCCTTGAGGCTGTCGAGGTACAACTCTTGAGAATTCGGCGGCGACGGCTTGAGCATCGCCTGAAACTGATAATAGTGTTGCAAACGGTTGGGGTTTTCGCCGTAGCGCCCATCCGTCGGGCGGCGCGAGGGCTGCACGTACGCCGCTTTCCACGGTTTGGGGCCCAGAGCCCTCAACGTGGTCGCGGGGTGAAACGTGCCCGCGCCGACCTCTTGGTCGTGGGGCTGAAGCAACACGCAACCGTGCGACGCCCAAAAGCCTTGCAACTTGAGGATCAAATTTTGAAAACACGTTTCAGGGTTGGGTGCGGGCACGCCGGACATAGGGCAAAAACCTTAGAAAACAGCCCCCCGGAACCGAAGCGAGACTGAAAATGTTGCAGTGCGGCAAAGATAGCCTTGCGCCGACGATCAGGTCAAGGGGGGCGGCCAGGGTGTCAATGCCGGGTTTATACGTCGTTCAACCCGAGAAAGGACAGTCGTCTCGCCCACAGGATTTCGCCCCGCGGGTGACGTAAGCGCCGCAGGCTTTGCATTCGACCATGTCCTCGACACCCTCTTGCGCGGGTGGGGGACTGGATTTGGGTGCGGATTTGGACGCAGCGGAGGCCTTCGCCCCGCCGCCCCGGTTTTTCACGCGCGAACGCTCCGCGCGCTGGTCCTGGACGCGGGTGAAGTATTTAAACGCGTTCCACACCACGTACACGATCACGGCGGTGAAAACGATTTTGGTCAGACTGAAACCGAACATGGCACACTTGTAAGGGCGGGCTCGCCCATGGTCAAACCCTTACTTCCCCTCAAACCTTTAAATGCAACGCACCGCCCTTGAGCGCGCGGTCGGCGGCTTGCGTGTAGCTGCCGTCGTCGTTGTGCAGGGTCAAGCCGTTCATCAGTTGCATCGGCGTTTTGACGCCCTTGCGCGCACGCACGATGACACGGCTGGAATTTTCATCATCCCTGGGCCACAGGGGAAAAATCGTAACGTTCCCCGCCCGCCCTTTCAGAGCGATCAACAGCTCCGCCAGACGGTCGGCGCGCTGGATAAAGGTCACGGAGCCCTTGCGGCGACAGAATTTCAACGCCGCATCGACCCAGTCCTTTAAATCCGCGTCGCCTTCCACATGGGCGATTTTTTTCGACGCATTGGGCGGATGATGGCCGCGATCGCCGCTCATATACGGCGGATTGGCGAACACATGGGCGTAACTTTCCACTTCCAGCTCCGCGGGTGGGTTGAGGATATCGCCCTCAAAAACACGCAGACGATCCGCGAATCCGTTGGCTTCGACATTGCGCCACGCCAACGCCGCAAGATGGGGCTGGAGCTCCAAACCATCGATCTGCACACCTGTGCAGCGCGCCCTCAAGCACAGCATCGCCGCGCCCACGCCACAGCCGAGATCAAGCGCCCGCTCGCCATCCCCGGCGCGGATCGCGGCGGCCAACAACACCGGATCAATGGCGGCGCGATAGCCGTCTCGCGGTTGGCGGAGCGTCACCCGGCCATCAAGGATACGGTCTTGGGTGTTGTCTTCCATTGCGATCTCGTTCATGCATCCTCACCCGCCGCGATGCGATCGGCGCGAGCCAAAATGGCCTGGGCTTCACGTTTGTTGTCCTCGGACACCATAATCCGGCGCGGGATAGCTTGAATAGAGCCGTCCATGATGCTCATGTGCTCATCAAGGATCAAAACCTCGATCCCGGCATCCGCCAGATGGGCCTGAAGCCAGGAGATCAGCACGGGATCGTTGGTGCGCACAAGCTCATACATACGGTGTCATTCTCCCCTAATCCCCCTAAAATCCTTCAGGGCGCTTGACCAAGCCCCTCTTGGGCAGTCATATATGCCCCAACAATACTGTAATATCGCTGTCGGGGCACGAAAATCACGCGTCCATCATGTACGGCGCCACACACTGCACCATGGGGAGAAGCGCTTTGGGCGTTGTCGTAAACCTGGATGAAGAGCGCCAAAAAAGCTCGCCCTTGGATCGTCTCGCGGTTCTGGTCGAAGATGACCTGAAAGCCGCCAATACGGCCATTGTGGAGCGCATGCACTCACCTGTTTCGCTGATCCCGCAACTGGCCGGGCATATCATCGCGGCGGGCGGCAAGCGTCTACGCCCGATGCTGACATTGGCGTCCGCGCGCATGTGCGGCTATCAAGGCGATCGTCACATCCTGCTGTCGGCATGCATCGAATTCATCCACACCGCGACGTTGTTGCACGACGACGTGGTCGACGAAAGCGACCTGCGCCGGGGCGAATCCTCCGCCAACGCGCTGTGGGGCAACAAGCCCAGCGTCTTGGTTGGCGATTTTTTGTTTACCCGTTCGTTCGCGCTGATGGTCGAAGACGGCGATTTGGAAGTTTTGCGCATCTTGTCGCAAGGCTCATCCATCCTGGCCGAGGGCGAAGTGCTGCAACTGGTCACGGCGAACGACACAGAAACCAGCGAAAGCGCGTATATGGAGGTCATCCAAGCCAAGACCGCCGAACTGTTCGCCGCCGCCGCCGAACTGGGCCCGGTGATTGCCGGACGGCCAAAAAAAGAACAGGACGCATTTCGCGCCTATGGCCTCAACCTCGGCATCGCGTTCCAACTGGTCGACGACGTGTTGGATTTTTCCGCCAAGCAAGAAAAACTCGGCAAAGCGGTGGGCGACGATTTCCGCGAAGGCAAAATCACCTTGCCCATCGTGCTGGCGTTCGCGCGCGGAGACGATGAAGAACGCGCCTTTTGGCGTCGCACCATGGAAGAGCTGGCGCAAAACGACGGCGACATCGAACACGCGATGGAATTGCTGGAAAAGCACAGCGCGCTGACCGACACGGTGGAACGCGCGCGCCACTACGGCGCCATCGCGCGGGACGCCCTGGGCGTTTTCCCCGAAAGCGATATCAAAACCGCGCTTTTGGACGTCATCGACTTCTGTATCGAGCGTGCCTATTGAAATCGCCGCGCCAGCCCGCGCAATGGCGCTTGCGTTGGAAAGAACGCGGCGGTATATAAGCGCCTCCAAATGAGCACCAAGACCATCGGAGTGTAGCTCAGCCTGGTAGAGCACTGTCTTCGGGAGGCAGGGGCCGGAGGTTCGAATCCTCTCACTCCGACCAATCTTAAGGCCCTGGGAAACCAGGGCCTTTTTCTATTATGGTGCAGCGATCATTAGCTAAAACACAGGGCCGTAAGTGCTCTGTAAGTGCTGTATGAAAAAATATTCTGTGAAGTTCCGCTATGTTCAACTAAGTGGCATCGACGTTTGAGCGCTCTCATTGCTCAACCGGTATCGAGAACGAGCTGCCGCATTTTGGGCAGGTCCAAGCCTCAAGGTCTGGCTCAGCAGCATTCATTGTGGCTTGATGCCCGAGGAATTCAGCTGTGTTCGTGAGCTCTTTGCGCGTCTGGAATACATGGCCGCAACCGTGCAGCATGTAGGCTTTTTGAGGCATGGTGAATGGAGAAAGAAGGGTAACCTAATCCGGTTCATCAGTGGATATGCCTTTGGCGCGTCCAGCTGCGGACAGGTTACCCCGCTTTCTCGCTGGACGAATAAGGCTCCAAAATGACCACTGATGAACAACGATATTTTAACAGGCCAAGCCTTTGGGTGCTAATCTTGGCACAGATTGTCTGGCCGGTTTGATCAATCAAAATCTTTGTGCAGAGCTTGGGCAACGGTGATGCCGATAGCCTTTTGCGCTTCGATGCGTTGCATATCCATATCGTGATTGCGCTCAATTTCCCGGCGTTCTTCAAGGCGCTCTAAGGATGCCTTGCCCTCTTCCTGCATGCGCCGTTCCATCTCTTCGAACATCTTGCCCATCTCGATATCGTGGGTCGTCTCTGGAATGGTTACGCCATGGAGAAGCCAGGTCTGCCGCCGCTCAACTTTGCGCACTTTCCACTCCACATGACGGAGATTTGCGAGGGCTTCAGCTTCGGCCAGCATGTGCGCAAGCTTGCCTTCAAGGCGAGTGACCTCCGCCTTATAGAAAGGAACGAGGGATTGGGTTGGCTCGAGTTCCTGTTTTTTCCGACCAAACATCACCAGCGCCTCTCCCCGACCCCAAGATATTCGATGATGAACTTACGACCGTATATGAAGATGAAAAGCATGGCGATATAAGCGAGAATTTCTTTGCCATACAAAAATCTGCGGATGTCAGGCACAGCCTCCCACACCCGGTTGTACGTCAGGGCGGCACAAAATCCGAACCAGCCGACTTGAACCAAAAGAATGTATAGATTGCGGCCCGCAATCGCCGCCCGTTCCCTTTTACGGCGCGCCGCCTCTTCCCGCTCCCGCTTGCGCCGCCGCTTCTGCTCAACCTTATCAACATCCGCATCAAAGGCGTCGTTGATCTTATACTGCAGATCTCGACGCTGGGCCTCGGACTTCCCCCGCCGCAAGGCTTCACGGATGAGAGATTTTGGCATTTTGGACTCCCCGCTACAGTTGCGCAACCATACAGCGCACAACCTTATAGCATAGTTTTTGGCACGCCAAAATCATGAGGTGTAAAAAACCAAAATGAGCCCGCTTCAGATTCTGTCCCATCTTCCAGTCGCCTGCACAACTCGTGGATAAATACGGCGAACAAGATGCACGCACGATCTTAGGCGGCATAGGCACGGAAAGTTATTTCGGCGGGATGGATTTGGACACGGCGCAAAACATCTCAGGTCGCCTCGGCTCAGCCTTCCACCTCGACCGGTTCAAGCCTTCTCAGGGCCTGCATGAGAAGGCACTCCTGCGACCGGATGAGTTAATCCGCTATCTGACAATGACTTGCTGGTGCTGCACTCAAATCGTGATCCTGTGCGGTTGAATACCGTGCCGTTTTATCAGCGGGGAGATTTAAATAAATGGCCTGAAAGTTACCGCACGTAAGCCAATGCCTACTACAAGACCGTCTGGCTGAAACATTTCTGGAGGGTGCTCATGTTAGTTCAACAACCTCATGGGTTAACTCATTCGCAACAATATGAAATCCAAGATTGGATGAATCGAACCTGCAATAAAAGTACTTTGCTTTAAATGGAAGACCTGTGTCTGAAGCATATTGACGACAATTAGCCAGCAACTCACTCCCTTCAACCCTATAAACGCAGCCTGCAAACCCACCCCAAAAATCCAGTGATTCACACAGAATATTGGCTCCTGGAATAGGGTGAAAAGCCTGATAATAACACCGTGCAAAATGGAGCTTCAATTTTTTTGTATCATCATAAGTAATTGAAATCATGAAATTACCGTTTGAACATGAAAAAGAAATATCATCCTCCCCATGGGGTAGGAGCATTTCATGAAAATCGTACTCTTGAACAAACTGAATCATAATAATTACCAGTTGCGGGGATTGATAGGGCCATCATTTTTACGAATTTGATCATTCACATTGTCATTATATGTCCGTCTAGTGGGGTTATTGCCAGGTAAGGTCTGATTTGTTCTGTTGACACCTGACCACTGACTTCTTGGAATACCAGCATTTGTTAACGCTGTTGAAGTTCGAGTATTAGCAATGACAGGCTGCCCATTAATCATGACGTAGTCTACAGGAATATCTGATGATTTTATTTTACCTGATTTAAGAGTCCGTCCGAAAAGTTTACGTTCTTGCTAAACGCCTTACCATAAGTTTGATCATAGCGAGACGGACCAATGCGGTTGCGGTCCTGGCAAGGTTTTCAAAATCCCTGGCAAGCCGTCGGTTGCGACTGATCCAGGCCAATGTCCGCTCCACCACCCAGCGCTTGGCG